>Ga0209102_1001448_pt1 | contig 12289 bp, 15 predicted proteins | sample ConPoolayeHmetaG_FD_185483 | JGI IMG/M metagenome (GOLD analysis project Ga0209102, IMG submission 185483) | Hot spring microbial mat communities from California, USA to study Microbial Dark Matter (Phase II) - Cone Pool mat layer H metaG... ... | reverse complement strand
GCTCTCGGTTGTCGCATTTTAGCATCTGTTCTAATGGCGGTGGAACCAACTCGTCCCGCCTCCTCGCGAAATCCAAATTCGGGCAACTTCGAACACGGTCAGGTTCTGAAGAGACAAACTTGCTGCCCAGACAGGATTTGAGCTTCTTTCCGTGTTTCCTGTTTTGCGCTTACGATTCTTTGTGGGCAAAGGAGATACAGGATTGAAATCTCCATCAGGATTTGTAGCCTTGTATACTGGAACACACGCTGGCCCAGTTGACCTCATATGCCTTGGTATTGCGGGGATATACTGCCTGATTTGTAGCAGGCCTGACTGGTCCCCGATTAAATCGGGGATTGGTATGGTGTCCCTGGAATTCGATGCAGACACGAGCAAACGATGGCTAATTTAAGGGTGATTTCTTGAATGGTAATATAGCTTAATCACGATGCTGGCAACGGAGTTATGTACTTTCTAAACTTCCTATAGTGCGCACCACCGCGTCTTAACAATTCTCCTCTACTGAAGCCGAGCCTCTCGTAGAACTGGTGGCGAGTCTGCCAGTCCTCAAGTGTTTCGAATTCAATCCTAGCTATTCGGCGTCTTCGACATTCTTCTTCGAGCCATATAAGCATTCGCCTGGGGAGGCCTTTACCTCTATAAGCTTGATGGACACCAAATAGGTTTACATAAACATAATCGTCGTGCCATTCTAGCTGCATGCTGGCGACCATTTCGTCCTCTGAGAACATGCACACAATATCACAATTCGCTCTCGATGCCATTTTATCTAGTTCTTCTAGAGACCGTGAAAGTTCATCATAAAGAAGTGGTGCAAAAACCGACATCAGAAACGATTGAGCCTCATGAACCATTCTCTGATTGGCAAACCTTATACTGAAATTTTGGCCAGCCGTAGGTCGTTTAGGCATTTGTGTAGCTCAATCACAATAGGGATACTATCATAACAATCCTTGAGGATGATGCCAGGCAACCCGTTGCGCGTCCTTTTCTATCCGACTACACTTCTAGGCCTAGCCTTTCACGTATTATGTAGCAAGATAGATCATCACCGTATACGTCACCGGCCAGATTGTGAGCTACGCAACGGGCTGAGTAGCATAGCCATTTCCGTTCACAATGGCCACAAATGCCGCTATAATCCTGTGGTGTTAGCCTCCTGAGCATTACCATCTTCTGGTTGTTCCAGATCTCGCTGACGCTGTCGCTTAATATGTTGCCACAGCACATTTCAGGCGTATGCTTAAAGAATATGCAAGGATATACATCACCATTCGGCATAACTGCAAGGCTTGTCTTACCAGCCGGGCATGAGAAGGCGACGGGATGAATTCCTCTAATCAGAGGAGTTGTAGGTCCCCCAAGGCCTGGACAAAAACCTAAGGCTATTTCTACGCCACACTCCTTTGCTGCTCTTTCAATCTTTGGTATGCACTTCTCAACCAAGCTTTTTGGAGGTATATGCTTGAGCATCTCTTTCCTATAACCAGGTATATAGCGCAGCACGCGGAAAAATTGAACTCCGAAGGATGCTACCTCGCAAATAAGGTCTGGAATGTACTCTAAGTTCTCTTTCAGGCCAACACAAGCGATTTCAACTCTAACCCTGTATTCTGCTGCCGTCTCAAGAGCACCAGTGACGATTTCGTACGATCCCTCTTTACCAACGACCATTTCGTGTATATCTTTCGGACCATGGACACTGAGCTGTATGCTATCAAGGCCGACATCGATTAGCTGTTTTACGCCTGACCCATCCGAGGAAAAACCACTTGTGCTGGTACACGGGTCTAAGCCTAAGTCAAAACAATAACTTACTAGGTCTGGGAGGTCACTTCGCAAGAGCGGCTCTCCCCCGGTAAAGAAAATATTGAGTACCTGTGCCCCAGCCAGTTTTTGGAGAACATCGAAAATCTCTTTAGTGCTCAGTTCAGAAACTGGCTTGATGTTGGGAACATCGGCTTCGCAAAAAAAGCACCTATATGGACAGCGCTGGGTAATTTCAAACTCGGCCATAAAAGGTGCCTTAAGTTCTGGTAAATATATGTCCGACACAGAGCTTCCCTAAGTGGCAGTTAGATCGATTCGTATAATCCAAACATCACCAATCTCTTAAAGAACTCCATGGCCGCATGCTCAGGAATGCCCAGCTTTGCGCAATGCAACTTAATGTCACCAACTTGCACGCGATTCCCGAGAACCTTAAGAAGGCGACTGCCACTACTGTTAACAAAATAAGCAGTATTCCTATCTGAAACCAAGGAGCCGTCTGTTTCTTCCCTCATTTTTAAATTATCACGCATTACAAATGAGCAGGCGTCTTCAACTTCTCCATCTGCATTTAGAGCTTGCCTGATTTCGTTTAGAGAAACGCGGGCACTTCTTCCCCCGTGATGCCAGTGGACATCATGGTGAGTAGTTCCTGAGTGTATCACAATTCGGTCCTGTGATAGATTGCCACACACCTCTCTAATAACCCGTTGATTGATGTATGGTCCGTAGATACAAAATAACTCTGGGCTTGCTTCATCGGGGGCAAACCATGCTTCCTGGTCAACACGATCAAGAAATAAAGTTGCATTCTGTCGCTTCATGTCTTAACCTCCTTGGATCATACTCCTAAAAGACTCCCTGCGTGTAGAAGAGCTGACTTTCCCTCTGAGTACACTCTATTCTAACTTCGCTCGTCTGAAATAATACAAAAAAGTTTTTAGGCCTGTCAACAGATTTTGGGTTCCATAGTAGATTCCGTTAAAAGGCCTTTTCAGAAGATTCACGCTGTTGAAAACAACTGAGCAAAACAATTAAATAAGAAAAAATCCTACCATGACTGAGAGACGACTATATCTTTGAGACGTAATACCTGACTTGTAGTAGGCCTGACTGGTCCCCGATTAAATCGGGGATTGGTATGGTGCCCCTGGAATTCGCGTCCTATCTGCGTGGCATTGCCAGGTCCCCGGCCATTCCTGTCATTCTGGGGATATATGCGAAAAATGTTGTCATTTGGGTCATAGGGGAGAAGGGAATTAGAGAAGGCGGGATGATTCGTTTTGTAAAAAAGACTATTTTTTCGGGAGTTCAGCGGGCCTTTTTCATACGTAAGGCGACAGATTCAATTGTTAAAGTACGTACGATTCGTTTCGTCGGTCTGCCCTTTATGTTTGTAGGTCGTGCAGACCGGCGGACTGGCGCATGGAGGCAATTTCCAAAAGATTCTCGACAACAGTTTTCAGATAGTTGCGGTCGGTTGCGTCCAACCGGTAATTTGCAGAATACCATTTTACGAGTAATCGGGAGGCTTCTCTGATTACGCGACGGTTACCGGGGTCGTACTGAAGAGAAGTCTGTAACTTGACGCGAATAAAGGCTATTTCGGGGTCAACGCCTTCCAGATTCGTGATGTTCCACAGTTGGGATGTTTCGGCAGGGCTAAGGGTAGCGGAATAGAAGCCATGTTTGCAAGCATTCCGGTTGCCTTTCTGGCCACCGCGCTTCCTTTTAATCTGTGTTTGGTTTGCAGTGAGGTTTTGAGAAACCTCACCCGCGGGATTTGATTCATCAGAGTAACACACGAGTTCTAAGCAAAGATTAACATGAATTCTTTATTCGAACAAGGGGAAAATGTCGCCTCTTGGGACTAGGGGCTGGAAAGGCGGCTCACCATGCTAGGCTTATTAATCTTTCAAATAATCGCAAACCTAAAAAGTCACCCCAAAATGAGCGGGTGGCTGAAGCATCGCTCCGAGCACATGACCCACGGGCATAATACCTGATTTGTGCTTCACAAGGTGAAGGATGGTGTCCCTGGAATTCGCCCAACACCTCAACTGCGCCAAGTTGACTTTTTTGTCATCGCTCATTATAATGAACATATGCTCACTATTTGGAGCAGTTGACATATGCTACAGCCACATTTAATCGCTACAGTCAACCAAAAAGTGCTGAGTCTGTTGGTGAAATTCTCAGACCAGGAATTCTATGAACGAGAAATGGCTCGTAAGCTTGGAATATCTAGCGGCTCAGCAAACCGAGCGTTAAATGAGTTATTCTCGTCTGGAGTTGTGCGTCGCCGACGAGAGGGGAAAATGTATTTCTATTCTATCGATTCCTTTAATGCCCTCCTCATCGAGTTCAAGAAAATGGTAAATCTCCTGCTGATTGAACCGTTAGTGGAAGAACTAAAGAAGATTTCAAGCCGCATAATATTATACGGCAGTTGTGCTCTGGGCAGAGACACTTCTGAGAGCGACATAGACTTGTTCGTTGTGTCGAACAGCGAGGAAGATGTATCAAACGTTATCAGTGGGTTTACATTCCCGAGAGGATTTGAGAATATCCGTATTCAGCCAGTGATTAGAACGCCTGTCGAGCTATTGGAGGCAGGGGAGTCGGAGCGGACTTTCCTGGAGGAAGTTGAACGGGGCATAGTACTATGGGAAAAGGTTGCCAGTGAATCAAGAGTTTAAACAGTGCCTCGAAAGCAAGAAGATCATTTCCTTCGCCAGAGGTAAAAAACTGGTTAAGAAGGAGCTCTCAGTCGCCAGAAGTGACCTGTCAGATGCCAAAGCCGGCTATGAAGATGAGCGATATAAGTGGTCAACTATCCAAGGCTATTATGCGATGTTTCATGCTGCCAGAGCGCTTGTCTACTCGCGGGGGTATCGTGAAAAGAGCCACTACTGTCTGGCTGTAGCTTTGAGGGCGATGTTTGTGGACGAAGGCAAAATGGACGCTCAGTTGGTTCGGGACTTCCTCAATGCCATGAGCCTTCGGGAAGCTGCCGATTATGAGGGTGAATTTTCTCAATCCGGGGCGAAAGCGGTTATTGCTTCAGCAGAGAAGTTCATTGAAAAGACGGCTGCTATTCTAGATGTCAGAGGATAGTTTGCGTCCGTGTTATTCTGGGGACATAGTACCTGATTTGTCCTGCATTTTGTGAACGATGGCGTTCCCGGGATTGGTAATTCCGAGAAAATGGTACTGACGTCGCAGTGCGAAGGAAAACTTGACAAGTTCCCCATATATGTGCTAACCTATAAAATGTCCCGAGTAGCCAAGCGGGGACCTGACATAGAAGTTTGACTTGGTGGAAGCCGAAAGGTGCTGGCGGCGGTCAGCAGAAGGTAGGCTTCAGTCTAAGCCGGACGAAGGCAGGTGAAGGAAGTGAGGTTACTCGGGGCATTTTTATTTCTTGCCAGCCAACCATCCTCGTCGCAATTCCGGATGCTCCACCCAGCAAGCTTGAGGCAACGGTGTGATGCCGTTCTGGGGACACGATACCTAATTTGTAGTAGGGTTGATTGGTGTGGTATCCTTGAAATTAAGTATCTTCTTTAAGGGGTGCGTCGTGTCCGTGATGACGTCAAGAAAGAGGTGATGAACAATGGCCAAGACTGGTGCTTACAAAGCCAAGCTACTGGAAGAGTTGAAGTCTCTTTCCGAGGGACGGGTCAAGGCTGTGGCTGACTTTGCGGCCTACCTTAGGGAAAGGGAGGAGTGGGAGGCTACAGGGGAAATCCTGGGCAACGAGGAGCTGGCACAGGAGGTGAAGGAGTCTCGGAAAGCATGGGCTGAAGATAGGAAGGGAGAGTTTGTCTCTCTCGAGGAGCTGAAGGCGAAGCTAAATGTATAACGTTGTTCTGAGCCGGAATGCCTCTCGAACACTGGAAAAAGCCACCCCGGCCATGAGACGTCGCGTCGTCGCCGCTCTGGAAAGACTCAGGTCCAAGCCCTACAGTGGAAAGAGACTCCGGGGTGAATTGGAAGGGTTGTTCAGTCTGCGCATCGGCGGTATGCGGGCTGTGTATGGAGTAGACACTAAGACGAACGTGGTGGTGGTCCTTGCCATTGGCCCTCGGGGCGACATCTATAGGAAATAATCGCCTGGTATTCTGGGGGCATAATAGCTGATTTGTCCTTTGCCTTATGAAGGATGGTGTTGCCGGGATTGCCAATTTCGAGAAAATGGTACTGACGTCGCAGTACGAACGGAAACTTGACAAAAGCCGCCAAGGTGTGCTACACTAGAAAATGTCCCGAGTAGCCAAGCGGGGACCTGACATAGAAGTTTGACTTGGTGGAAGCCGAAAGGTGCTGGCGGCGGTCAGCAGAAGGTAGGCTTCAGTCTAAGCCGGACGATGGCAGGTGAAGGAAGTGAGGTTACTCGGGGCATCTTTATTTCTTGCTAGCCAAGCATCCTCATCGCAATTCAAGATTCCCCATCAAATAAGCTTGAGGCAACAGTGTGGTGGCATCGTGGGCACATAATACCTGATTTGTGGCAGGCCTGCCCCTTCACCTTGTGACCGATGGTGTCCCTGGGATCGCAAGGCCACTCTTGCGGCCGTTCCGCATGTCTTGTCCTCTGCACCCGCTCAAGCTATAATGCTCACGGCTGGCGATTCTCGGCTCCCTTGGCAGTATAGTTTGCTTCAAAAATGGCGGTTAACGTGCGGAAAGAGCGAAAAGTAAGTAAGGACTCCGGAAAAGTTAAGAGGCATTGGATAAGAAATCGGCCCGAAAGCGAAAGGCCCAGAGAGAAACTTCTGACGTTTGGGCCTGAAAGTCTTTCCAACGCTGAACTGTTGGCAATAGCTTTGAGAACGGGTGTAGCAGGTAAGAGCGCTATTCAACTAGCAGGTGACATCCTCGATGATTTTGGGGGATTGCGAGGGCTGTTTGCTGCAAGCACCGAGGACTTGAGCAAGACCAAAGGATTGAAAACTGCTAAGATTGCTCAACTTAAAGCAGCATTAGAACTGAGCAAACGGTTTCTGCAAGAGGATTTGAGGCAAAAGCCAATTTTGGAGAGTTCTCAAGAGGTTTTTGATTACCTTTATCAATCAATGCGTGACCTTGATGCAGAAGTTTTTAAGCTGATTCTGCTGAATGGGCAGAACCAAATTATTGACATAGCCGATGTTTTTCATGGCTCGGTAGATTCATCCAGTATCTATCCCCGTGAGGTCATTAAATTAGCCCTAAAGTCTTCAGCATCGGCGGTTGTCTTTGTGCATAATCACCCTTCTGGTTCTCACAAACCAAGCGAAAGTGATAAAGAGATGACGAAAAATTTAGTCCTCGCCTGTATGGCAACTGGCATTAAGGTTCATGACCATATTATTATCGGTGATAATCAATACTATAGTTTTGCTGATAATAAATTGATTCAGGCTTATGAGAGCGATTTTGAAAGGATGGTGGGAAGATGAATCCGGCTAAATATCAGAAAACTGACGAAATCCAGGAAAAAGAAGGCAAGATTTATGATGTAGTAAGGGGCAAATGGGTAAAAGCGACTCCTGAGGAAAGAATAAGGCAAGCCCTTGTAGCCTCTTTGATTAAAGAGCTCGGTTATCCTTTGAAGAGAATCCGTGAAGAAGTCCCAATCAAGATGGGCTCGACCTATGCGAGTAAGAAGGCCGATGTGGTGGTTTACACTGAAGAGCCACCTGACACAATGCACATTATCTTTGAGACCAAGAAGCCTAAGAGGAAAGACGGAGTCGAGCAACTGAAGTCTTATATGAATGCAACAGGTGTCTATTTCGGTGGCTGGCTAAACGGAACTGAAGCCGCTTTTCTCTTCCGCCGAGATCCTAATATTTTTGAGTATTTACCCAGACTTCCCGCGGTGAATGAAGACATTGATGATGTCCGCCGGCCATTGACCAAGAAAGACCTTCAGCCCATTGAGAACTTAAAGGAGACAATCCAGGACTTAGAAAACACAGTGCTCGCCAATGCTGGGGTGAGCGCCTTTGACGGGATTTTCCCCATACTCTTTGCCAAATTCTGGGACGAATTCTATAAAGGACCGAACGATACACTAGATTTCAGAACAACCACTGCCCCTCTACAAGACCAGGCAAAAAGGCTCAAAGGCGTCTTTACGCAGGCTCTAAAAACCTGGCCGGATGTGTTATTTGAACAAGATTGGCCTGACATTTCACCTGAATCCCTGGTCACCATTGCTTCAGCCTTACAGCATCTTCGGTTTCAGGACGCTGACCTGGATGTAATTGATGCCGCCTTTGAGTATATGATAAACCCTGAGCAAAAGGCAGATAAAGGGCAATTCTTTACGCCTCGGCCGATAGTGAAGATGGCGGTCAAGATGTTGAATCCCAAGCCTAATGAATTGATAATTGACCCAGCCTGTGGGCCCTGTGGCTTTATGATCCACAGCCTGTATTGGGTAGTGGACAGATACCTCAAGTCTAAGTATGGCTCAGAGTGGAAAGAATATCGGACTGATTACGCCCGGTCTAATCTCTTTGCTATCGATTTTGATCAACGGCTAGTCAAGGTAGCTAAGGCAATGATGCTTATCGCTGGTGATGGACGTGCCCATGTCTATCGGGTAAATTCCCTCGACCCCAGAGAGTGGAAAGGACGCACTGATGGGCTTGTTGAAACCATAAAAGATGGCACATTCGATGTCTTGATGACCAATCCACCCTTTGCCGGACAAATCACGCCGCCGGAGATTCTAGGCACCTATGACTTAGCCTACAAGGGTGACCCCACAACGCATAAAAGGCTGGGCAAATTGACCAGGGATGTTCTGTTTATTGAACGGTGCCTGCGGTTTCTGCGTCCTGGTGGCAGGATGGCAATCGTTTTGCCTCAAGGCAATCTCAACAATACCAATGCTGAATACATCAGGAATTATGTTATGAATAAGGCGCGAATTCTTGCGGTTGTCGGGCTCCATGTCAATACGTTTAAACCCTTTACTGGTACCAAGACCAGCGTACTCTTCCTGCAGAAATGGCATCCTAGCCAGGATGTTCTTGCAGATTATCCTATCTTTATGGCGGTTAACGAAAAACCAGTTAAGGACAATAGCGGAGACTACATCTATAAGGAAGACGGGGAGGGCAGCGTAGTGAAAGATGAGTTTGGGAAGCCGATGATTGACCACGACCTGGATGAAATCGCCGGGGAATTTGTAAGGTTCGCTAAAGAACAAAAAATGGATTTCTGGAGAGACTAATGGCAGTCAAGTCCATCGTTAAGGTATCGGAACTTGAGGGAGCTAAAAGGCTGGATGCGGAGTATTACCAGCCGAAATATCATCAGGCACTTCAAACCATCAAAAGACTTGGTTATTTCCCTCTCAAGGATGTGCTCACAACACTCTATCGGTATCCCACGTTTTATAACTTAGAATATCAAGACACAGGCGTACTGGTTCTAAAAGGCGAAGACATAGAAAGTTCAGGGCTTGTAGACAGCAAACACAGCGACCATATCTCAGCCGAGGTCTCCTCAAAATTTCCAAAAACTATCCTGAAAACAGGTGATATCATTTTGAGCGTCAGAGGCTATGTCGGGAAGGCCGGACTAATAGATTCAGACCTTGCTGGATCGCAGATAAGCCCCAATCTCATCCATCTTGAGATAAATAGAGCAAAAGCTAATCCCTACTTCATCTGGTTATTTCTCAATACCTACTTCGGTCAATCCCAGCTTGAGCGTGCTAAAATGCAGACATCGCAAGAGACAATTTTGGCTGGTGACATAAAATCAGTCCTCATTCCCAGCCTAGGGAAAGATGAGCAAGAGAGGTCTGAGCGGGTCGCCAATGAAGCCATCAAGGTATTTCGAAAATCCAAAGCTCTTTATCTCCAAGCTGAGCAAATCTTGATGGATGAGCTGGGATGGGATAAGCTCGCCCTTTCACAGCCTAAGTCATATGCTGTCTCTCTTAGCCAAGCCAAGAATATCAGCCGCGTTGACGCTGAGCATTTCCAGCCAAAATATGAGAAGCTATTGAATTATATTAAGGCAGTGGGCAAAACGGATATACTAGGGGATGTTGTTCTATTCAACAAAAGGGGATTACAGCCGACTTACGTTGAAGAAGGAAATGTCATCGTAGTCAATAGCCAACACTTAGGGAGATATTTGCTGAATGTTGAGGCTACAGAGAGAACCGATGAGGATTTTTGGCGTAATAACAAGCGGTGTCAGCTCAAAATCAATGATGTTCTTGTCTACTCGACTGGCGCCTATGTGGGCAGAACTAATGTTTGGCTGGAAGATTCCAAGGCAATAGCCAGCAACCATGTTAACATAATCAGACCCAGTAAAGAATACAATGCATTGTATTTGGCTGCTTACCTCAATTTCTTGCCGGGGCTCTGGCAGGCAGAAATGTGGGCATCGGGGTCAGGGCAACGGGAACTCTATCCCGAAGATATAGCAAGATTTGTCTTATATCGAGCACCGCAAGAAGTCCAGGAAAAGATAGCCGATTTGATCGTGCAATCCTATCAAGCCCGCAAGAAGGCGAAAGCACTATTAGAAGAGGTAAGAAAAAAGATTGAGGAAGCTATAGAGGAGGCAGCTGGCAAGTGAAGTCGGCAGGTAGACCTCCGAGGAAACGGACAGTGCCAAGAGTAAGAGTTAAAGGGGTGATATAGATGAGTGCCCCCATTACTCTAGAAGTCCTCAAATATATTGTCGATCGAATAAGAGAACGTGATGGTATCCCCACAAGGACCAAGGTTGTCAAGATTTTGTATTTAATAGATGTCGAGTACTACAGGCGCCACGGCTCTACCCTGAGCCAACTTCCTTGGAAATTCCTTCATTATGGCCCCTACACTATGGAAATAGAGCCACTTCTTAAGAGCCTCAGTTTGGGTGAGGAGGAAATTGTAGTGAAAGACCGCCGTAGAGTCTTCACCTATAAAGTTGAACAACCTGAGACTCTGGATAGCCTATTATCGCTTCCCAATCGAATGATGATAGAAAAGATCATAGAGCGCTGGGCTCTAGAGAGCCTCTACAAGCTGCTGGACTATGTGTATTTCGAAACTGAGCCTATGCAAGGAGCAGTGCGAGGAGAGTTGCTTGACTTTTCTACAATCACGAGCGAGCCTTTAGTTATAGAAGAAACTCCACAAGCTCAGCTTCCTAAAGAGACAATTAACAGATTCAAGGGAAAATTCAAAGCCATCCATGCAAGTAAGGCTCCCGCTCGTCATTATACTCCCCCGCCCTACGATGATATTTATTTTCAAGCAATAGCAACTATGAATTCTGGAGAAACGGGGTCTTCAACGCTTCGTTTTATGAAAAATGTCGAAATTGTTGAAGAAAGTGAACATATAATAGCCAAACAGTCTGAGTGAGTTGCATAGAATTTGATAGAACTGGTTTCAACATATTATCAAGCCCTTTCAGGCATGTACCGACAATGGTATCAGCCCGGGCAGTTCTTTGAAGCCCCGGCACTTTTCCTAATCAGCGAAAAGCCTATGCCCGTTTTATCAGCGAAGTACGATCCCCGCACCAATACCTACAGTTATGCAGTAGAAATGACTGATGCCGAAGGATTTAAGGAGGAGCAAATGCCCGTTCAGCCTCTAGAGTTACGCTCTAATGAAAGGCTTGCTCTGGTAAAATGCAAGATGAGGCCAGTAATTATTGTCTCCAGAGCAGCAGATAGCTGGAAAGATAAACAAAGAAGAAGTGACGAATGCTTCCTAGTTGCTCCTGTATATTCTTTCGAGGGAGATACCGAAAAGGTGGTTTATTCACCAACATTTATTGAGCGGGTAAAAGCATATGCCTACAATACTTTTTTCTATCTCCCTCCGAGCACAAATCCTTTTGTTAAAGAGTCTTTTGCGCGTTTCGACCGAATTCAGGTCATCCACAAATCTTGGCTACAGCACAAGCCTATCAAGATGACCCTTGATGCCCTTGAATGTCTTCAAGCATGGCTTTATTGCTACTTGACTTGGGACCCCTCCGAAGCTGCTGCTGTATCAAAGATGTGCGACCTAGTCCTAGAATATAGGGAGGAAAAGCTAAAAGCTTTGGGAATTTCATAGCACGCGCTGGCTTGGCTTAACATTCTTTCTGGACATTTCATCAAATTATTACCTGATATTCTCGCTCACTTGGAAAAGTTGCCGCTATATCTACCTTTGCGGCTCGATAAGCACGCTCAGAACGGGAGACAGTAGTCAGGAGTCAGTGAGACTGCTACGGCCCAACAAACAAAATCAAAAATTAAAGACAAAAAAATAAAAATGAAAAATCAAAGGGCAAAAACCCGCACAAGTTCAAAACCCAAAACTTGAACAAACCCAAATATCAAAATCCAAATGACAATTGGTCCCCCTCACTCTAACTCTCTCCCGCCAGGGGAGAGAGAATTGTAAGGTGAGATTGCCACGCCCCGAAGGGGAAATCCTAAATCCCAAGCACCAAATCCTAAACAATATCAAATGACCAAAATTCCAATGCCCAAAACGTTTAGAAT
>Ga0209102_1001447_pt1 | contig 12297 bp, 11 predicted proteins | sample ConPoolayeHmetaG_FD_185483 | JGI IMG/M metagenome (GOLD analysis project Ga0209102, IMG submission 185483) | Hot spring microbial mat communities from California, USA to study Microbial Dark Matter (Phase II) - Cone Pool mat layer H metaG... ... | reverse complement strand
GGCGCCTTTCCAGATACAGCATCGCCTAAGTCAGCGGCGAAAATGGCTTCGCTTAATTTCCCTTCTCTTATGTCTTTATGGGGAGTCGTTACCTGCCACCATGATGGTAGAGCCATTCTAATCCTCCGACTTAAAGAGTTTGCCCTGGGCATCTTTGCCTTTTTCAGAGACTTTGGCATAAGTTGTTTTCCCATACAAGAAGCCCTGAAGCATTTGTTTTTCTTTATCGCCATCAGGAAGGACGTCGCATATGGCCTGGGCGACTTGCCAGAAGGCGTTGTTGCTCAGGTTGCCGGTTAGCTCAAGAATAGTCGAGATGCCCTTCCGATTGTTTTTCTCCCAATGGAGAAGGCAGGCGTGGAGGACATCAATCATGCTCTCGAACGTCTCTTTTTCTAAAAAGCTTTGCCCCCTCTCTTTTGCGCTCAGGACGGAGATATATTCTTTATCCTTCTTTATAAAACCCTTTCCCCACTGCTCTGTTATTTCAATACCAACCGCCTGGCCCAATTTTCTGGCGTCATCAAAGTGGACGGAGACGGAATTATAAGTCCACCGCCAGAGAAGATAGAATCGAGTTTCCGCGTCTATGCCCGTTAGTTGCGGATTTTTGAGAATCCTCGATAAAGCGTATTCGCCAACGATTCTCCGGACGAATTCAAGCAATTCTTTAGCCGAGACTTTCTCGCCGGAGAGCTTCTCTACACTTTCATATTTGCCGAAGACTTCCAAGGCGGGCCCAATAGCAGAAATGAAGAAATCACTGCCGCCGATGCCTTCGTTCCAGAATTGGTCGAGTTTTTCCCTGATTCTGGCTTCGAGCTGGGTTTTTATCTCGTTATAATAGGCTATTTTATTCTCTGTTCGCTTGCGGCAGACCATGTAAATCGAAGAAGCCAGAGCGGCCGATTCTTTGGCACGCAGGCGAGCTTTCATTTCGGTATGAATCGGCCACGATGCCGTGAGATATAGCCCGGAATTCAATAACGCGTTGATTATTGTCTCCCAAGCCTCGGTGGACTTGTGAGCAAAGACAATACAGGCGATTCCCTCGGGCTTTAATACTCGGCATATTTCTTTGAAGGCTTTTGAAATCATGTCTTCAAAGAATTTCTTTCCCTCTTCGAACCCTCCTTCTCCATGGGAATAGGCGACGATTTCTTCAGCTTTGGGAGTCAAAGGCGTCGCAAAAAGCTCAGGGTATAAATCGCCGATAGTCCTTTTTAGCCAAACATAAAAGAAATCGGAAAGATAAGAATAAGGAACATTGTCGTAGTATGGAGGGTCGGTTATTACTGCATCAAAATAGCTGTCATTATGGGAAAGAATAGTGGCTGAGGATTGGGAAGCGGTTGCGGATGCATTTATATTTAAAAGAAATTCTATAACCTTCCAGATTCTTCTAAATGCCATGCTTTCCCAACTACCAACGGTAGGCGAGAGAGGATTTAATTCCGAATAATCCCATACCATTGGCAATGCTTGTCTACCAAACACATGAACCGTTCTTTCTTGGCCATTGTCCCATATGCAGAGATTATTGTAGTAATCAATCATTCTGCTTAAACCAAGCGCTAAATAACTCACCACTGCTTTCGCGTACTCTTCCTCTGTGACTTCGGCTAACACTTTCTTATAGGCGAGGCGGACTTTTTCGACGAAGGTGATTAAGGCGAGTTTCTGGCGAGAGTTGAAAAGGTCGCCCCATTTCAATATATTATATCTTTGCACTCTGAACCCAAGAGTTTCCTTTGGTGGCAAAGGTTCATCTGGCAAGGGATCAAACCCCCATTCTTCATACAGTCTGGCTCTTTTTTCCTCAAGATATTTCTCTGCCTGCTTGAAAAGGCGAAGATCGTCTTTAGTAGCAAGCCGATAGGTCTTTCCTGTCCTGTGCGGGTGATGCAAAACAACGGCAATCATCCGCTCGCCGGCTTGGCCTTCAATAAACTGTTTTCTGACTTCCTTATCGGTCAGTCCTGCGTTACAGCAGGGGCAGATGACTTTTGCCCTTGAGACCGTGCCGGTTTCGGGGTCAAAATCGATTTTTCTTCCCTCTCTTATTTCAAAATCGACCTTGTTTCCATCGGGCATTATCTTGTAGGCGACTTTTTTATTATCTTTCTTGGCCAGCCATGTCTGTCTGACGAGTGGAATCTCGGCGCGGCAGCTTGGGTTCTTGCATTTAACCGTCCTTGCCCAAATATATCCGACAGGGACGGCGCCGTCTTTATCGGGAGGATAAAATTTGCCGATTTCCTTTTTTGCCTCCTCTAAGACCCAATCGCCCCATTTTTTAACGTCTTCAAGGAGAGGGTTATATTCCTCCTCATGGACATGCCCCAGGCTATCTTTGATTTTCCTTTTGCCTCTTCCGTATTTCTGGGGATATTCAAGCGTCGCCTTTTCGATAAGGACGGCAACGGGGTTTAAATCGCTGGCATAGGTTTCGCAACCCAGCCTGAGGGCTTCAAGCGGGATGGCGCCGCCGCCGGCAAATGGGTCGAGGACCTTGGGGGGTCTGCCTCCATTTGCTTTAAGAATTTCTTGCCTTGCCTTTTCAAGGAGGCCCTTATTAAGAGAGTTTTCCCATTGCGAGAGGCGGGCAATAAACTCCGATTTTTTGATTCGCTCCTCTTCGTTTTTGGGCTCGGGCGTCAACGCCGCATAGATGGACGCCCTTGAGGCGGCCAGAGGCCGCCTGGCCCACCAGATGTGAAGCGTCGAGATATGCCCGTGGCGAATATTTTTCTCCCGGACCGACTCCTCGCTCACTTCTTTAACCGGAAAATCCACTTCGATAAAGGATTTTTTCATAGCACTGCCTCTGCCTTTTCTTTCCATTCTCGGATGACATACCGGACTATCTCGATTTTTTCTTCCGGCGAGACCTTGCTTGCCGGGTCTTGAATGATAAAGAGCTCTGGGTGGGATGCGGCATTCTGAACGATATAGAGCCAATATTCATTTTTCAGACGATTAGCCATAAACCATTCATTCGGAGTAAGCTCAATCAGGACGGTTTTGGCGCGGGCTTTAACCTCAATGTATCGAAAATTTCCTTCCCTGTCTCTGGACCTAATGTCGTAGCCCAGGTTGGCGGGATGGACATCTTCCGGCTCCCGGCCTTGTTTTCTTTCGTATTCCATGGCTACTTGCATGCCGATTCGCTCAACTTCCTCGGATGTCATCAATTCATCTTCTTCGGAAGAAGACGCTTCTCCTAATTTTTGAGGCGTCACCCGGACAGCGCCGATAATTTTCGGCGAAGTGGGATAGAGATGGACATCGGCCTCGATTTCTTTAAGAAGAGCTTGCTTTTTCCTTTCGAAATCCTCTTTTCTGCGGATTTCATTTTGAATTATGACATCGGGAATATTCTCGCCTTTCATGCTTCTTGTTTCATAATCTGATATTTTCGCCTCAGAGTCCAGAATCATTGATTCGAGAGAGCGGACGCCGTATTTCTGTTTAATGGCTGCGTTGCGGGTGCGGATTTCCAAGAGCTCTTTCTTATATCTCTCGAGGCCTTGGCTGATAACGAAGGATGTGACTGCATCGGTGTCCATTTGAAGAGGTGGGCAAGCTATCGAATCTGGAGCAGGCTTTAAGTCCCACAAAATCGAGGGATGAACAAAAGAAAGAGAGTTTTCCTTGTCCTGGAAGACGGCAAAGAGTCTCTTGCCGGCGATAGCGTTATTCCCATCAACTATCTCCGTTTCGAGGAGCCAGATAATTCCGTCTCGATGGCCATCGGGATCGATGAAGACGGCTCCTTCGGAAGCTTGCGGCGAATATCGAATGAGAATATCTTTAACAACCGCCTCAAGAAGCGGATGACCCATAGCCACGAATTCCGCCTGTCCTTTAAAGGCTATATCTTTATCAAAAGAGACTTTGGCATATTCTTTCTGAACCTCGCCATATTTCGTCTTGAATTCGTTCGGTTGATTTCGAATCTCGAAGGGAATTGAGGAAATGCGCCAGAAATGTGCTTTCGGGTCCTTGGGGGACGCATCAAGTTGCTTCTCCATTTTGATATCCAGCAATCTGGCGCTTCGCTTAAAAAACTCTTCGATATATTCCGGGACAAGCTTATTCTCTTTTGCGGCGCGCTGCTCTCCAAGGACCTTTTGCAGGTCAATATGGCGAGTGGCAAGGCCTTCGAGGCTTGCTTCCCTGACCTTTTTTATCGCCTCTTCATCGGGAATTCTTTCAAAGTCTTTGAGGATGTCGTCCATGGTGCGTCTGTTGGCAATCGCATCCAGGATGAGGTCCTTGAGGTTTTTCCCAACCAAAACTTCGCCGATGACATCAAAGACGCGATCCGAGCCAAGATGCTCCCGGATGCGGGCAAGCTTTTCAAAGAGCCTCTCCAGGATGCGGCCTTCTCGAGTGGTCACCGCAACCAGGTTAAAAATATGAACTTCATGGCGCTGGCCGTAGCGATGGACACGGCCCATGCGCTGCTCGAGCCGATTCGGATTCCAGGGAATATCATAGTTGACCATGAGCCAGCAGAATTGGAGGTTAATGCCCTCGCCGCCGGCCTCAGTCGAGACCATAATCTGGGCTTGATTCCGGAAATCGTTTTCAGCTTTGATCCGGGCTTCAAGATTCATTCCGCCGTGGATGTAAGCGACCGTAAAGCCCCATTTCCTGAGCTTCTCGACGAGATATTCCAGCGTGTCTTTCGACTCCGTAAAAATAAGGAGCTTGATGTCGGATTGACTGAGGTTTTGAGACTCGATGACCTTTCTGAGCTCGGTGAGTTTAGTCTCAACTTCTTTTTTCTCGACTTCTCTGGCATAGGCAACAAGAGACTCGAGTTTCTTGATTTCTTCATTCAGCTCATCAAGGGTATCGGCCGAGGTCAATTTCTCAAGGAGTTCTTCTTCTTTCTTCCAGCGTTCTTTCTCTTCCAAATCCTCAAGAAATTCCTCCTCATAGCCGGTCTGCTCGGAAGCGAGAATTTGGCCTTTCTCGTAAAGGTCCTTCAGGCGGTCATGCCGGCGTTCAAGCGACTTGCGGATAGCCCGAACGCTTGAAGCCAGCCGGCGCTGGAGAATCGTCAGGGCAAAAGTGACATTCCGTTTGTCCTTCTCGAGGGCTTTATTAAAATATTTTTGGACATACTCAGTGACTTCGTTGTAAAGGATCTGCTCATCATTGCACAGGGCATACTTGATGGTTTCTACCGTGCGCGGGGGGAAAATCGGGGCGCCGTCAAAGTCCTTGAGGTCTTCTTTGAGTCGTCTAAGGAAGAGAGGATTATCCTTATTATGGATCGATTCGGCCAGCATGGCCGTGTCGGCAAAAAAGCTCGGTTCCAGAAGGTCAAGAAGAAGCCTGAAGTTCTCGGGATCTCCCCGGTGGGGGGTGGCGGTAAGAAAGAGCAGAAAATTGGAAAGAGGAGAGAGGAGCTCACCGAATGTGTAGCGCTGGGTTTTATTGATTTTCTCCCCGTATTTATAAGCGGAAAGTTTGTGCGCTTCGTCAATGATGCACAGGTCCCAGGTTGAGTCCTTGAGGGCGAATTTGACATCGTCCTGTTTGGCAAAATCCATTGAAATTATGACCTGATTTTTTTCTTTGAAAATGTCGCGTCCCCAGGAGGCAGTCATGATGTGCCGGTCAACGATATCGAATCGTTCCTGGAATTTTTCCTTCAGCTCCCGCAGCCATTGGTCCTTAAGATGGCCCGGGACGACGATAAGAATGCGGTCGATAAGGCCGCGGTACTTGAGCTCCTTGATAAGAAGGCCTGACATGATGGTTTTCCCCGCACCAGGGTCATCGGCGAGGAGGAAGCGAATTCGCGGATTCCTGATGATGAAATGATAGACGGCCTCTATCTGGTGCGGCAGCGGGGCAATTTGAGATACGTTCACGGCGTAGAGCGGATCAAACTGAAAAGCATTGCGGATGCGATGGGCTTCAAGATAAAGAAACAGGGCCTCTGCGTTTCCGGTAAAACTATAGGCCTGCTGTGATGTGATCTGGATTTTTTCAAGATCGCTGGCCGTCAGGATGGGATTGTAGAATTTGTTTGTTTCGAGGCCAACGGCTTCGATTTTGGTCTGATTTTCGCCGATTGTTCTAACTGATATAACCCTGACTCGCTCGGGCCAAAAAGGCCCCTTGAGGATGCTATCGGGCGGAATTTTGATCATGAGCTCATCCTGAACTTGAAATTTTTTGGTATTCCTTTATCAAAATGGCCTCATTGGAAAGTCTTTTTCGTTTCCATCCGGCTCCTAAAGAATCTCTCTGTATCTTTATCCATAAAATGGACATAGCATCCCTTCATCCCGCGAGAAAGAAGAACCCGGTAGGTGTTTTTGACAAGCTCGACAAAGCGATCTTTTGATTTTCTGACTATCGGGTCACCTGATTTTTCAGGATGCCCCCTCCATTCCTGGCTGTCAAGATCATAGGTTAGGTCAGGGCCAAATATAACGCCGATATAATCGAACTCGAACCCTTGGACCGTATATATGCATCCAATTTGGTCGATTCCCCTGGGGTCATATGCCCAGAGAGTGGCCTTCGGGATTCCTTTCGGCAGTCTCGTCGCTTCTGGCCGTGCATTCCAGGGACGGCGATATTCTCCGATCCTCACATCTTCCCTTAAAGTCCCGTCACGATTAAGCTCCTTAGACCAATCCCAGCAGAAGCCGGCGGAAAGGCGGGCCGTATAGCCTTCCCCGATTTTTTCTCTTATCGCCGCTTCAAGCTTTTCCGGCGTCTCGATTATCCGGAAATCAAACGGTTCTTCACCGGTCCAGATGATGTTCGCTGTTTTAGAAATTCCTAAAGTATTATTGATCCAGTTAACAAACGCTTCTGAGCCGGCGCATCGAAATTGGACATCGAGCTCATATTCGAAAAGCAGATAATCGTTCTTATGAGCAACATCATCGGCAGAAAATAGAGGATAGCTGAGCAGAACATCCCTAAACGTCTCCTCGGGGAGGACATCATTCTGGTCAAAAGAATAGTTATGCAAATAAGAGCATGCGCTCAGGCGGACGGGGTTATCCCCTTCATAGAAAGCCGTGTGGGTGTCTTCTAAGTAGGTCTTGTATTGACCCACCTGGACGGACGGGTGGAGAACTTCCTTTTCTGAAAAACCCAGCGGCGTGATCACCTCGCGGTCTCCGTCAAATGGCCTACATTTATCCCGTTGCTTGAGTTCAATGATGACCGCGTTATCGCTTTGATGATTATCGCGGCCTGTCACCAGGCAATCCAGTCTCCTTGATGTCATGGGGAGCTGATATTCGAGGATTACACCGTGGTCCAGAAGATCAGCGAATTGGAATACCTGGGATATCGCACGCATGGAATTTCGCCATGAGTTTAATTCTTGGGGAGACGGATTATATCGGTAAAGGAATAAGAAGGCCGATTTTAGCTTTTCGGCGATCTGGTTGAGCGTCGTATCCTTGATAAACTGCGGAGAAGAACCCTCGTATAGTCTCATTTCTTAAAATCCGAATATTTTGTGGCGATCCCGCGCGCCTTCCTTATGGGATATTTCTTTTTATTTTCGTGGATTTTGGCCATAGCGGCTTCGACAGGAGAAATGCCCAACTGGTTGGCCAGGCGGGCGAGATAGATTTGCACATCTTGAATTTCTTTTTTTAGCTTTCTGAGCGTTTTCTTTTCGGGATTCCGGCTTTGCTCCTCTGTCAGCCACTGGAAGAGTTCCATAATTTCGGCTGCTTCAACAGCCAACACCATGGAGAGATTCTTAGGTGAATGGAATTTTTCCCAATCCCAGTCTCTGGCGAATTTTCTGATTTCTTTGACCAGTTCGTCCATTTGCGTTTCCAAGTGTGAAAATCTCTATTTGGCTAAACTGCAATCTAGATCTTCAACCGTTATGATAAGGGCGATACATTCCGATTCTGACATTGTTAGTCCGTTTATTATGCGTTCAATATCCTGTCTCACCTCACATTATTGCTCTTAGGGAAATCATCTTGAAATCGTGGAAAAAAAAGGCTAGGTCGACAATTACCTTTCCGGGTGATTTTTTGGGCGAACATATAGACCCCTTATCGTTTGCTTCTGCCGGGAACAGGGCGCTTTTTCGGCGTAGATTCCGGCTCAAGCTGCCGGTAGCGGTCGGTAAAAATCAGACGGCCAACGTTTTCCGATTGCCCTTTTCCCCTCCCTCGATTTGAATGCCACCCTCCCGCAATGATAGAGATGATGGGGACGAAGATACACCGGAAAAGAATCAATTCAGCTCGAACTTTTCTAAGCTCAGTGCCAACAACCCCTTGCATGCTCTACTCATGCGCTGCACCTGTTTATATAACAATAAGTTAGGGAAAAGTCAATAAAAGTTCTCTTTCAGGCTAGGACATGGTATCCGGGAGGGACGTTGTCGCGCCTTCTTCCAAAAAGAGGCCCTCAGGTATTCATTCAAATGGCTTCCCTCGGCTTGAATCTCGAATTTTAAATCGAATCTCAAACTTTTAACTTTAAATAAAAGAAAATTTTTAAGAGCGATGCTACTAGTCAAGTATTTCCTAAAAGAACAAGAACTTTAAAGCCTTAGCTTAAATTGTTAGTTTTTCTTACGTAATATTGAAAATAATTCCAACATTTATATAATTTGATATACGGAGAATATCGATGGTTTCATTGGGTCAAAGAATAAAGCAAATCCGGCTTTCTCTTGGCTTAAGCCAGCAAGCCCTTGCTGAGAAGCTGGGTATTTCACGCCCGTCTATATCTCAGATAGAAAACGACGAGAGGAAGATGAGCGCCGAAGAGGCCAAGAAAATGGCTGAAATCTTCAACCTGTCTGTCGACGCCCTCCTCGACCCGCGGAAAGAACCACAAATCGTGGTCAAAGAGAGTGAAAAAGTAGCCTATCAGACTGAAACCAAGCCCCAGATGAGGATTAATATCCCCCAGAAAAACCTTAAAAAATTCAAAGAGGTGCTGCTTTATATCCTGAATAAGGTAGGCGCGAAGCCTCATATTGGCGAGACCGTCATTTATAAGCTTCTCTATTTCATCGATTTTGATTACTACGAGAAGTATGAGGAGCAGCTAATCGGTGCCACCTACCTGAAGAATCGGTATGGACCGACTCCACTTGAATTCAAGAAAGTCGTTGGCCAGATGATAGCAAAAGGGGAAATCACCGAAGTTAAGGATAAGTATTTTGAGTATCCTCAGAGAAAGTACCTTCCTCTGAGGAAGCCCGACTTAAGCATTTTTAAAGGCAACGAGATAGAAGTCATTAATGATGTCCTGGACCGGCTCTCCGATATGAATGCCCGCCAAATCAGCGATTATTCTCACAATGATGTTCCCTGGCTAACCACCGAGGAGGGCAAAATAATCGAGTACGAGGCTGTCTTCTACAGGACTCCCGCATATTCAGTCCGGGAGTATGATGAAGCCGTTTAAAGAAATCATCCGCCTCCCGGAATTCGAGCGGGACCTGAAAAAGCTCCTTAAAAGATTTCCTTCGCTTGAGGCTGACCTTGATAATTTTATTAATACCCAGCTTAAGCTCTTTCACAAGTTAGGAATTGACAATAAAGGAGTGGAGCCGCTGTCAGGACTGGGGTTACAAAACCCAAAGATCTACAAGGGACGGAAATTCGCCTGTCGCGGCCTAAAGGGAAAAGGCGCTCAATCGGGAATTCGGGTGATATATGCCTATTTCGAGGAAAACGATAGAATTGAGCTTATCGAGATTTATTATAAGGGAGATAAAGCGAACGAGGACAGAAAAAGAATTCTCAGGCGATACTGATCAAGTCTCGGCGGGGCCTCGGTCATAAGCTCGGGGAGCTGAGTGGTGAAGGGAGACGCATGAATTCCGAGAAAAAAAGGAGCAAAAATCTGCCCTGGGGACAGGTGGTTAGAAAAAGACGAGTCCAGCGAGGAAGAAGCCAACCTGAAATAAACTAAAAGATCTGATTGAGCAAGTGCCAGAGATTAACTGAGAATCGAGCTTTAACCAGAGCGTCTCTTAAGATGACAAGCAACTTACTAAAGCGGATATAGTCCCCGCACTAAAACTTGCCAGGCGAGAGGGAATGCAAGTCGGGCTTGACCCCTTGGGCTGCCCAATTCAACCCGAATTACAGGAACATGTCGATTTCGTAACAACGAAAATTAAAAGCTATCGTCCCTTGCTGCTTGAGAATCAATAGCTCTGGCTGATAAACTCTATAAAATGGCCCCGATTGTGGCCGGACGATTCAGCTTTATCCCCAGAATATCCCCGTGGGGTCGGCTTCGACCTCGGCAAGCAGGTCTGCAAAGTTCCTGCTAGGTTTGAAATCCCAGTATCTAAACCAACGGGAATTCCTGTCTGCGGCATAAAGCGTCCAGAGTCTGGATTTTTGATCATATCGGAATTGGGCAACCACGATATCGACCCATTTTCCTGGGGCCAGAAAGGCGGGCCGTTCTTCTAAGAGGGTCACCGAATTCCCGCGGAATCTAAAGCTCAGCCGGACCTCATCCTTGAACTTAGCCGGGCATTTCATGGCGCAGTAAGCTGATAAAATCTCAGTAACCTCTTTTCGGATTTTTTCGGGCAAAGCCATGAGTTAATTCCTCCAGCTTTGATAGAGGGAAACCACGCCCCTCGATAAAAATATCGTAGTTTTTAATGACCGCCCCCCATATGGCTATTTTAGGAAAAAGAACTATCCGCGGACGCCAGTAAAGGCAAGGCGGCTGAGTTCCCAAGCCCATCGATTAGGGCCGAGGCACACCGAAAGAGGATTAGCTCAGTCCAAGCCCTTCTGAGCTCGACGCTGCCAACCCCTTTCATGCCCCTCGCGTGCCCCTCCAAAATTATCTACCCTTCTATTTAAACAAATAAATAACTGATGCTTAAGTTATATAACACCATATTAGGAAGACGTCAACAAAAGCTCCTGTCTGAAAGTCTACTTTTAGAGTTTAAACTCTTAGGTTCGAGAAAGGAGGCAAAGCCATCTTCAAGAAAAGAGCAGACGATAAATGCGTTGCTAAATCTGATGAAAAAAAATAAGGAAAATCAGCTAGAACAGGTGACATGGTAAAGCGTCTTTTTTAATGACTAAATTAGAAGTTGGCAAGAGTATCCTCCTGTTGTATATTTAATACAACGCTAAAACAGGAGGTTGCGTGAAATGAACTCAAAAGCTATGTTCGGAGAATATTTCAAGGCAAAAAGAATTGAGCGTGGGCTAACCCTAAGGGACTTCTGCAAAAAGTTCGGCCTCGATCCCGGAAACATTAGCAAGCTGGAAAGAGGACTTCTTCCGCCCCCGACATCAAGAGAAAAATTGGAGGCCTACGCATCGTTTCTTGGCCTAAAAAAAGGCAGCGATGACTGGCTGGAATTTTTTGACCGTGCCGCTGCCTGTCGGGGCGAACTTCCCAAAGATTTCCTGGAGGACGCGGAGGTTGTCAAGAATTTGCCTCTTATCTTCAGAACGATTCGAGGGAAAAAAGTTACAACCAAACTTCTCGCTGAGCTGATTGAGAAAATAAGGAGAACGTGATTGGCTTCCTCTATCAAAGTGAGATTCTTATCCTATGACCAAATTGCTCAGAGCGCTCTCGAAATTCTCCATAAATACGGATTCGAATCTCGCTTGCCCATTCCGATTGAATATATAATTGATAACATCCTAAAACTTAACATAATCCCTTTTCCAAATCTTCTTAGGGATTTTGAGATTAATGCGTTTGTTTCAAGCGACCTGAAGAATATCTATGTCGACGAATACTTATATACGAATTTAGAGCGCCAATACCGTTTTACCCTTGCCCATGAATTTGGCCATATGAATCTGCACAAATACATTTATTCAAATATCGACATAAAGAGTTTAGAGGACTGGAGGAAGTTCATAAGCACGGTTGACACAGATCAATATCGGAACTTAGAAATCCAGGCAAACAGCTTTGCGGGATTGCTCCTCGTACCGCAGTCGCTTTTGGAAAGCGCCTTTAAAGAGCAACTCAAGGGCCTCGCTCGGAGCTTCAAGAAGGCTGGGGTTGAAAGAATGAGGAGAAGTGACTATTTGCACTATGTCATCGACCAAATCGCTTTCAATCTGGCGCCTGTATTCCAAGTCGATCAGCAGGTTATTAGGATCCAGATCGAGAAAAGCAATCTGGCGACAAAGATTCCATAGGAAGCTGGACCTGAGCATTTTTAAAGGCAATGAGATAGAAGTCATTAATGATATCCTGGACCGGCTTTCAGGCCAGTTGAGAAAATCACCGGCCTGCCGGAATTCAAGCGAAACCTGAAAA
>Ga0209102_1001445_pt1 | contig 12311 bp, 18 predicted proteins | sample ConPoolayeHmetaG_FD_185483 | JGI IMG/M metagenome (GOLD analysis project Ga0209102, IMG submission 185483) | Hot spring microbial mat communities from California, USA to study Microbial Dark Matter (Phase II) - Cone Pool mat layer H metaG... ... | reverse complement strand
TAACTCTTCGATATTTTTTAAAATTTTGGCAAGAATTGCCTGCTGTTTTATAGCAAACATAGTTTTAATTTCTGTCGCAAAATGTCGCAATTCTTCCGGTATTGGTTTATCTTTGTAACGATAAACGGTCGCTCGGTGAATTCCTAAAATTTTCGCTATCTCCGTAGCCGAGCAATTTAAATCTAAAAGGGTTTTAGCTACCACTTGTTTTTGATTTTTTGGTATTAAGTCTTTATCCATTTTTGTTCCCTCCTTTTTTATTTTTTAAACTATCCCTTCCTCGGTAAATGCCTTTAGGGCTAAATGTAAATCTTTTTTATTATCATACCAGCCGTCGTTGTAAAAATTTATTAATTTCCCAAAGTTATCTAAATGCTTTCCGTAAGAGACTCTCAAATATACTTTTTTTACCCCATCTTTCCATTTAAGCGAGCGTATGTGGGCGTAGAAAGCCCGTTTTGAGCGAGTTTCATATCTTATTATTTTTCCATTTTTTACCACACGCATTGTAAAATTTAACTTATTTTTGTTAATCCCCATATGTTTCTCCTTTCATTTCTCTAATTTTTAGAATCGAAGATAGATTTTCTTTTTTGTAAATACCAATGGTATTTCTAAATTGTTTTCTTTTTTTCCGGAATTTAATTAAGTAAGTAAAATATGAGGGAGGATTTTTTCTAATTCCGCCTCTTAGATATTCCCTTATCGTTACTGCCATTACCCAGTTGATAGTTCTTGCCGTATAATTTTGAGCTATCCATAACCAGTGTCCTTCCTTGCTTTCCCATGGTTTGAAAATGTTTTCTAGTAAAAAGGCAATGTCTTTAGGTGGAGTAGAAGAATTGCAATTCTTCAGTTGGTCGATTAATTCAAAATTAATTTTAGGCTTACTTGAATTTAACTCTAAATTAATTTTATTTTTACAACCACCATTATCATTAACACTAACACTAACATTCTCATTCTTGCTAACGGATTGATTATTTTTATGGAGTGAATAGTCTTTAATAGGTGTTGCTTCAGCGAGCGCTTCACAAGCCAAAAGTTGATCGTAAACATCAAAATTTGGTTCAAGGTTTGGGTCATAACGGGCATGATAAACATCTTCAATTAGCTTGATAGCCTTTTCTTTCGAAACTTTTCCTCTTAATTCCTCTTCACGAGTTCGGTAAAACATAATTTCTCCTTTTTTTATGTGTTCCCAAAATGTATGCTTTTTTAATAATGTGTTGGTAAAATGTTGTCATTTTTAGGTCTCTTTTTTCAGAGGTTTGCCCTATGTTTGCCAATAATTCGAAAAATTTAACCAGAGTATTTCCGATTTCTTTTGCTTCATTTTGATTTAGCACCAAGCCGTAATCTTCTTTTAAAATCGTTTCCAATTCGTTTAAAAGCTGCCGATTCAACATAGTTATTCCTCCGAATACAATCTCGCTTTAATAGCTTTAAGCTGGTTAAAATAAGTTTGTGGTTCGACTTTTAATTCTCGGCGCCAGTAGGCTTCTAGAAGTTGATTAAGCTCTTCGTCTCGCTTGAAAAGAAATACAGCCTTATGAGGATTGGTTCTGTCTATTCCTTCAATTTGACACCACAGCGAAAGCGTCGCCGCTAAACCAAGGTCAGAGGTAGAGTAATAATTTGTTGTTAATTTTTTATTCATAAAGCCGCAACCCTTTAATTTTTTGGTTGCAGCTGTATTCTATTGGAGAAAAAAATAGATGTCTAACCAGCTAATCGTCCGAGTTGGTGGAAGAGTTTTTAATACTGAAGAGAGCTTAAAGATTCTATAAATCGGCTATAATATTTTGATAATTCCCAGGGTTCCGGTATCTCATCCGCAAAATGTTTGTTTTCTCCATCGATGGTGTTGTTTTTTCTGTTTTTCTGAATTAGTTCTTCAATTTTTTCTGTCATTTTTGCCCAGGAGCGTATGCCTTCTTGTTTGAGAATCCAGGCAACTTGTCCCCAGAAAACTGCTTTTTGAGTTCTTTTGATAATTTTTTGTTTAGGCAACCTCTTTTGTATTACTCTTATAATTTCTTTGTTTTCGTTTATCCATTTTTTAAGTTCATCAATTGAAGTTTGGCGAGTTAAATAAATTGCTGGATATTTAACAACTTCCATCATTTGTCTATATTTCGCAAAATCTGACTGGTATTTTAGAAGTTGTGTAAGTTTTTTCTTCAATTCATTAAGCGAAGTAGCATTTTTAATTTTTATCTTTTGGATATTACGCTGAATTTTGGGATAAAAAGAAAGAGGAAGATATAAATAAATACCTGTTTCTTTCGGGGGGACTAAAAGGGCGTGAGTTAAAATAGCCATTTCCATAGAAAATTCCCAGTTCTCTGTAAGATGATATTTTTGTAGTAAGTCTTGCGCCCGAGTTTCCAGTAGTTCCCTTTTTGGAGAATCTAGATTGAGGGTCAAACGCACAAGTTTTTTAATAGTAGGTCTATTGGGATATTTAAGTGGTGTTTGAAGCTTTAGTTCTTTTCTTATTTCAAAAAGTGACTCATAAAAACTTTTAAGCCAAGATAATAAATCCGCTAATAGATAATCACTTTGCTCATAGTCGTTTATGGATTTAATTTCAGGAGATAGTTTTACATCTACCCTCTCTTCAAATTTTTCAAACACTAATACATCGTTTTCTTCTGGAATTTTTTTATTCATTTTAATTATTGATAAATTTTTAAATTTTGTGTAAGATAATGTTATCAAATGTGAGGTTAAAACTCAATGAAAAAGGATAAAAAATTATTAAAAATTTCTGAAGCTGCAAAATTGCTCAATGTTCATTCAAACACCCTTCGTAAGTGGGATAAAAAAGGCATTTTAGTTGCCGTCCGTTTTGGCGAAAGAAAAGACAGGCGTTATCGCAAAGAAGACATAATAAAATTATTTGATACTAGAGTTAAGCCATAAAATTAACAATTTAATTGCCTAAACTCTGCTTTGCGGGGCATGGCAGAAAAAACCTTCGCAGGAGAGAGCTCTTCGTCAGAGTATCTGCGAAGGCTATAAGCCGAAAGGGTTATGGGTAGTCCGCAAGGACTATCGCTGGCGGGGAGCTTTTTATATCTCCGCCAAGAAAGAATGGAAATGTTTAGTTTTAGTATAAATATTGAAAAGCTAATCTCTATTAAAGCTGCAATACTCCTAACCCTTGTGGGCTTCTTTCTTTTTTGGTTTTCTTTCCAAATACCAGAGCCATTAGGCGAAGGTGTTTACTGGATAAGTATTTTAACTTTTTCTATTGGGATACTTATTGTTATTAAGAAAATTATTGAAAAGCTAAATTGAGGGGGGTAATTTTATGGAGAATATTTACGAAAAGGTTATTAAGGCATCATTATTCGGTGCCCTTTTTTATATATGCTTGTATATATTACCCCCCTTGAAAGAAAGGGTGGTTAAAAAAATTGAGAGCTGGTTAGAAAAACATGGACTTTTTAAATATTACAAGACTCTTTACAGGGTAATAAAAGCGTTCCTTTATGTTGTGCTGGTACTTATGATTTTGATTCCAGCTTTATTTTTTTTAATGGTTTTTTTTACTAATTAACAACAAGCTCATAAAAAATTAAAAGAGTGCGAACAGAATCCTTAGAAATAGTATAAAATTAAAATGAATATGAAATGGCTCTGTATAGCCTCTGGCATTCTTCTCTTGCTTGCTATTCCTTCCGGATGGCCTTATGATTTCTATATTTTACTTAGGTGGGTAATTTTTATTTCCTCAATAATAGTTGCTTGGGGTTTTTATAAATCAAGATTCATTGGTTGGACATTTATTTTTGGTTCGGTGGCTTTTTTGTTTAACCCCATAATTCCAATTTATTTAGCTAAATCAAGTTGGGTTTTAATAGATTTTGTTTCGGCGATTCTTTTCTTTTTAGCGGGTTACTCTATCAAAGAATTAAAAAGGTAAGTATGTCTGGAGTATTAGACTTTTTATATACTTATGTACTCATCCTTATTTTTTGGTTTATAGTAAATGGAATTTTTTATGCCCTAAGCATTCTCACAAAAAAGGGACTTTTTTCTATTCCATTTGCCTTAAATGTATTAATTTCTTGGGGTATACAAATATATCTTATATTTTTTTATCTTTCTCTTCTTTGGCAATTAATTACCGGGAAAGAGTGGCTTTTATTAATTTTTATGTTGATAATAGGAGGAATTTGGATAAATTTTTGGCAAATGATTTTTGATTTTCTGATGGCTCCCATAAGCGGAATAAATATATATTTTTCTCAAAAAGCTGTGAAAAAATTAGAAGAGAGAGGAGAAGAGTTCGATTATGAATATATTTCGCCTGATGGAAAAGTTTTAGGAAGGTTTTCAAGCGAAGAAAAGGAAGATAAATTATTAGCAAAGTGGTTTCTAATTAATTTTGGAGTTGCTTTTTTATATCTTTTTACTGGGGGGATAAACATTAAAGAATTAGGCTTGGCGTGGGTTTTTATAATACTATTAGCGGGAATATTGTTTACTACTCTAATCACGGCCGTTTTTGTGGGAATTTGGAATTTGGTTAAAACTAAATCATTTTTTGGTGTAAGTAAGAAAATTTTTATTACGAGCTGTTTAAAGGTTAATACCGTACTTTATGGACTTTCTTTAGCTTTGTATTTGTTGTTTTAAGGAGTAGGTTGATTTTAATTATTAAAAATTCTAAAATACAGTAAATTAAGGATGAAAATAATAATAAACTCTTTTCAGATGCTTCTTTTTAATCTGTGGGATGCCTTTATGCTTGCAGTTGTCCTAGGGGTTTTATTTAGGGTTTTCGGCTGGATTGTTCCGGTATTGGATTGGCAAAGAATAAGGGAGGATAAAAGGGCAGTACTTGCGATAATAATTCTTTTGATTATTCTTTATGAACTACCAGCTGTTTTAAGAAAGTTGCCCGGAGGAGGTTTTTAATGAAAAAAGTTTTAATGCTTTTATTGATTCTGGTTGCGCTATTTTTCGCTACCACAACTGCTGTAAATGCTACTTATGTTAGAGGTTATTATCGTAGGGATGGTACTTATGTTAGGCCCTATTATAGAAGTAATCCTAATGGGTTAAGATATGATAATTACAGTTGGAGTTGGAGTCAACCCCTTTATAACCGAAGTTATGGGAGTTATAACACCTATCGTTGGAATACACCGAGTTGGAATTGGCAAAACGATTATTGGTCAGGCTTGAATTATTATCGAAGTTATAATACTTACAGAGGTTGGTTTAGTAATTGGGATTGGTAATTATCACGCTTTTTTATTTGAATGAATAGATTTTTAAGAAGGATTCCCGGATTTAGGTCGGGGAAATGGTGGAAAAAAGCAATTGCTTCTGTCGTTTATCTTTTTATCCTTTTGATTATTTTAACCTCAATTTTTCCTTCAGCTCCCACTTTAGCTTTAGATAAAATTGATCCAACCAATAAAAGCTCTCTTTCTATTTCCGGCAAGACTATCTCAGGAAAGCCAGTTTTTCTTTTGAAAGAAAATCAAATAGTTCAACAAACAAAAGCAGACTCTCAAGGAAAATTTTACTTTCCTCTAAATGATTTAAAAGATGGGCATTATTCCTATACAATTGAGGCTTGTAATAATGAAAAAAGAGAAAAATGTATAAGCGAGAATGTTTTAGTAATTGTTGATCAAACCCCCCCGTCCAAACCTATTATTGCCTTGCCAATCACCTTACCTGAAGATAGTGAAGAAGAAATTATAATTAAGGGAACAACAGAGCCGAATTCTAAAGTAATCGCCTCAATTCAGGGCAAAGAATTGCCGCCGGTAAACTCCAACGATAAAGGAGAATTTGAAATTAAAACAGGATTAGTTTTAGGAGTAAATACGATAAATATTAAGGCAATAGATTCGGTCAAAAATGAAAGCGAAACCCTCCAAAGCTCAATAAATTTTAATCCCCAGAGATATAAAGCAAAAGTAGTTAGGGTTATTGATGGAGATACAATAGAAATAGAGGGAGGAATTAAAGTCAGGTATATTGGAATTGATACTCCCGAAACAGTGGATCCTCGAAAACCAGTTCAATGTTTTGGAAAAGAGGCTTCGGCTAAAAATGAAGAACTAGTGGGAGGGAAAGAAGTAAAGTTAGAAAAAGATGTCTCTGAAACCGATAAATATGGTCGACTTTTAAGATATGTTTGGGTAGGGGATTTGCTAGTCAATGAGTATTTAGTAAAAGAAGGCTATGCTCAAGTTAGCACTTACCCTCCTGATGTTAAATATCAAGACAGATTTTTAGCTGCTCAAAAAGAGGCAAGGGAGAATAATCGAGGATTATGGAGTGCTTGTAATTATTTTGGCCAATCGGTAGTTACTCCTTTTCCTAAACCAACGATTGCATTAAGGTCTTTGGAACCTTCCCCGAAACCAACTTCTTCCTCACCAGTCCCACAATCTACTACTCCACAATCTTTTTCTCCTCAATCTTCAACAGGGGGAAAATATGTTTGTGACTGTTCAAAAACCTGTAAGCAAATTTCCTCTTGCGAAGAAGCTCAATATCTTTTAAATGTTTGTGGATGTACTGCCAGAGACAACGATGGTGACGGAATTGCCTGTGATGCCGCACCGTTACATTGCCAGCGTTGATGTTAAAAAGTCAATAGTTGCTTAGTTTGTTGTAAAATTAATTCTGGACATTCTGTAGTTTCTAACCAATTCGCTTTTCTAAAATCGTCCCATTGGGCGAGCTAATCGATTTTACTGGGTTTTTTGGCCTTACCAAAATAATAACCGATTAGTCCATTTTTGATGGCTTGGTGGCAAGCAATGGGTGCCCTTCTGCTTCTTCTTAGGATTTCTGAACCGGGGTCGCCCTGAGATATTCTTACAAGAGCGTGTTCACTCATTCTTCTTGAAGATTCGAGTATATTTTGGGTATATTCTATAAACAAAAAGTGAGCGAAGCCAGTTGTCTTCCAGATGTTTTCTAACTCTTCTGTTTTCAAGATAGTAGGGATACACCATCCATTTTTAATCCTTTTCAAAAGTGTGTCTTCAACTTTACCTACCGGACTTCTTTTTAAAAACATGTCGCTTAATACAATTTCCCCTCCTTGTTTAAGAACACGAAAAACTTCTTCCATAAGCATCCTTTTATCGTAAGAGTGAATATAACTTTCACAGAAAATAACCACATCGAATAGTTCATCTGGAAAAGCGAGATGATGATAGTCTTGACAACTGAATAATGTTCGTTTTTCCGAAATTTGACGACGATAGGCTTCGGCAGAGGCCAATTGGTTATGGGCAATGTTGACTCCTATAATGGTAACATCAGGCCGCTTACTGGCCAATTCAAACGTTAGGGCGCCTGTTCCACAACCGGCATCTAGCACTAATGCTTGCGGTGGGATTTGGGCAAAATCAATTAATTGCCCTGTGAGTTCTTTAACTTCTTGATAATGGGATAATTCTCTTCCCTCGACAGTAAAACCAGCGTGAAGAGCGTAAACTCCTTCTCTTTCTTCATCTTTCCCCCAGTTTCTATAGGCCCCCTCTGCCTCAAGATAATAATTTTTAATATTCTCGATTATCTCTTTCATATTTTTTTAAAAATTCAGCCGCTTTTTTAAAGGTGACCTTTAATTCCTGATAGGTTAATAAGGAGAGAGTTTTATCAAAATTATACCATCGAGCCCAGGCAACATTTTTGTCTTGAGGAACTGTAATGTTATGTTTCTTTTTAAGTAAGGCAAAAAAAACTTTTTGTTGGCTTTTTATTTGGATTGGTAGATAGCTGTATTTAAATTTATGAATTAATGGCGTTAAAACTAGTTCAGGTTTTTTTATTTTTAACCCTGTTTCTTCTAGGAGTTCCCTAGCAGCTGCTTCATAAAAGCCTTCAAGGGGATGAAGACTTCCGCTTGGAAATGTGATAGCTTGAGTGCGGAGCGATTTAACAATTAAAAACATCTTCCTTCTTTTGTTTGTTATCTTGCAGGTGATTATAAGTACTCCGGGAATTTCCCAATTTTGAATTAAAAACTTTATATTTCTTATGAGATTAAGAAATTTTCTCATTTTATTTGTTGCTTTTTTCTTTTTCATTTTTATCTCTTTTGAGCTAAAACTAGAATGTTAATCTCCAAGTCGGCGAATAACACTTTAGTTTCTAAAGATAAAACATGAAGCCTATGGGTGGTTAATAAACTTCTTACTTGGTCTGGAGTATATCTTCGATAATCTATTTGATAAGGCAGTTTTTCATGTTTGGGAATATCTTTCCCTGGTAAAGTCAATATCAGTATTCCTTCCTTTTTGAGTACTCGAGATATTTCTTGTAGAGCACGCCAGTCCTCATTTATGTGTTCTAAAACTTCTGTACAGATTATAGTGGCTATGCTCAAGGAGGGAAAAGGAAGGGAAGTGACACTAGCTAAAAGATTGGGAAGTCTTAGGGGATCAGCAACTCCAGAAGGCAAATAATGGTCTAAAGAAATATAAACTATATTTTTACCAAACTTAGTCATTGCTTCTGGCCTATAACTTCTTCTACCACAGCCAATATCCAAAAAAGGGGATTTTAAATCAAATCTGTTAAAACAATCAAGTACAAAATTAGTAATATTATGGCGAGGGATACTCCAGAGTTTTTCTAACTCTTCTTTTTCTAATTGCTTAGAGGCAAATTCCCATATTTGCTGAGCGGTGTATCCCCGCTTTAACAAACTCTTGGCAGTATTTTCAATTTCTTTTTGGTTCATATAATTTGATTTCTAAACGAGATAAGAATTTTTTAAAAATATTAATTGTTTGTCTATTCTTAAAAGATAAGGAATCTTTTGAAAATATTTTGATTTCCTCTGGAGTAAAAAGGCGTGAAATATTTTTTGCCTTTATTTCCCCGGCCGCAAGCGTATTAAAGATGAAATTTCTAATTACTTTGTATACCATTCTATACCGATAAATTTCCCATGATTTTTTAGGAACAGTTGCGCATGCTTTATTTAAAAGAGTCACTTCATCTTCCCTTATTATGTTAAACCTTCCATTGAGTGAGTTTTGATTGGGAAAGTAGGAATCTTCAATGTTGTTGAGAATTTCAAAAAGTTCTCTTCTTCTGTTTTTTATTACTCTGCAGTTCATTGGATTAATGTTATAACCAAAAGAACGAATCCTTCTGCCTAAGTTATTTACTTCGTTCAGTTTGGGCTTACCACAGGAGTCATATTCTCTTTGTATTCCATTACCGGCGGCATACGCTACTGCAGTAAAAGCGCTATTTGGGCCTGACATTTTGATCATTCCTATCCTATTTTTCTCTAAAAATTCTATTAATGAGGGGACGATGTTGAAATAATTACTAATTCCCGTACTCTTTTTTATTTTGTTTTCTACTTCTTCTGAAGCTTCATGGGTTCCTGCTAATCCTCCTATATTAGAAGCATTGAATCCCTTTCTAATTTTTTTTATCCAATTTTTAGGAGAAATGACGTCTGCATCAGTGGTAATAAGAATGTGAAAGGGATTTTTTTCTCTTTTGACTAACCTTTTTAAAACTTCATCCATTCCTTTTTTTCTTGCATAATCAACTCCAGGAGTTGATTCTTGAATTAAGTACAAAGGATAATTAGCTTTCTTTTTAAAGTTTTTAATTACTTTGACAGTTTTATCTGTGCTTCCATTGTCTACAACTATTACTTCAAAACCTCTGTATATCTGTAAGTTAAGGGCATCTAAAAGTCGTGTTATAAATTTTTCTTCGTTATACACAGGAATGATTACACTTACATCAGTAGTTAAATCTAGTTTTTTCTTTATAGAGGGAGGACAAATAGAAGAGGGCTTTCCTAAATATTTTTTAATAATTGCTTTAGAAAAATCGTTAGAACAAAAATTTTTAATATATTTCATCTTTTTAGTTGTAGTAGCTGGTTAGCTTGTTCTAGTTTATAATCAACCCATGTTTGGCAAAAGGAAAAGTAGTTTGGGGAAATTATTTCTTCCATTAAAGAAAGAAAGGTCGAATAATTCTTTTCTATAAGAGAATATAGCGGTGATTTTGGTAATCTTCGAGTGACAATTTCCCTAATGTTTTGGTTGTTTTCGTCTATTAAAGAAGGATTTCCAAAACAAATTGTTAATAGATTTTTTTCTTCTGGAGATGATGCTTGATATAACATAAGAAGAGGCACAGTGGCAATACCACTTCTTAAGTCGCTAAAAACCTCTCTTCCATAGAGACCTGAAGGCACAAGGTCTTTAACGTCATTTAGAATTTGTCCTGCTCGGTTTACGCAAAATAAGCCTTCAATCGCCGCTCTTTTAGTTTCTTCGGTAGCTTCCGATGGCGAAGGAGATAGAGCCAGAATTGGATATTCACAGTGAAATCGAGCCCGATGGTCTATATTTCTTAAGATATCTTCAATAGTTGTGTCTAAATTTCTAATCGACGGATCGTCTAAGGATTCAAGGCTCCCTTTTACATATTCAACTAGCGTAGCTCTTACTTGAAGTGAAAATCTTTCTTCTGTGAGTCTCTGAAGAACTTCATAACTCGCTAGGGCAGCACTATAAGCTTCTCTTTTTCCATAAATAGCCCAGGCTGTTGCTTGGTTAGCCCTTTGAGTATCTCCGTCTAAGATATCATCTACAATTAGAGATAAACACCAAAGTAAATGGGTGCTTGCAGCGACGAATCTTACTCTGTCTTCCGGGGCAAGGTTTACTCCTATTCCATAAATAAATATAGGTTTTTCCATGGTTACATGAGTGGTAAGTGTATGGAGAATTGGAGGGTGAGATTCTGAAGGAATGTGAGTTAATATTTCTTCTAATGTAGTGTAAGTTCCATTTCTAATAAATTCTTTATAAAAGCTTATGATTACAGGATGCCAAATTTTCTCTTGGATAGCGTCTTTCAGACACTCGATGGCAGGAAGAGGAGTAGCTTGAACATATCTTTCCTGCATGTTAAAGTATTAATATTATAAGATTTTAATTCTCTTTTTGCAATTAAAATAGTGGTTATTGTGAAAAGGTTAGTTTCTTTATTATTTTTATTTTTGAATATTCTATACTTTCTAACCAGTTAGTTTTTCTAAAATCGTCCCAGCAGGCGAGCCAGTTGGCATTTAATATACCAAAATTTGATATTCTATTTGAGATTATGAGAACAATCCTAGCTATTATATTTTTAATCTTTACGATTATTGCATATATAGGACTAATTGTTCCTTTGATTGCGCTTTTTACTATACCACTAACTCCTGGTGAAACTTACGGACCGTTGGGAATAGCTAATCCTCCTCTTGTTATGTTATTAATTTGGGGAACTGTTTGCCTAATTCTCTCAATAATAACTATAAAGTTATTTAAAGGTAAGTATGTTATCTGCATAAGCAAGCCTAAAATGAACCTATCACACCTCTAAAAGGATGATTTGGTAGAATATAACTATGACTGTTTCTAAAAGAAAAATTTTAATAGTGATAATTGCCCTCTTAGGAGTGTCATTTCTGGGAGCGTTTTATTTATTCAAAGAGAAAAAACTATACCCACTAATAAAACCAAATCCTCCAAAGGTTACCTTTATAAGAGGTAAGTTTCTAAGATACGAGGACATTGGTGTTAGAGATAAGAAAGGATATGTTTGTGTTAACTCGAAACAAGAATTTAAACAGCTTATTATTGCGAATATTCGTAAATTTGTTCTCAGCTCAGAGATAGAAACCAGGGCTGTAGGAAGTGGCGAGTACTTGTCTATAGAAAATTATTGGGAGGAGTATCCGGAGTACTTTTCTTTTTGGCCTGGAGATAAGGCAAAAGCGCTAAAGTGCAATTATTTTATAAGCACCAGTGTTCTTGAATCAATCGAAGAAGGAAAGAGATACGAATTGGGCTATTTCAAGCAGGCAATAAATAAAGAATCTTTTAATGAATTAATAGATTTTCTTATTAGTGCCAAATTTGTACCAACCGTTCCGACAGAAGGGTTTAATTTCTTTCTTCTCGATTACTCTTCTAAAGTTGTTGAAAAGCAGGGGGTGATTACGAGAACAGACAGCGTCGTCTACTTAGTGGAGAATGACGTTCCTCCGTTTGAATCTTACAGGGGCGAAGAGAGTCATACTTATTCCATTACTAAGAAAGATGGGTTGGTTTCTTATAGTGGCACGCATCCCTATTATCCATTCAAATAGAGTTTATTAAAACCCTTGGATTATTAAGCTGAAACTAGTTCTAAAATTTTTACTTCGTATCTTTCCTACTCTTTAAAGCTACTTCTTATTTAGGCAGTTTTATTAGTTTAAGCTCTAAAAGTATGCCAAATCAAGC
>Ga0209102_1001444_pt1 | contig 12320 bp, 7 predicted proteins | sample ConPoolayeHmetaG_FD_185483 | JGI IMG/M metagenome (GOLD analysis project Ga0209102, IMG submission 185483) | Hot spring microbial mat communities from California, USA to study Microbial Dark Matter (Phase II) - Cone Pool mat layer H metaG... ... | reverse complement strand
TACCAGGACAGTCACTACGGATGCATCGGGTGTATATACTATCGCTGCTGTGCCACCAGGCAGTTATCAGGTAACCGCCAGCAAAGAAGGCTATGAAAGCCTAACATCAACTGTGACAGTAGTATCAGGCGAAACCGCGGTAGTGAATTTTTCCCTGAGCCAGAAGTCAGTTGAAACTAATACCATGTGGGTAGACACCATTTCCTTTAGCGGAAGTGGCAGATACCTGTTCATCGTGGTCCGGGTAGTGACTGCCAGCGGTGTTCTCACAGGTGCGAAGGTTAAGCTGAGGCTGGAGTACAGCAATGGCGTGATACGGAACTTCAGCGGAACTACCAGCACCGCTGGCTTGGTCAGGTTTATAGCGAGCAAGCCACGTGTTGGCAACTGTCTGGCCACTGTAACCAGCCTGACCCACAGTGGGTTCACCTGGGATATGAGCAAAGGAGTTACCTCAGCCAGTTATGCACTGGGTCGCTGAAAAAGCCAGATGAAAATTTAAAAGGCGAGGAGGTTTCCCTCCTCGCCTTTGTCACTTTTGCCAAGCTTAGACTATTCTGAGCAATGCCCCGGTCCGACAGGACTGCTGTCGTAACTGTTCAGAGCCGTCGCTCAGCTCAACACTTTAGACATTAGCCACCTGCCCAGTTCCGCGAGTTATTCGTCGCGCGGAAAGCGTCGGCTACCACAATGATGCTGGCTACTTACAATTGCAACCATGGCAAGACACCTTAACAGTAACAGTTACCCTCCAGCTATCACTGCCTGTCGTCTTAGTGTCATTGGTCACAAAAGAAGCGGTGTTATCAACCTTGTAGCAACCGCACTTCTTGTATGGACCAATCCAGCGACTATACTTAAAACACTTTGGTGCAGCAGAATAGCACACTGTTCCAACTGAACCAGCATAGGTATCGGTAACGGTGATGCACTCGTCTATCTCCTCCATCTCGGCTGTACTGAAGTCGATATTTGTCGTGCCGGAGAAAGTGGTCGTGCCAATCGGCGTGGCAGTGCCGTCCCACTTATAAGCATAGTTCTGTATGGTAACTGTAGTTGTATTGGTGCGGCTTGAAGCGTCTGGCAAATCGGCACTATAGGTGCCTGCTAGCCCTCCCTCGGCTGCTAGGGCGTATGGGTATGTTATTGGCCCGAAGTCTGCCACGGCTGCAATGTCAGGCGAAACTTCATCGGCTATCCCGATTATGTCTGCCACCATGGGCGCGGGATTAAGGACAGTAATTGTCCCCACCACTGCCCAAGCGATGTCAACATAGGTAGCATCAACACAAACCTGGTAGTTTACTTGCTTCTTGTTGCAAATAGACAGGGTCAGGGCACTTTGGTCAGCCGATTTGTCAATGGTCCAGTAATATCTCCTGGTAAAGGAGGTCTGAGCGGTCTTGACAACCTCCAATCCGTAGCAATTGACGATTACGCTGGCATCATCTGACTGCCCGGTCTCTCTGATGGTAGCGGTATTCGTATTCACACCTTCGTCTTCGCAGGTAAAGGTCTTCTCATATGTCACAGAACCACTATTACTGAAAGTCCATGAACCACCGTTGGTGTCGTCAACGTTGATAGTGTCATTCGATGACGTTGGTTTACTAGGCAAATTTGTACATGCGAATGGCGAAACTCCCAATCCGTTTGTGATAGTGACCTTGGCTGTTACCTTGTAGAGCCCGTTGGCTTGAATAGATGCTGCCGGGATGTTTACCTTGTAAGGATAGCACCAGGTCTCTCCTGGTGTGATAACCGGATGGCTGCTGACATCCACCGGTGCTGTGGCAATGAGGTTGTTGGCATTTCTAAGCTGAATAGTTATGGCGAGATTCTGAGTGGCAACCGCACCGCAATTCTTTACACATACCTGTCCCTCAACCCAGGCCTGTTCTCCGCTGCAGCTCTTGGTCACTGTAATGGTATATAACGAAGTGCCAGTATCCCCTTCAAAGAGGTCCCAGGTATCGGGGGTTACCGATTTGTCGATCGTCCACGCACACTCCGCGGTCCACTTAGCCGTGGCAGTAACGGTGGCTGTTATCCTTGTCCCAATACATGATAGAACAGGCTGTGTCGGGATTAGCAGCGCCAGCGCCACCGCTAGTACTGCCATGATACGAAAAAGTCTACCCATTTCTTCTTTCTCCTTTGTTATTTCTATCAAATTTGCCTTTTTATGTCAGCAGCAGGCATAGCTGCTATTCTCTGCTATCCTTTGGTGAACCTATCTCCAATAGCCACCACCTCCTTTCTTAAACAAAAACCGACCGAGGAAGGTCGGTTTCACTATTGGCTCACCGCTGCCCAAGTGACCACGTACAGCACAGCGGGTCAACGCCCCTTAATCAATAATCATGAAACAATATAATTCATCATCAGGGAGAGTGTCAATGGCCTAAACCGCACTTATTTGCTCAATTTTGAAAAATTCTGGCTTCTTTCCTAGCACTATCTGTTGAGCGATTAGTACACTTGGTGGTTATGTGTTTAGATAGCGCTGGAGCGACAAAGGCAGAATCGTGGCCTACTGCATCAACCCGCTGGGTAACCGAAGGTGTAGATTTAAGATATCTATTGCTTCCTGGCCCGGTTTAACCCGGCTAGGGATAATGTCAGCAGAATTCACTGAATTGAGGAAATTGCAGGTCAGTTGCTAACTTCTCTCCTTGAGAATGGAACTTATCAATTGTAGCTGGGCGCACCCCGCATCTTCCCGACCGACTATGCCCCTTCGCTCTATCCTAGTCACTGGAAATAGAGGGTTGGGCGAGGTACTGCTTCACGAAGTTTATGGCGTCTATGGGTGTTGGGTCAACTTCGTTGAGCAGTGCCAGATAGAAACTGACATAATCGCCGAAGAGAATCAAGCTCAGCACCTGAGCTAAGGCACTCTTGCCTCTAGCTTCGACAAATTCATAGGCGATTTCCGCTTTGATTAGCAATTTAGCGGTAGCTTCGTAGCGAAGCAAGCTCCGCGGGCGGAGTGAGGAGGAGCGCAGCATAAACACGAGTATCATTTCCTTCACCTCAGGAGGAAATTCATAGCCTACCACGGAATTATGGTTGAGTTCGGGGAGACTTTCGAAGAAAGCCCAGGTTTTGCTGTTCTCGTTGAATTGTGTCTTCCAGCGCTGGGCGACTTCGGAAAGTATCTCGGCTCCATAAATGACTGCAACATGCCCCCACAGCTTGGCTGCCAGTTGCTTGGCGGGATTAGAAACCAGGGGCCTGGTCTCCGTAAGCTCTTCTGATGCTTTGTACAGAATGTCTACCGCCTCTCGCAAATCTGCTGACTTATCTCCAAGCAAACCAAGCTTCTGAAAAATACCCACCAGAGGAATGAAATTATGTGGGAAGGCAGCCCTGGGAGGCGCTTGGTAGTCCACAAGAAAGACAGGAATGTCTTCTTTTTCAGCTAAATGTCTGAGTTTGCCGCCTGAGGTGATGACCAGCTTTTTGGACCGGGTTTCTAACGATTTGGTGAATGCAGAGAGCGTTTCTTCAGTATTGCCCGAATAGCTTGAGGCGATGACCAGGGTATTCCTGTCCACAAATGCCGGCAAGCCGTAGTCACGGTGCACCCAAACAGGCAGTTTGCTTTCAGCCAGAGCCAGCCGCCGCACAATGTCGCCACCGATAGCCGAGCCACCCATCCCCAGGATAACGGCATTAGATATTTTGGTATATTGGCGGGGGAGCTCAAACCTCAGAACCTTTTCCCAGGCCTTCTGGCATTGTTCAGGAAACACGTGCAGGTGCTCAAGCATTTCCGACTTATCGAACTGCTGGTAAACCGAGGTGTTATCTAGATCAACCATGCTGAACCTCTCAACACCTTGCTACCTATGCCCTAATGGGCTGAGCTATGGTTCTTGTTTAGTAGAATACTCTAATCGAGCGATTAAGGCAACTCGCAGAAAACACACAGGTTAATGCTCCACAGTTGCTTCAGCGAGTTCCCTCACAAGACATGCAGTAACTGGTAAACAGTCTCCTAATAGTATCATTGACATTGACAGGAATCGGCGTTAACCTTATTAAAACGAGCGCAAGTTTCTTTGATGTGAGATGGCTAAGGGCGGAGACAAAAAGAGGGTGCTTATCCTGGGCGTGGGCGCGGCGGGGATTCACACGGCACTGGAGTTGAAGAAAGCCTCCGCTGGTATACCGGGGCTGGAGGTAACACTGGTAGACCAGCGGGATTATCATTGTCCTCTGCCTTTCATATGGCAAGTAGTCAGCGGGAGCGTTGAGCCCAGTCATATCTCTTTCCCCTTGCAGGCCCTGCTGAGCAAAGGGGGTGCTGCAGGACCGGTTAAGTTCAGACAGAGTCGGGTGCAGAGCATAGATGTGGCGAGGAAGGTGGTCAGCACCGATGATGGAGAGCTGGAGTGGGACTATCTGGTAATAGCTCTGGGTAGCACTACCAACTTCTTCGGGATGGCCGATGTCGAAAAAAGTTCGCTAATCTTGAAATCTCTGAGCGATGCTGTCAGCATCCACAATCACATTTTGGACAACTATGCGGCGGCGTTGCGGGAAGAAGATGAACAACTCCAGCGCGAGCTACTCACTTTTGTGGTGGTGGGAGGTGGACCCACCGGCATAGAACTAGCGGCGGCTATTCAAGACTTCGTGCGCAAGGCACTGGTACGAGTGTTTCCTTCCTTGATGTCGCTGACACGGGTGCTGCTGGTCGAGGCACAAGATACTCTCCTGTCGGGCATGAAGGCGAAAATGTCAGAGCTGGCTATCAGCCGGCTACGCTCCCGGGGAATTGAGGTTTTATTGAAAACCCGTATTACCAAGGTCTGGTCAGGTGGTATCCAGACTGCTGACGGGCAGACTATAGCGAGTCGCACTGTTATTTGGGTAGCAGGCGTGAAGCCGGTGGCTATTGTGGAAGCGCTGCCTTTCAATAAGGCGAAGGGTGGGCGCATTGTGGTGAATCAGTATCTGGAGGTCCCGGAGTCACCCGGGGTCTATGTACTCGGGGATTGCGCTTATTTATTACAAGAGCCTGGCTCGTTACCCTATCCCCCAACCCAGCAAGTGGCTCAGCGACAGGGCCCGGCCTGTGCCAGGAACATCCTTCGCGCCATGCGAGGTCAAGACCAGCTTCCTTTCCGTTACAAGTTTAAGGGGCAGCTAATATATATGGGCCGGAATGTGGCGCTGGCTCAGCTAGGGGAACGTGTCTTTGATGGTTTTGCTGCCGCGCTGCTGCGGCGAGTCTATTATCTCTGGGTATTTATCTCATATCTGGGGCTGCCAACAGAATTTAGGAGAAAGCTGGGTGCCATTCGGGATTGGGTTCCCGCCTACTTTTACCATCGCAATGCAGCTCACCTGCATGAGTAAGGTTTGATTGTCTGAGGCTGAAAAACCTGATTTTGCCCAATTAGTTACGCTCATGTGGGGCGTTGCCAAATTGACAAACGCCGTCCTTGGTTGGCTGTTTATATATGCTGGGGTAGAGGACGGGAAGGCTTGCCAGTGTCGACTATCAGGTATAAAATCAGTCAATTATGTTGCGTGAGGTGGCTTCAGTTTGGTGTAACTCCGACAAAGTCGGGCGAGGATTTTGAATGATGAAAGCAGGCATCTCTTCCGTTCTGGCAGACGGGACCGTCTACAGTAAGAGAAAGAACTTTTGCCCTTTTTCCACACCTCCTCCGGAGGCTTACGTCCCTATCTCGGGGGAGGAGAAAGTAGAGAGGCTGCTGAAGATAGCTCAGCGAGTGAAAGGCTTAAAAATGCTAACTCTGAATGCTACCGCCCAGGGTGGTGGTGTCGCTGAGATGCTTTACAGCTCTGTCCCGTTCCTGAATATGCTGGGGGTAGAAGCTGAGTGGAAGGTTATTCGTGGGAGCAGGGAGTTTTTCGAGTGCACGAAGGAGCTACACAACTTACTGCAGGGCAAAATAGGCTCCTTCAGTCTAGAGCGCCGACAGACTTACATATGCGCCATTGAGAAGTGTGTCAGGCAGAATCTTATTGACTACGAACCGGACGTGATAGATGTGCATGACCCACAGCCATTGGGTTTGAATCACTATCTCAAAAGACCGGGGCAAACCTGGCTCTGGAGATGCCACATAGACCTTGATAGAGACACGCTGGAGGGCAACCATGGTTTGTGGGATTTCCTGACTGGATGGGTTGAACACTACGATGCCGCTATCTTTTCAGCTGCTCAGTATATTATCTCACGATGGCCGGTGCCCAAGTTTATAATCCCTCCCTTCATTGACCCTCTTTCTGAGAAGAATAGGGAACTGAGCCGGCGTGAGATAGATAAAGTTCTCAGTAAGTATCAAATAGACCCCAGAGTTCCAATCATTGCTCAGATTGGGAGATTCGACCCCTGGAAGGGGATAGACAGAACTATTGCCGCATTCCGCCGCGTAAGGAAAGAGAAAAGGTGCCAGCTTATATTGGCAGGAGGCCTGGCTGCCGATGACCCGGAAGGGGAGAGAGTTCTGTCCCGGGTTTATGAGGACACAAAGAGAGATGAAGACATCCATGTGCTAAACCTCTCTCTGGACGACCGCCTGGAGAACTGGAGGGAGGTGAATGCGCTCCAGCGGGCTGCCAGAGTGATAATGCAGCCGTCTATCAAGGAAGGCTTCGGATTGGTGATTACTGAGGCATTGTGGAAAGGCAAGCCGGTGATAGCTGCTGACGCCGGTGCCATACCTCTTCAAATTCGGGATGGTGATACCGGCTACTTCTACCAGACACCCCATAAGGCGGCGGAAAGGGTGCTACATCTTCTAGAGAGACCGAAGGCTGCTGAGGTGATGGGCAAAAGGGCTACAGAATATGTAAGACAGCACTTTCTCTTGCCCGACCGAATTGCTGATTATCTCATGGCTATAGATATGGTCGTAAGCGGGGCGGTCAACAAGAAAGTCAATGCCGAATGCATAGTCAGCTTCTATCCCTGGTTTAGCTTGATAAAGCGAAGGAGACTCAACTTTCTATACTGATTTTCAGCATCCCTCCGCCAATTTTCTCAGCAAAGAGACCACTTCGCTTGGTGAATTGAGGTTGAATCTAGCTGTGGAGAGGCCGCCCCCCACCTTTATAGACCAAGCTGTAGAGGGGAGGACCTTGAAAGTATCCTCGTCGGTCCAATCATCGCCAAGCGCCAAGATAAAGTCCCAGTGCTCCTTGGAAAGCCATCTCACCGCTGCACGCCCCTTATTTATATTAGCATTTTTTACTTCTACTACCTTGCTTCCTTCTAACACCTGAAGGTTCAGATTGGCGGTTATGTTTGTGAGATTATCTTTCAACTCTCGAGCTCGAAGGTCACCCAGCTCGGGGTTAGCTTTTCGATAATGCCAGACAAGGGAGAACTCTTTTTCTTCAATGAAGGAGCCCGGGGTCCTATCTACCCACGACTCGAGTATCGGGTATATCTCTTTCTTCCACTCGCTTGTCAGGGGCTCCATCGTCTCCCATCCTTTACCCTTTTCTTTAATCCACACGCCGTGTTCAGCCACCGCCCCTGCATTGAGATGCCCGAACCATGTCTCCAAGGCATCTTTATCACGTCCGCTCATAAGCACCACCTCCGCCCGTAGATTCTTAGCAAGCCTTTCCAGCAACCTGAGCAAACCGGCTCCCGGTATTGCCTCCCTTGGCGTAGGTGAAAAAGGGACAAGTGTGCCATCATAATCCAATAGCAACAATGCCTTAACACTCTCCTGAAAGTCGCGCACTAATTTGCTCTGCACCTCGTAGGTCAAGGCCCTTGCTGCCATCTCTTGCTGAACCTTCTTGGTAGAAAGCAGCCTGTCTATAAAATCATTCGCCCATCGCACCACGGTGTAACGGCGCAGGCGTTCCTGCATTATGCGGTTGCGCTGTATTTGTTCCTGCTCGGGCATCTCCAGGGCTTTGGCCAGCGCCTGGACAATTTCCTCCTGGTTATTGGGATTTATTATGATTGCTTCCCCCAGCTCTTGAGCTGCTCCGGCAGTCTCACTAAGTATTAGAACCCCTTTCCCGTCTGTCTGAGCTGCCGTGTATTCTTTGGCGACAAGGTTCATCCCGTCTCTGAGAGGGGTAACAAGGGCAACATCAGCTAAACTGTAAAGGGCGGTGAGGGAGTAGAATGGTAAAGAGCGGTACAGGTACCAGACTGGCATCCAGCCTATAGTCCCGTGTTTTCCGTTGATTTCGCCCACAAGTCCGTCTATCCGTTTCTTCAACTGCATATAGTGTTCTACTCTTGTGCGGGAAGGGACTACCACCAAAACCAAAGTCACCCTTCTCTTGAATTTCGGGGTCCTGTCCAGAAACTCACTGAAGGCTTCCAATCGCTGGGGGATGCCCTTGGTGTAATCCAGACGGTCTACGGAAAGGATTACCTGACAGTCCCCCAGCTTTTTGCGAACCCTTTTTCTCTCTGCTTGCACTTTCAGGTTCTGGGCAGCAGTGGAGTATTGTCCACAGTTTATTCCCATAGGGAATGTATCTGCCCTGAGTATCCGGTCAGCCGTGGTGATTTGCCCCATAACTGGTTCATAACCCAGTAGATGATGCACGCTGTTCAAGAAGTGCCCAGTGTAGTCATAGGTGTGGAACCCTACGAGGTCGGCGCCCAAAAGCCCTTCCAAGATTTGTTTGCGCCACGGTAACAAGCGAAATATTTCAAAAGACGGAAAGGGGATGTGCAGGAAGAAACCCATTGTGGCCTTGGGCAATCTTTCTCTTAGGAGCTTGGGGAGGAGCATTAAGTGATAATCGTGCACCCATATAATATCGTCGGGCTTGGCAATTCCCGCCACTACGTTAGCGAAAGCCGTGTTAACTCGCTCATAAGCTCGCCAGAAATCCTCACGATACTCTGTATAGACAGGGAAGTAGTGAAAAAGAGGCCAGATAGTCCGGTTGCAGAATCCGTGGTAGTAGGCTTCGACATCGTGCTCTGAGAGGGGGACCGGGTAGCAGTTTTCAGATAACAATTTCGCCATGATATCTTTTTCTTTTTTTATCTTCTTCCGCCCTATGCCTGCCCATCCTATCCAGATGCTGTTGGAGGATTTGTACCACGAGCCTAGCCCTGTAGCCAGGCCGCCAGTGCTGGGCTCAACATACAACTCGCCTTTCCTCTCCTCAATAGTGATAGGTAATCTATTGGAAACAATTAACAACCTCGGCATGATTTTCTACTCCATCCCTGATTAAATCAGGGACACTTGGCAGTCATCACCTATGAACAGCCTTATCTTTTTGTGGCTTTTAGCCCGTCCCACTACTAATGCATTTCTGCCAATGACACTATCAGCTAGGTGCTTGACTTTCAAAATTTGACAATTCTCCAGGATTACCGAATGTTCTAGAGAGGAGTTTTCGACCACCGTCCCGGCCCTGATGTTGGTGGAAGGTCGGATAAGGGAATTCTTTATCCGACAATTCGCCGCGATAAGTACTGGACCTTGCACGCGGCTGTTCTCCAATTTGGTTCCACTGTCAATCTGGACTCTGCCCACGATACGACTTTGCGAATCGACTTCCCCTTTAATATCCCGCTTTAAGAAAGAATCGAGGACGACACGATTAGCTTCAATTAGTGCATCGTTGCTGCCGATATCGAGCCACCAACCCCGAAGAACGTGGCTTTTAATGCTCTTTCCCATCTCCAGAAGCTTCTGAATGGCGTCGGTTATCTCCAGCTCCCCCCGCCAGGAAGGTTTTATCTGAGCTATGGCTCTGTGAATCTCAGCGGTGAACAGGTAAAATCCAATTATAGCCAGGTTGCTCTTGGGTTTCTCGGGCTTCTCTTCCAGATGTATCACTCTCCCGGAAGAGTCGAGTTCAACTACGCCGAAAGCCCTGGGGTCGGGCACTTCCTTGAGGAGAATGCTAGCATCAGCCACCTTCCCTTTCGTCATTCTGAACGAAGCGAAGGATCTCACGAAATCCTTGACGCCTTCCTGGATGAGGTTGTCGCCTAAAACCATGAGAAAAGGTGAGTCGCCGAGAAAGCTCTGGGATACCTTGACAGCGTGCGCCAGGCCCAGAGGTTCGGGCTGGACGATGAATTTAATCCGCCCTCCCCACTCCGAACCAGTGCCTATGGCTTCCTCTATGTAAGGGCCGCAATCCGGAGATATGACGATGCCGACATCTTTGATGCCAGCTTCTTTTATATAGTCCAGCACATGGAATAGAATCGGCTTGCCGCCCACTGGCAGGAGGTGCTTGGGGACGGTGTTAGTTAATGGCTTAAGTCTTGTGCCTTTGCCGGCAGCCAGGACTAAAGCTTTCACCCCATCACCCCACTACCGTACCTGTTGACTTGCCCGCACATCTTCCCGACCAACTATGACCCTTTCGCTCTAACCTAGTCACTTGAAATAGCAAACTGGGCGAGATACTGCTTTACGAAGTCTATCGCATCTACAGACGTTGGGTCAACTTCGTTTAACATTGCCAGGTAGAAACTGGAATAATCGCCCAGAAGAACCAAGCTCAGCACCTGGGCTAAGGCGCTTTTCCCTCTGGCTTCGACGAACTCGTAAGCGATTCCCGCTTTGGTCAACAATTTAGCGGTAGCCTCGTAGCGGAGCAAGCTCCGGGCACTGAGCGAAGCGGAGCGCAGCATAAGCACGAGCATCGTTTCTTTCGCCTCGGCTGGGAATTCGTAGCCGACCGCGGCATTGTGATTGAGTTCGGGGAAGCCTTCGAAGAAAGCCCAGGTTTTGCTGTTCTCGTTGAATTGCGTCTTCCAGCGCCGGGCTACTTCCGAGAGCACCTCCGCTCCATAGATGACTGCTACATGCCCCCACAGCTTGGCTGCCAGTTGTTTGGCAGGGTTGGTGGCCAGCGGCCTGGACTCCACAAGCTCATGTGATAGGCTGCGCAGAACGTCCACTGCCTCTTGCAGGTCTGCCGCCTTCTGTCCAAGCAGACCAAGCTGGTGAAAAATGCCGACGAGGGCGACGAAATTGTAAGGAAAGGCAGCTCTGGGAGGCGCCTGGTAGTCCACGGTGAAAACGGGGATGCCTTCCTTTTCCGCTAACTCCTTGAGTTTGCCGCCTGAGGTGATGACGAGCTTTTTGCACGGGATTTCCAGCGACCTCGTGAACCCGGAGAGAGTTTCTTCGGTATTCCCTGAATAGCTGGAGGCGATGACCAAGCTATTCTCATCCACAAATGCCGGCAAGCCATAGTCACGGTGGACCCAAACCGGCAATTCGCTTTCAGCCAGGGCCAGCCCCCGCACCATATCGCCGCCGATAGCCGAGCCACCCATCCCCAGGATAATGATATTGGATATTTTGGCATATTCGTGGGGAAGCTCGAACTTCAGAACCTTCTCCCAGGCTTTCTGGCATTGCTCGGGAAAGCCGTGCAGGTGACCGAGCATTCCTGACTTATCGAACTGTCGGTAAACGGAGGCGTTATCCAAATCAACCATGGTTAACCCTCATATTGTGCTACCTCTGCCCTGATTGGCTGAGCTATGATTCTCGTTTAGTAGAATACTCCAATTAAGCGACTCAGGCAAGACGCTGAGCTGTGCTACGTTTGCTCTGGCGGGCTTTTCTTAATTCCCTACCCTCACCCACAACTTCTCCCCATCGGTAACGAACTCGATGGTGCCGTGCTCATCTGCGATATATGCGTTAGCCGTTTGACTCCTTTGGGCTGCGCTTGCTAGACTGCCAGCATATCGAGTGCGTCAAAGGAGGTGAAATGGCAGACCCAAGAGTGGAAACCGTAGCCAAGATTCTGGTTGATTATTCCGTAGAGGTGCAGCCGAATCAACTAGTGCGGATTACCGGTGGTCCTGAGGGTGCACCGTTGATTCTAGCTGTCTATCAAAAAGTGCTGGAACGCGGTGCTCATCCTTTTCTTCAGGTTGAGCTGGAAGAGGCCGAGGAGATTTTCTATTCCTACGCCAGCGACGCCCAGCTTGACTATCTCCCGCCGTTTATGAAGGACATCGTTGAGCAGATAGATGTGAACATCGGGATATGGACGGATGCGAACACCAAGCGACTCACGAATGCTGACCCGGCCAAACAGTCACGCCGAGCAGTGGCGAGGCGTCCTCTGTCTGATCGATTCCTGGAGCGGGCGGCTAAGAAGGAACTGCGCTGGACCGGGACGCTCTATCCGACTCAGGCTTTCGCTCAGGATGCCGAGATGTCGCTCCGCGAGTTTGAAGATTTCGTCTATAAGGCTTGCTTAGTCCATGAGCCTGATCCAATCAAGGCCTGGAAGAAAATCTCTAAGGAGCAGCAGCGCATCGTTGACTGGTTGAACAAAGCTAAGCGAATCCATGTCGT
>Ga0209102_1001443_pt1 | contig 12328 bp, 12 predicted proteins | sample ConPoolayeHmetaG_FD_185483 | JGI IMG/M metagenome (GOLD analysis project Ga0209102, IMG submission 185483) | Hot spring microbial mat communities from California, USA to study Microbial Dark Matter (Phase II) - Cone Pool mat layer H metaG... ... | reverse complement strand
CATGGATGCTGAGGGTAAGATTGTAGCACGGGCGAAGAAGGACCTTGCCAGGCGAAAGGGTATATCTGGCGAGAAAATATTCTTGAGACAGGTCGAGACCGTAACTTGGACTGATGCTAGCCTGGGCTGCCCTGTGCCAAATAGAATGTACGCTCAGGTGCTAATTCCCGGTTATCGTTTGGTGCTGTCTGACGGGATTACAGATTTCGAATACCACACAGATAACTTTGGACGAGTAGTGTTTTATCAAGCGATTAATCAGTCTATAACAAAATGAGGAGGTGTACGGTGAAGTTAGTCAGAATTATTCTTATTTTAGGGCTGATTGCTAGTCTGCTCTTGCTGGCTGCGCCAGCTCTGGGTGCTGGCAACGGAAATGCGCAGAACTTCGCACCAGACAGAGTATTGGTCAAATTCAAGGCTGGGACGGATGAAGCCGCCAGGCATGCGATCCACAGTAGGCACGGGGGCTCGGTGATTGGTGAGATCCCTCAGCTTGGCATTCAGGTGGTCAGGATACCTGCCGGGAAGGCGTTGGAGAAGGCGACTGGCTACAGGGGTGAAAAGGCTATTGAATTTGCCGAGCCTGACTTCGTTGCCGAGGCTATTGGGGTACCCAACGACCCTTACCTTACTAACCAGTGGGGTGTGACCAAGATCCAGGCGCCACAAGCTTGGGACGTAACCACGGGCGACGAAAGTATAAAGATTGCTATCCTGGATACGGGTGTTGACCAAGACCATGAAGACTTGGCCAGTAAGATCGTTGCCAATAAGAATTTTAGTAGCAGTGGCACAGTGGATGACCGTTATGGCCATGGTACACATGTAGCTGGCATTGCAGCCGCCTCTACCAATAATGGCGTTGGCATTGCCGGTGTTGGTTATAATTGCGCAATTATGAATGTTAAGGTGCTGGACGATACTGGCAGCGGGTACTACAGCTGGATTGCCAACGGAATCATCTGGGCGGCTGACAACGGGGCGAAGGTAATCAGCATGAGCCTCGGCGGGAGCTTAGCGTCATCAACATTGGAAAGTGCAGTCAACTATGCCTGGAGCAAAGGCGTGGTACTGGTAGCGGCGGCGGGGAACGATGGCAAGACTACTCCCGTATATCCTGCCTATTATGCCAACTGTATTGCGGTGGCAGCCACTGACCAGAATGACGTGAAAGCGAGCTGGTCCAACTATGGTAGCTGGGTGGACGTGGCTGCTCCAGGGGTAAACATCTTCTCGACTTTGCCCAACCATACAAACAAGATCGGCATACTCAACTACGGTTCCCTTAGCGGTACATCAATGGCGACACCGCAGGTGGCCGGATTGGCGGGGCTTGTCTGGGCAACCCCCTACGGCACGAGTAATACGAACGTTCGTAGCCGCGTCGAGAGCACAGCCGACCCGATCGCCGGCACAGGCACATACTGGCAATATGGCAGGATAAATGCCTATAAAGCGGTTGCTCCACCGGACACTACACCCCCGGCCCAAGTCACTGGCTTGACGGTCGCAACGGTGAGCAGTAGTCAGCTCAATCTCAGCTGGAGCGCAAACACTGAGCCTGACGTGAAAAACTACAGAGTTTACCGGAGCACCGCGTCTGGTGGCCCTTACACTCTTATCGCTTCGCCAGCAGCTAATTCCTACTCAGACACCGGGTTAGCCGCGGCCACTACGTACTACTATGTTGTTTCGGCTGTGGATACATCCGGCAATGAGGGGTTGAAGTCGGCAGAGGCTTCCGGCACAACCAGCGAAGCCAACAAGATGCACGTCCAGAGCATAACTATGGCTCTTAAGAAGACAGGACTATACACCTATGCTCTTGCCACCATAACCATTGTTGATGCCTGTGGCAACCCAGTGGCGGGAGCTACAGTGTCGGGACAGTGGAGCGGCGCCACCAGTGACAGGGACACCGGTACGACCAATGGGAGCGGGCAGGTAACGGTGCAGTCCAACGGGGTAAGGAGAGCGCCATCTGGCACAACCTTTACGTTCACTGTGAACAATGTGACACTGAGCGGTTGGGTCTACGACTCGGCAGCAAATGTTGAGACAAGCGATTCAATAAGAGTTCCCTGAGCTCCTGAATACGATTTAATCACCGGGAAGGGCTGGCATTTGCCAGCCCTTCTTGGTGAGTCGTGTATCAAGGCTCGGCCTTTTTACTCGGTCTGCCTGCTCAACTCGAAGGGCATGATTAAATATTGGAGCGTTTTGTTCAGATTTGCCCGGCCAGAGTCGAGAATACCACAGCACCTTCAACAAGCGGGCCTTTCTCCGTCAATACTGGTGCTGTAATACCTCGACGGTTATAATATCGCCGCTAACCAACGATAAGCCCCAAAAGGAGGCACCAGATGTTACTAGCCATTGTGCTTATAGTCTCCCGCATTCTGTTTATCGGCGGTTGCTATCTTTTGGCCTTGGGGACGAGCCTGGTTGTCAAAGGTTCGGCAAACCCTAAAGAAATTCTCGCCAGTCCCCTCTTTTGGGGCCTATTTATGATTCTGGGTGGCTTGTGCCTGATTTTCTCACCGTGGGTGCTACCGGCTTTGAGGCAAGCCTTATCCTAACTAGGCAGTTGTCGAAGGATCGAGTTATACGGTCTTGTTTGGTGGAAACAATCGCGTGACACGGTTGACAGGCTGTTTAGTTAAAGAACCGCCCGTTCCTTTGGCTGCTCGCTTACTTCACACGGCCAGTGAGCGGCGTCTTTTATAGCCAAGTCCGCGAAAGCAGCGATGCTTGCGGTTGTAAAGTATCTGGCGGCAGATTGCCTTTCTGAGTGTGAAAATTGTTGGTCGGCAGGAGCAATCAGGAGCTGCCTGCCAGGTTGATTGTGTCTCCAATGGCTTTGTCTATGGCGCGATGCCTGTTTCTATCCTGGACAAGAATCTCGTTATTTCCGCACATCCCGATGGCGTGCAGCCAGTTCTTTCGGTACAGGAAACTCTTTTCGCATCTTTCCGCCGACTGGCAGACTTCATAACTGGTTAACCTTCTCTGCTAATGGAACCTACGGGGAGTCCTTGCTGATTCTTCATGAACATCTATCTCCAATTCGTTGCTGCCCGCTTTGTTAATCCGGCATGGAGAACGATCTATGCCTTTTCATTTCAAACTGCCGGCTATCATCTGTCCTAAATCAGCACGCATGCAGTGAAATTTGTGAATCTCTCCGTTGAGTTTAGCGAGGATCTTTTCTTCAGGGAGAAGCTCATCCGGCTTCTTCAGCCACTTGCCATCTTTGGAGCTTCCAGGATCTCTATTTACTTACCTCTTTCCCCCATGATTTATGGAGATCCTTTATGTCGTCTATTATGCTTTGGCAGGCATCGAAGGCCGGCCCTCTGTGGGAGGCGGAGACGGCTATTAACAGAATATCCTCCGATATGCCCAAGAGACCCACTCGATGTATTATCGCTACGTCATCGATATCAAATTTATGGAGCGCTTTTTCTTCTATCTCCTTCAGCTTTTGGAGAGCGTGGCTATTGTTTTGAAACTCTAGCCCTGCTCCTTCGGGGAACTCGCGTACAGTCCCCACATAAATTGATATCGCCCCTATTTGAGGGCTCTTCATTCTTCTGGCTATTTCATCGATAGAGAAGTCTTCCTTTCTTATCTCAATCATCTTGGTTTACCGATGTGATTATGTGTTTGGCATTTACAGTCAACTCAAGAACTCTTCATAATTCTCCGTCTCCTGGTGGGAGGGAGATAGAGGGAGGGGGATTTCACCCTCACCTTCATCCTCTCCCATCGAGGGCGAGGAATTTTATACAAGATTATGCAGTTGGGTATAGCTTAAGCTTAGTTCAGTTTTTCTACGTAAGAAAGAAACTATATTTGGCAGGTGGCACAACTTGTGGCTGAGCAAGTGCTACAAGAAGAGCTGCCGCCAATTGGAGTGGATGTGCCTTCGCTACCCTTGGAAAAGGAAGCGAATGAGGAAAATATGCGTTTAGCGCTGTTGTGACAGCGTGGGCAAGAGGCATTTTCAGTTGCCTGGCTTTGAGAGCGAAGCAACTCAAACCTATGGCTACACTCAGAGCAAACATATTCGTACAGGGGCATTTTTACTCCTTCTCTTTGTCGAAAGCCTTCAAGAAGGCCTCAGGGACTTGCGGAATCTGGGCATCCAGCCACGTTTTGAGGCAAATCAAGGAGCAGAAACTATGATGCTCGACTGCCTCTGGACCCTTCCATCGCGAAACCATGAGCCAACCATCGAGCAGATCGCAAGGTCGCTCCTCTTCACTGCACTCCACCCTCTCGCCACAGGAATGGCAGCTAAAATACCTCTTTCGCATTCGAGTCTCCGGCCCGATTCGTCCCAATCTTGCCCAAGTTCATCCTTTTGCCACACCTGCCATCGTTTAGATGGCTACCACCTGCTTGATTTCAGGGACGTGCTCCTTGAGCACTCGTTCAATTCCATTTCTCAAAGTCATAGTGGCCATGGGGCACCCGCCACAGGCACCGGTCAATCTTAACGTCACCACTCCGTCTTTGACATCTACCAGTTGGACATCCCCGCCGTCAGCTAGTAATGCCGGTCTTACCTGTTTCAGGGCTGCTTCTACCTTTTCTCGCATTTTTGCCTCCTTATCTTGGTAAATAGTAGAGCTAAAGCCGCGAATTGTCAAATTTGGTAGACATGGGCTGCGGGTGCGCTCTTAAGGAAGAAGAGTTGGTATAGAGGAGAAGGATAATCTATAATACAGTGTTTTGGAGGTTTGTTCGATGATATCAGTGGAAGAAGCCCTGGAGAGGGTTTTGAGCTACGTGGAGGTACTCAATCCTGAGCGAAAGCCCATTCTGGACTGCCTAGGACAGGTTCTGGCTGAGGATGTCTATTCGACCATCGATATCCCGCCGCTAGATAATTCTGCTATGGATGGTTATGCCCTGCGAGCTGAAGATACTCGCGGGGCTAGTGAGTCGTCTCCCAGATATCTTTCTGTTATTGGAGAGATTGCTGCGGGGTCATTGCCGACGATAAAGGTCAGGCCGGGGACAGCCATCCGCATTATGACTGGCGCGCCATTGCCTGAGGGGGCTGACGCCGTGGTTAGATTTGAGGACACCGACGAAGTGAGCCGCAAATCATCTGGGGCTGACCTTTCCCAAATCGGCATATTGTGCCAGGCGAAGAAAGGAGCAAACATCCGGTGTAGGGGTGAGGATATTGCCAAGGGAGATTTAGTTCTCAAGAAAGGCACTGTGCTTCGTCCTCAAGAGATAGGGGTGCTAGCTTCTTTGGGGCGCTCCGCCGCGCTGGTTATCCGCCGGCCGGTGGTGGCTATTCTGGCTACGGGGGATGAACTTGTTGGCGTTGACCAGCCATTAACTCCAGGCAAGATTTATGACAGCAACACGTATACGATTGCCGCTGAAGTCTCTCGCTATGGAGGGATTCCCAAAATCCTGGGCATCGGGCGCGATTCAGTTCAGTCTCTAACCGAGAAAATAAATGAAGGTTTGGATGCCGATATGCTCATTACCTCGGGCGGTGTGTCTAAGGGAGACTACGATATAGTAAAGGATGTTCTAGCCAAGCATGGGCAGATTGGATTCTGGATGGTTTGTATGAAGCCCGGGAAGCCGCTTGCTTTTGGGGTTATAAAGAAGGGTGAGGAGGGGAGAGAGAGGAAGGTGCCGCATTTAGGACTGCCGGGCAATCCCGTAAGCTCTATGGTCACCTTTGAACAGTTCGCGCGCCCCGCCATACTAAAAATGATGGGGAAGGAAAAGCTAGAGAAGCCAACTATCCGGGCGGCTATTGACGATGATGTCGAGAACAGTGACGGACGCCGCCTTTTCGTCAGAGTAGCTGTAACGAGGAGTGGTGGACGATATCACGCCTCTGTCACTGGCCCCCAGGGCTCGGGAATCCTGACGTCCATGGTCAAAGCCAATGGGTTAGCTGTTATCCCCGAAAGCAGCAAGGGAGTGAAGAAGGGAGATGTAGTTGAGGTGCAGATGCTGGATTGGGTAGAAGACCCCCGATGTGATCGGCGGCAGCCGGAAAAAGTGCCAGTCGTTTCAATTGTAGGCAAGTCACAATCTGGCAAAACAATGCTTATGGAGCAGCTTATCGCCGAGTTCAAAAGAAGGGGCTACAGAGTCGCTGCCCTAAAGCATAGCCGGAGTGGGATACAAATAGACCAGCCTCGGAAAGATAGCTGGAGATACGCTCAAGCGGGCAGTGATGCCGTGCTCGTTAGTTCGCCCGATAAACTTGCCTTTATTAAGAATCTGGGCCACGAGCTTAATCTTGAGGAAATTATGCCCGTTGTTGGTGCCGAATTTGACCTTGTCCTTGTAGAAGGATTCAGGAAAAGCAAGGCCCCCAAAATTGAAGTCCATAGAAAACGGCTGGGAGGCGATTTGCTATGCTCTCCTGAGGAGCTTTCAGCTATTGTTACGGATGGTTCGCTAGATATTGATGTACCTCAGCTTCCCTGGGGTGATACAGTGGCAATCGCTGATTTCATAGAAAAGAATTTCGTGGTAGCTGTAAGCTGAGACCTGTCAGCTGTGAGAGGTGAAGAAAATGTTTACCGCAGGGATATTGACCATCAGTGACAAAGGCTCCAGAGGGGAGCGTCAGGATAAGAGTGGAGAGGTTATTCGTGAAATCCTTTCCAGTATGGATGTTCGCATTTTAAATTACGACATCATTCCTGATGAGAAGGAGCTTATTACTGAAAAGCTGATTAAGTGGGCGGATGAAGATGGTTTGGACGTAATCATCACTACAGGTGGGACCGGGCTCACTCCTAGAGACGTTACTCCAGAGGCGACTCTGGCTGTGGTCGATAGAATTGTCCCCGGTTTTGCCGAAGCCATGAGGGCTGAGAGCCTCAAGAAGACCCCCATGGCCATGCTCAGTCGAGCGGTGGTGGGCGCCCGTGGGAAATGCCTGATTATCAACCTGCCAGGAAGCCCCAAAGCGGTGCGCGAATGCCTTGAAGTAATACTGCCGGCGCTGCCTCATGCTGTGGAAACGCTTAAAGGCCAATCCGGTGAGTGCGGCACAGTCGAAACCTAAGTCCTGTGCATGCGCCTAGGGTGCGTCCAGGCCCTGGCGTGAGCTTATTGATTCACGGCTTGCTTCGTGCCGATAACTGGGAACCAGCAGCAATGAAATGCATCGTCTGTAGCCCGCGACTGCATTTTGGATAATTTAGCTGGACAGGGCGTTCCAAAACTGGTATACTAACAGTGTCATGTCTCGCTCGTATATTGGCCTATTGCTGCGCGGTGTTGTTGAGATTTTGTTGCTGTTCATTATAGGGGAATTCCCCGTACATGGGTATGAGATTGCCAAAGAACTGGAGCGGAGGAGTGCAGGCTACTTTTGTTTCACGGCAAGTACGCTTTATTCTGCATTACGCCGTTTGGAGAGCAGGGGACTTGTGTCAAGTTCCTGGCAGTTAGTTGCCAGGCAGAAGCGGCGATATTACGAGTTGACCGAGAAAGGTCGCCGGATTCTGGCTGAAGAACTGGCTCAGTGGGAGAAGTTTCTGGGTGCTGCCGAGAAGATTTTAGATATCCAATGAAGTGGAAGTCCAGATCTTAGGAGCCCACCAGCTCGAGCTAAAGGGAGCAAGGTTAACTTCTTTATTGATTGATGGCATCTTGCTCATTGATGCCGGGGGTGTTACCTCTGCCCTTTCTCTGCCCGAACAGAAGAAGATAAAAGCTGTTTTGCTCAGCCACCACCACTTCGACCATACCCGGGATTTGGTTACGCTGGCAGCCAACGCGGCTTATTATTGGCAAGGGCAACTAGCCGTCTATGGTCTCCCGTACACGCTTGACATGGTCCGTAACTATCTTCTTGATGGCAAGATGTATGCTAATTTTCTGGAGTACCCCGGTAAGGATAAGCCGACTGTCGTACTTGAGGCTGTTGAGCCTCACAACAGAAAGACTATTGGTGGTCATGATGTTTTAGCGGTGCCAGTGAAACATTCGGTGCCTGCTGTTGGTTATCAAGTCACTTCGTCAGATGGCAAGAGCCTGTTTTATACCAGTGATACCGCAGCTGGAATCGCGGATTGCTGGCAGCATGTTTCCCCTCAGTTGCTTATTGCCGAAGTCATCGCACCTAATAAGTATGGGGATTGGCTCAAGACAGCCGGTCATATGTGTGCACGGTTGTTGAAAGAGGAGCTCATACAATTTCGCCAGCTTAAAGGGTATTTACCTCGTGTCATTGTTATCCATATTGGGAATCTTTTTGAGCAGGAGATTAGGCAAGAGGTAGCTCAAGTGGCTCGTGAGCTGGACGCTGACATAAGTCTGGGCTACGAGGACATGAAAGTCACCTTCTAGTCGCCCCCGGAGTCGACGTTTTTCTTTCTACCGACGAGTCGTGACCAGTCGGGATGGCCTTGCCGTAAAGGCTGGCGCCACAGCATAGGCTGCTATGGCGCCAGTCGTTCTCCATCAACCTACTTTAGGCAGTTCGAGCATTGCCTTCCTCACTTCCTCCTCAGGATAAGCATAATCTCTAAGCTTGCCCGAGAGATAGGCATCATAGGCAGCGAGGTCGAAGTGCCCGTGCCCGCTATGGGCGATGAGGATAGTCTTTGCTTCACCCGACTCTTTACACTTTAGAGCTTCATCAATAGCCACCTTAAGGTCGTGGCATGGCTCTGGGCCAGTTATGATACCCTCGGTGCGGGCAAACAGTACCCCAGCCTCGAAGACCTTAGTTTGAGGCACAGCCACGGCTTCAATAAAGCCTAGCCTGTGGAGGTGGCAGACTATGGGCGCCATGCCGTGGTAGCGCAGTCCTCCGGCGTGGATGGGGGGTGGAACAAAGGTATGCCCCAGGGTGTACATCTTCAGCAAGGGTGTGAGACCAGCTAGGTCGCCGAAGTCATAGGCGTACAGTCCCTTGGTCACTGTAGGACAGCTTTCTGGCTCGACACAGATGATGCGCATCTTTTTCTTCTTGCCGCTAAGTTTATCTCGAATCCAGGGTAAGAATTGACCGGCGAAGTTAGAGCCACCGCCGATGCAGCCGACGATAATGTCAGGGTACGCATCAGCCATCTCCATCTGCTTCCTGGTCTCTTCCCCGATAATAGTCTGGTGGAGCAGGACGTGGTTGAGCACACTGCCCAGAGAATAATGGGTATCATCACGACTCATAGCATCCTCGACCGCTTCGCTGATAGCCAGACCCAGGCTACCAGGGCAGTCAGGCCACTTAGCGAGCATGTCTCGTCCTGCCTTGGTATCTGGGCTGGGACTGGGGACAACCTTTGCCCCCCAGACCTCCATGGCGATGCGGCGATAAGGCTTCTGGTCATAGCTTGCTCTCACCATATAGACCTTGCACTCTAAGCCGAATAATGCACAACCCAAAGCTAGGGCACTACCCCACTGCCCAGCGCCGGTCTCCGTAGTCAGGCGCTTGACACCCTCCTTTTTGTTGTAGTACGCCTGGGCTACAGCAGTGTTGGGCTTGTGGCTTCCTGCTTGGTTTGTCCCCTCGTATTTATAGTAAATCTTGGCGGGTGTATCCAGAGCTTTCTCCAGCCGACGCGCCCGGTGTAACGCCGTTGGTCTCCAGGTGCGATAAATCTCCAGCACCTCATCTGGGATTTCAATCCAGCGCTCCTGACTTACCTCCTGCTTGATAAGCTCCATGGGGAATAGGGGCGCCAAGTCTTGGGGGGTTACCGGCTTTCCTGTGGCTGGGTGCAGGACCGGTGGTAGTGGCTCAGGAAGGTCAGGCTGGACGTTGTACCACTTGGTCGGCATGTCCTTTTGATCCAAAAACCACATTGACCTTTCCATTGCTACGTCTTTTACCTCCTTTCAATTTCTTGATCCATTTATTAGAACTAAGTCAGCTTACTACATACTAACCTCCTTCTACGATAAGGCATTTCTTAGACTTTTAATAAAAGCGCCGACATTCTTGAGTGACTTGTCTTCGTCAAGTAGGTTTATAATTCGGCTGCCGATAATAACGCCATCGGCTATCCTGGCTATCCTTTGGGCTTGCTCCGCAGTGGAGACACCAAAGCCAACGCAAAGAGGCTTTTCAGTTCTCCTTCTTACGTTAGCCACGAAGCTTTCTAATTCCCTGGGGAGTTCGTCCCTGGCGCCTGTAACGCCTGTCAGGGAAACTAAGTAAATGAAGCCGCTGGACCTGCTGGCCACAAGTTCGATGCGTTCCTCAGTGCTAGTCGGAGCCAGAAGGTAAATGAGGTCGAGCCCATGGCTTTTGGTTGATTTTTCCAGTTCTTGTCCTTCCTCGGGTGGCAGGTCGGGTATGATTAGTCCGTCAACCCCTGCTCTGACGCATTCCAAGCAGAATTTCTCCAGGCCGAACTTGAGCACAGGGTTGTAGTAAGTCATAAATAACAGGGGAATTTCTACTCGACGTCTTAGCTCTCGGGCTACTTCAAGGCATATCTTGGGGGTAATTCCTTGCTTGAGCGCTTCATAGCTGGCTCGCTGGATAGTGGCGCCATCAGCTAGAGGGTCGGAGAAGGGAATGCCTAACTCGACGATGTCACATCCACCGCTGGCGAAGAGAGGAGCTACCTTCAAGGTTGTTTCAATGTCGGGATAACCCACTGTGATGTAGGGAATGAGAACAGCATGACTTGCTTGGGCGAAAGCAGAAGCGATTCGGCTCATTTTGATTAACCTCGCATCACCCCCAATGCTTTGTTTACAATGTCCATATCTTTATCACCATGACCACTTAAGTTGACTATAATAACCTGGTCTTGGGAAAGCGTGCCTGCTATTTTGGTGGCATAGGAAACAGCATGGGCTGGTTCCAGCGCTGGCACGATTCCCTCGGTCTGGCAGAGAAGTTGGAAAGCTGCCAGCGCCTCCTCGTCATTCACCGCCACATAGGTAGCGCGTCCGATGCTTTTAAGATAACTATGTTCGGGGCCTACGCTAGGATAATCCAGTCCGGCGGCAATGCTGTGAGTTCCTAGAATCTGCCCGGATTCGTCCTGAAGGACGTAGGATTTTGCTCCGTGCAAGACTCCTACCGCGCCAGCAGTTAAAGAGGCAGCGTGCTTCCCAGTGCTGATTCCTTTGCCTGCCGCCTCTACCCCGATGAACTTCACCTCTGTGTCGTTGACAAAAGGATGAAAGATTCCGATGGCATTGCTGCCCCCGCCCACACAGGCGATGATATAGTCGGGCAAACGATGGCACCTGGCCAAAATCTGCTCCCTGGTTTCTTTGCCTATGATTGACTGAAAACCCCGCACCATTAGTGGGTAAGGATGAGGACCGACCACTGAGCCCAGAAGGTAGTAAGTATCTCTGACATTGGTTACCCAATCTCTAATCGCCTCATTAATGGCATCTTTCAGCGTTTTTGTGCCTGAGGAGACGGGGCGCAACTCTGCCCCCAGGAGCTTCATACGGAAGACGTTAAGGGCTTGACGCTGAATATCTTCTTCGCCCATGTAGACCACGCAGTCGAGCCCCAACTTGGCGCATATGGTGGCGGTGGCTACTCCGTGCTGTCCCGCGCCTGTCTCAGCTATGATTCTTCGTTTTCCCATCCTCTTAGCCAGAAGTCCTTGTCCTAAAGCGTTGTTTATCTTATGAGCTCCGGTATGAAGCAGGTCTTCCCTCTTGAGGAAGATTTGCGCCCCTTGGCAATGCTTGGTGAGCCTTTCAGCAAAATAAAGTGGTGTTGGTCTTCCTGAATAATCACGGGATAAAGAATCGAATTCAGCCCAGAAGGAGGGGTCGTGTTTGGCTTTTTGGTAAGCTGCCTCCAGTTCACTTAGGGCAGGCATCAATGTTTCGGGGACAAACCTGCCGCCGAACTGCCCGAAATATCCCTGGGAATCAGGTAGTTGTTTGTCTTTTCTCATCGGCTTTCCTTACTGCTTCAATAAACGCTTTTATTTTGGCTGTGTCCTTGACTCCTCTCGACTCTACCCCGGAGGAAACATCCACCCCCCAGGGTTTCACCTTCTGGATTAGCTGGGCTACATTCTGCGGGCTGAGCCCGCCGGCGACCATGATAGGGAACTTCTTGGCTAGCTGCTGGGCCAGGTTCCAATCGAAGCCTTTCCCTGTGCCTCCATATTTGCCTTCAACATGGGTATCAAGAAGGATGATAAGGTTTTGTTTGCCAAGTAATTTGGTTCCCGCGGATAGAACATTATCGAGCTCTGGGAGTGATTGTTGACTTACTCTGACTGTCTTGATGACTGGTCTGTTAATCCTGCGGCAATATTCCCAGGACTCATCGCCACTTAGCTGGACCCAGTCTAGAGCACAATAATCGGCGGTCTCGTTTACC
>Ga0209102_1001441_pt1 | contig 12341 bp, 9 predicted proteins | sample ConPoolayeHmetaG_FD_185483 | JGI IMG/M metagenome (GOLD analysis project Ga0209102, IMG submission 185483) | Hot spring microbial mat communities from California, USA to study Microbial Dark Matter (Phase II) - Cone Pool mat layer H metaG... ... | reverse complement strand
ATAATGTACATCTCGTATACGAAGTAACCTAGAACCATCGTGAACCCCCCGCTTATCACAGAGAAGACTGCCCATCCAAATTCAGGCTCAGTGACAAAACCAACTATGGCGATAGATGATGCGACCATAATGCCTAGAACAATCCAGAATTCAGAAGGCACAAACAACTTAAACTCCGTGAAACCTAAAGTGAGCTCAGCCTCGCCGCTGTAGCAGATTGTGCCTATAACCGCTAGCAGAGCTCCAGCTACTATTCCGAGAAGTAATGTGAATACTTTCCAGTAGAGAAGGGAACGGAATTTGGGGTTGTTTCTCCTAATAATGCCGACCACGTATCCTTCAATGGCTTTAATGATTAGGGTGGCAGGTGCGTAGTGTGGATAACCAAGTATAAGGTCGGCAATCATTGAACCGACTCCGCCGGCAAAAGCTCCAACTGCTGGTCCAAACAGCAAGGCAGAGAGGTAAACCACTGATTCGCCTATGTTGAAGTAGCCTTCAGTTGCAAGGACCCTTATAGAGATGACTATTGTTGCAATGCATACGAAAGATGCAAATACAGATGCAGCCGAGATTGTTAGTGGGGACAGTTTCTTTTTCTGATGCATTTTCTTCGCCTCACAATATAGTAAAGTTATAACTTTACTATAATCTCACAGTATAAAAATTTTACGGCAAAGAGGATATTTACATAACAGAGGATCAACAAAACTCAAAACGATTAACGATGATGAAATTTACAATATAGTCTTCACCTCGTCGATGGCTTTGAGGATTCTTCTCCCCTTCTCAGTTATTGCGAAATATTTTCTTCCCTCCTTCGCGTACAGGGATATTAGACCACGGTTTCTTAGATCGTTTAGGTGTTGATAGATGGCTGACCTTGTCATAATCTTTTCAAGTTCTTTCCATATCTCATACCCGTACGCATCTCTTCTATCAAGTATACGCAAAATCTTTTCCTTTGTGCTTAACTCGGTTCCCATGATACTCATCTTACGTTTCTTGGAGAGAGCTTGTATTACGTCTGTGGCTTTCAGTCCGCTTCCTCCTATTAGGCACACTGCTACCTCATCCTTTTCGATGAGTGCTTCGTCCACCATTTTTTTGAGTGCCGCAACTGTTCCTGAACTTGCAGGTTCAGCGAAAAGCCCTTCAAGCCTTGCAATCTCTCGTTCCGCTAAGAAGATTTCTTGATCCGAGACGGATATCGCTAAGCCCTTCGATTGTCTTATAGCCTTTATGGATAATTCTTTCAGCAGAGGCTCCGCAACAAGTATTCCAATCGCATGCGTCGATGGCTTTGTAATCTTTCTTTCAACACCAAAATAGGCGTTTACTATTGGCGAGCAACCCTCAGCTTGGACACCTACGATTCGAGGCAACCTGTCAATTCCGCCAAGATCATAGAGCTCCATAAACCCCTTCCAAACTGAATAAAGGGTTCCTCCACTCCCCATGGATATTATAAGCCAGTTAGGAACTCCCATCTGCTCAACTATCTCAAAGGCTATTGTCTTCTGAGCCTCAATCACGAGGGGGTTCAACTCCGGGGTTGCCTGATACCAGCCAGTCTCTTTTGAAATCTTTTCAGCTCGATATATTGCCTTATCAACTGTTTCGCCAAACTCTTCAATGACCGCGTCATGAATTAACATTTGAGCCATCTTTCCCATATCCACAAGTTTCGGGACGACGAGATGGCAGTTAATCCCGTACTTTGCACAATAGGCTGATAACGAGGCGCCCATATTACCATTAGTTGCGCAAACGACAGATGTGAAGCCAAGGTCCAGAATGTTCGATATGACAAGAGCGGCGCTTCTGTCTCGGAAAGAGTTCGTAGGGTTGCGCGTCTCATCCTTAAAGTATAGCTCAGTTAAATTCATCTTCGCAGAGAGTCGCCTAGCCCTATAAAGCGGGGTTCCGCCTTCCTGCATAGTCACTAAGTTCTTGACTTCTGGAAGGAAATTGCGGTATCTCCAGAAGGTAAAGCTGCCCCCAAGGCTCAAGCCTTTGAGTTTTTCGTAATCGATTATGTATTCAAGTAATCCCCCGCAGACGGGGCACTTATGCTTTGGAATGGTAACTTCCATCTTATGTCCACATCTCACACATTGCAGAATGCTCAACAGCCTTCCCCCTAGAGACCCAATCCATTTTTCTTTCTCCGATAGAGTTGAAAGAGCCTAAAAAGATATACGAACACTGCCCCGATGAAGCACCATCCGAGCAAAGTTTCCAGCCAAAGTTCAGAGAGGACGCTTGGATCGAGGAAGGGGTTAAAATCGAATGGGTAGAGAGGTCTTATGTCATGATGCATTCTAGAATCAAGAATAATATGGATATAAACATCTAGTAGCGATGCTGAGAGAATGCTTTTTAATGAGAAACTTTGCTCAATCTTGAACCGAGAAAGTAACGAAGAGAGGCGTGGTCTTACTGTCCGCATGAATATAGTTAATAAAAAGGCGGCTATAGTCCCGCCAATAAAGGAGTGGAAGAAACCGTGAAGAGGGCATTTCAAGCCAAAAGCAATTACCATAACCGGCTCTATACCAACAATAACGTTAGCGATCAAGAAGGTTGGTAGATCAAGCCATTTTAAAAGAAGAAGCCCGATTAAAAGTGCCGGACCTATGTGAAACGGTGTCAAAGGCATAAGATATTGTTTGCATGGATGTTACTAAAATCGTTATTGGAGTCTGGAACATTAAACTGGTCGCGATTTGAAGTTCGGCGATAATATTTTAAATCCATCCGTCTGATAATTAAGACGCTGAAATCCTTAAAGCCCGGAGCTAAAAACATGGACAAAAGCCGCTATTATCTCGAGTGCATCGACTGCGGGATGAAGTATGATGCCAATGAAGTTGTTTATACATGCCTCAAATGTGACGGCTTACTGTCAGTGGAGTTTGATTGGTCTAAAATTCCGTCACGCTTAGATAAGATTTGGAGACGCAAGGCTTTCTCAGTCTGGCGTTATCTTGAACTTCTCCCAATCGATGAAAGGGCTAAGATTGTAACTCTAGGAGAGGGCGGAACAAGCCTAAATCACTGTCTGAAGCTCTCAAAAAGTTTAGGTTTGGAATGGGTTTACGCAAAGAATGAGGGAGAGAACCCAACAGGTTCATTCAAGGACCGTGGAATGACAGTGGGAGTAACCAAAGCTGTTGAGCTTAGGATGAAACGTGTTGCTTGCGCATCTACGGGGAACACATCCGCTTCGCTTGCCGCCTACGCTGCCAAGGCTGGACTCGAATGTTTCGTGCTTATACCTGCTGGAAAAGTCGCCTTCGGAAAGCTAACTCAAGCTCTAATTCATGGAGCCAGGGTTATCCAGATTAAAGGAAACTTCGATGAGGCCTTAGGAATCATCAGAAAGATCTGCCTTACCCATCCAATATACCTCCTTAACTCTTTGAATCCCTTCCGTCTTGAAGGTCAAAAGACAACGGCTTTCGAGATTTGGGACCAAATGAATCATAAGGTTCCGGACAAGGTGATAGTTCCAGTCGGGAACGCCGGAAATATAAGCGCAATATGGAAGGGGTTCAAGGAGCTTCACCAGCTAGGCTTAGCTGAGAATCTCCCGAAGATGATCGGCATTCAAGCTGAAGGAGCAGCTCCTATAGCAAACTCTATGAGGCAAGGGTTACAACAAGTTAGGTTTATTGATAAACCTGAGACCGTTGCGACGGCTATAAGGATTGGGTCTCCAGTCAACTGGAGGAAGGCAGTCAAAGCCATTAAGGAGTCTAATGGGCTAGTCGAGACAGTTTCGGACGATGAAATTCTTGAGGCTCAGAGGATTCTAGCACGGTTAGAAGGCTTGTTTGTTGAGCCTGCAAGTGCTGCCTCGATTGCTGGACTGAAAAGACTTGCGTACAGTAGGCTTATAGAAAAGGATGAGAAGGTTGTCTGCATCCTTACAGGCCATGGGTTGAAGGATCCTGACATCGTAATGAGGCAGTGCCCAACACCTATTGAGGCTGAAGCGACAATAGACTCAGTTATCCGAATCATATTGGAAGAAGATGTAGCGCATGTCACAATGACTTAGTTCTTTATGGGCCCTTTTTCTTTTTTGCTCTCCTCTTCAGAACGGTGAGCATATCGTTTAAGATGGCGGAAACAGTTTCCTTTCCGGCCCCGTACCCTATCAACGTTATTTCTTTGGCTAGGTCTGTTTCCAGATGAACCGCGTTTAAAGTTCCATGGACACATAAGGGATGATTTATGGGGACGAGTTTCGGTGCAACCTCAAGGTTTCGGTCAACCGTGCCGACAAGTTTAATCGCAAAGTCAGACTTCTTCGCCAGAGCAACAGCTTCTTGCGTGACCCTACGAATACCTGTTATTTTAACATCTTTCAGCATAACATCTCGGCGCATAATTGCATTCGCTAGGATAACTATTTTGCAGGCAGCGTCTATGCCGTCTACATCGTAAGACGGGTCTCTCTCCGTTATTCCCCTCTCCTGCGCCTCTTTAAGAGCAATCTCGAAGCTTGTCTCCTCAAAGTACATTCTAGACAAGATATAGTTTGTAGTTCCGTTCAGTATGCCCGAGATTCTAACAACCTTATCACCTCTTAGGCAATCCCTAACAAGAGAGAAGACTGGAACTGCACCTGCCACAGTAGCCTCATAAAGAAATATGCAACTATTCTTTTCGGCAAGTTGCTTAAGTTCCTTAAACGCTACGACCAACGGACCCTTATTCGGGGTCACAACATGGATGCCCTTTTCCAACGCATATTTGATGAAAGTTAGACCAGGCTCCCCATCTTTGATGTTGGTAGGTGTAGCTTCCACCATAAGGTCTGCACCACTTTCTTCAATCAATTCAAGAGTTGAACCGCCAGCCTTAAAACCCTCATACTCCCTCGATATCTCTCTCAACCGAGATAGTCTTTCAAGGTCTAATCCATTCTTGTCGTAGACGTATCCTTTACTGGTGGAGACTCCGATGACCTTAAAGTTTCTGTCAACACTTTTCAAAACCTCCATTTTTTCATTCAAGGTTCTTATGAGTTCTCTACCGATAAAGCCGAAGCCAATGATTATGACCTTCAAAATCTCTCAGCCTCTATTCTTCAAATAGATGATATTAGGACCGCATTCTCCTCCCTTGAAAGAGCCTTTAAATCATCCATCACTTTATTCACTAAGCCAGTTGGAACCTCGAGCTCAATCTTCACGCTTGACTCATGAGAGGTTGGGGCGGAAACCTCGAAGCCCGTAACTCTCGCATTCTCCATCTTAGTCTCAATCAGTGTTTTCAGATCTATCTTTCCAATGAGGATTACTGTAAGCCTTTGGGTCTCAATTACCTCTTCGGATTTAATTATAGTTATGCCTAGACCTTTCAAATCGTCCAAAGTCTTCCTCAAATTCTGTCTTGACGGAAAGTCCACAACGAGACTGACTGGAACATAGCCTTCCGTCGGTCTCTCCCGTTCATGAAATATGGATATTATATTTCCACCATTCTTTGCGATAGGCTCCAAAGCTTTGAGGAGCTGTCCAGGTCGGTCAGCTAATGCAAGAGTCAGCTCAAACTTCAATATATGACACCTAACAATTTTAATTCTGTATTCACTCCTTAAAAATTGCCCCCCTGTCTGCGGACTGAACTTGAGCCCAGTATCTCTTTAAATAGCCCTTAGTAACCTTTGGTGATTCCGGCTTCCATTCGGCAAGCCTATTTCTAATCTCTTCTTCTGCCAAGTCCACATTTAACCTCCTTTTTGGAACATTAATCTCAATTATGTCTCCATCTTTGACTGCCGCTATTGGCCCACCTACAGCCGCTTCCGGCGAGACATGTCCAACACAAGGTCCAACAGTCGCGCCTGAAAACCTTCCATCCGTTATTAAGGCTACAGATTCGCTTAGCCCCATTCCTGCTATAGCGGCTGTCGGCGAAAGCATCTCTCTCATTCCAGGCCCTCCCTTCGGTCCTTCGTAACGAATGACCAGCACGTCGCCTTCCCTTATCTGCTTGCTAATAATTGCCTTCATGGCTTCTTCTTCTGAATTGAAGACCCTTGCCGGTCCCTTATGTATGAGCATTTTAGGCGAGATTGCCGTCACCTTAACCACCGCACCGTCAGGAGCAAGATTTCCAAAAAGTATGGCTACACCGCCCTCTTTATGGACAGGTTTTTCCAAAGGCCTAATGACTTCTGTATTATAAACGACCGCGTCCTTTATGTTCTCCCCGACAGTTTTTCCCGAGACTGTGACCGCGTTCAGGTGAAGGTGGCCTCTAAGCAGATTCATTAATGCCGGTAACCCTCCAGCCGCATCAAGCTCCTCTAGGTCATAGGGACCGCTTGGGCGCATATCACAGAGGTGCGGTGTCCTTGCAGATATTTCATCGAAAACCTTCAATGGCAAATCTAAATCAGCCTCTTCAGCAATGGCTTTGAGGTGTAGAACCGTGTTTGTCGACCCGCCGAGCGCCATATCTACCGTTATCGCATTCTCGAATGCTTCTCGGGTCAATATGTCTAAGGGCTTCAAGTCTTCTTTCACCATACTTACAATTCTCTCTCCACTCTTCTTGGCTATCCTTGCCTTGGAAGAGGATACAGCCAATGCAGTAGCGCACCCTGGAAGGGACAAACCTAATGACTCTGATATGCATGCCATTGTGTTCGCTGTGTACATTCCATTACATGAACCACACCCTGGGAAGGCTCTTTCCTCAATCTCTTTCAGTTCTTCCATGCCGATCTTACCTGTTGCTACTGCTCCTACAGCTTCGAAGATAGCGGTCACATCGACCTTCTTGCCCCTAAAAATTCCCGACCGCATTGGACCGCCTGTCACAACGATTGAGGGAATATTAAGCCTCGCAGCTGCCATAATCATTCCAGGTGTAATCTTGTCACAGTTTGTCAACAACACTAGACCGTCAAACCTATGCGCTTGAACCATAACCTCAATGGAATCTGCAATCAACTCCCTTGACGGAAGAGAATAATGCATCCCCTCATGTCCCATGGCTAACCCATCACAGATCGCAATAGTATTAAATTCGAAGGGTATGCCTCCGGCTGCGCGGATTCCTGTTTTGACAAATTGAACCAGCTTATCAAGGTGCATGTGTCCTGGAACAATCTCGGTGAAGCTATTCGCTATGGCGATGAAGGGTTTATCGAAGTCTTCATTTGTAACGCCTAAACATTTCAATATAGCCCTATGAGGCGCTTTCTCGATCCCACGTTTAACAGCATCACTTCTCAAATTAATACCCCAGAACTTGTTGAGCCTCGCACCCTTAAATCTTTTTGGCATCACAATTACAGTTTAAATACTGGTGTTAAGGCGCTAACACCAAAAGGCTTTTATACAGCCTACGCATGTGTTGTTGTCTCGAGGTTTACTGAAATGGGGTATCGCTTTATCTAACAACTTCCCCGAACGAATCCGAATTTTTGACACAACCCTAAGAGATGGAGAACAGACGCCTGGAGTCTCTTTAACTCCTGAGAAGAAACTTGTAATAGCCAAGAGACTTGATGAGATAGGTGTTAATGTCATTGAAGCTGGTTTCGCAGCAGCTTCCGAAGGCGAATTAGAAGCTATTAGACTTATAGTTAAGGAAGGTTTGAAAGCTGAGGTTTGTAGTTTCGCTAGAGGCGTGAAAGAAGACATCGACGCTGTGCTGAAGAGTGGTGCAGACTCAGTCTTCCTAGTAATACCATCCTCTGACCTACATATTCTTCATAAACTCAAGAAGAAAAGGGAAGAAATACTCAAACTCATAGAAGATTGCATCCAATATGCTAAGGCTCATGGATTGCTGGTGGAGCTAGGTGCAGAAGATGCAACTAGAAGCAACCCGGATTTCCTCAAGAGGATGATCGCTACAAGTATCTCTGCAGGTGCTGATAGGGTTACACCATGCGATACGGTTGGCATCCTCACCCCAGAAAAAGCCTATGAGTTCTATTCAGGCCTTAAGAATACATTTCCAAATGTTCCTTTAGGTGTTCACTGCCACGACGACTTTGGCATGGCCGTCGCAAATTCGATAGCCGCTCTGAAGGCAGGTGCAGAAGTAGCTCATGTTACTGTTAATGGCCTAGGTGAGAGAGCTGGGAATGCCGCGCTTGAGGAGCTTGTTGTATCTTTGAAGATACTTTACAAGGTCGAGATAGGCATAAAGACCGAGAACCTTTATGATATTTCTTTACTTGTCTCACGTTTAACAGGCATCCCGGTCCAGCCGAACAAAGCTATTGTCGGCGAGAACGCCTTCGTTCATGAATCAGGCATCCACACCAAAGCAATACTTGCAGAGCCGTTAACCTACGAGCCTATTCCCCCCGAGATTGTCGGCCGAACAAGGAGGCTTGTGGTTGGAAAGCATGCCGGCTCCGGAGGGATCGAGGCAGCACTTAAAGAGATGGGGCTTCACCCATCCAGTGACCAATTGAGAGAAATTTTGCTTAGGGTGAAGGAGTTAGGGGACAAAGGAAAAAGGGTTACGGATGCAGACCTTCAGGCAGTGGCAGAGTCTGTTATGGGGTTACCTAGCATTCGAGCGATAAAACTTGAAGAATTGACTGTTGTGACAGGAGACCGAGTGACACCTACAGCCTCAGTCAGGCTAAACCTTAACGGCAAGATCCTCACCGAGGCTGCGACTGGTATAGGACCAGTTGATGCTGCAATCAACGCTATAAGGAAAGCTGTCTCAGCAGTTGAGCCTATACGCCTCGAAGAGTACCATGTAAACGCAATTACTGGGGGGACTGACGCCGTAGTTGAGGTAATTGTTAGGTTAAGGAAAGGTGACAGAGTAGCCACAGCGATGGGAGCGCATGGCGATATCGTTATGGCAAGTGTTGAAGCGATGCTAAGTGGAATGAACGTATTAATAAGCAACCATAACAGGATGGGAGACGGCGTCAACTCGAAAAATCATAAATGAAAATTGTTGTTTCACACAATTCAAAAAGCTTATAAGTAAGTAGTAAGTAGTAGTTGCTTCATTCCTTCGGAGGGCCAAAAGTGAGGGATATTCGGGTATGGAGGAATCGCTACCTCCAGTAACAAGTGGAGCCTCCTAGGATACTTTTTAGCACAAAAGACAGAAATTTCCTCTGAAATCTTTGAAGCATCAGCATATTTTCAAACTGAAAGAGTTGGTCAGTCTTTTTCAAAAATAAGCAAAGCGTATGGAGGTCTAGTAGATGGTTAGAATGACTGGAGCCAAGGCACTAATCAAAGCTTTACAGAAGGAGAAGGTCGACGTTATCTTCGGCATTCCTGGAGGAGCAATACTCCCAGTATATGACGAATTTTACGATTCCGACATAAGGCATATACTCATGAGGCATGAACAATGCGCGGCTCATGCTGCAGACGGATATGCCCGTGCGAGTGGGCGAGTCGGAGTCTGCATGGCGACGTCTGGACCTGGAGCGACCAACCTTGTCACGGGCATCGCTAATGCGTACATGGATTCTTCGCCTATTGTTGCTTTCACTGGGCAAGTTCCAAGGCCTTTCATAGGAAAAGACGCGTTTCAGGAGACTGATATCGTCGGGATAACAACCCCAATAACAAAATGTAACTTCCAAGTGACCGATGCGTCACAGATTCCTACAACAGTCAAGAAAGCCTTTTATATTGCTTCGACCGGTAGGCCTGGACCGGTACTCATCGATCTTCCTAAAGATGTGCAGACAGAGGTGGCGGAGATGGATTTTGACGGTAAGATTGAACTTAGAGGCTACCGCCCAAACCATGAACCACACCCAATCCAAGTTAAGAAGGCGGTAGATCTATTAATAAATGCGGAAAGACCAGTCATCTTAGCTGGAGGAGGAGTAATATCCTCGAACGCTTGCAGCGAGCTCTTATCAATAGCTGAGCTGCTCCTCGCGCCAATAGCGACCACTTTGCTTGGAAAGGGATGCATACCAGAAAACCATCCGTTGTCACTTGGTATGCTTGGGATGCATGGAACAATAGCCTCGAATAAGATAGTCCCAGAAGCAGATGTTTTACTGGCTGTGGGGACAAGATTTTCTGATAGAACTACAGGCGCAGCTAAAAAGTTTTGTGTCGATGCAAAGATCATCCACATCGACATTGATACATCTGAAATTGGCAAGAATATTAGGCCCCATGTACCTATAGTTGCGGATGCAAAAAAGGCTCTTCAAGCAATATATGAAAACTTGGTTCAACATTACCGAAAGAATGAACGGTCGCAATTGATGAGGAAGGTTCAAGAGTTGAAGAGGCAGCAAGAAGAAATTGTGAACTCTAAAGAGGGCTTAAGTCCTCCTCGCCTCCTAACAGAACTTCGAAAAATTCTTCCAGAAGAAACCATCATAACAACAGAAGTAGGCCAAAACCAGATGTGGGCAGCCTTATACCTAAAAACTTACAAGCCTAGGACATTCATAAGTTCAGGCGGTCTAGGAACGATGGGTTTCGGTTTTCCAGCAGCGATCGGAGCTAAGACGGCACATCCAGAAGTCCCTGTTGTGGATATAGCTGGCGACGGAAGCTTCATAATGACAGAGCAAGATTTAGCTTCATCTGTGACATGGAACATCCCTGTAACCGTCATCGTTCTCAATAATTCCGTGCTGGGGATGGTTGCTCAGTGGCAGAGGCTCTTCTATAATAGGCGCTACTCAGCTGTCGATTTAGGAAGGATCCCCGACTTTGTTAAATTGGCTGAAGCATACGGTGCTCAAGGTTTAAGAGTTGGTTCCATCGAAGAGTTCACCAAGGCAATCAAAATTGGTTTAAATAGTGACGTGACGACAGTGATTGATGTCCCGATCTCATCGGAAGAAAATGTCTTTCCAATGGTTCCGCCAGGCGGAGAATTAGACAAATTCGTTGCAGGTTAAAAATAAAATGAACGACAATGAAAAAATCCAAATAATATCCGCGATAGTTGAACACAAACCTGGTGTTCTTCATAGCATCTCGAACATGTTCAGAAGAAGAGGCTTCAACATAGAGAGTATATCGGTAGGTGTTGCCGAACAGAAGGACCTTGCAAGAATGACGATAACAATAAAGGGTGACGATAGAACCGTAGAGCAGGTTGTTAAACAACTAAAAAAACTAATCGATGTTGTGAAAGTAAGCATATTGGATCCATCAGAATCAGTGACAAGGGAACTTGCTTTAATAAAGGTAAGCACATCAGACGCCCGTGTTAGATCAGACATTATTAATTATACAGAAATATTTAAGGGACATGTGGTTGATGTTGCACACGAATCTCTAATCATCGAGATCACGGGGGACTTAGACAAGATAAACGCTTTTATAGAATTGATGAGACCTTTCGGTGTGAAAGAGATTGCGAGGACTGGCATAACTGCCCTCACGAGGGGAATGAGGTCTGTCAAAATGGAGTGAAAAAAGGTGAGAAAAAGATGGTGAAGGTCTATTTCGATAATGATGCGACGCTTGAACCGCTTGAGAACAAAACAATTGCGGTGATGGGGTATGGCAGTCAAGGGCACGCACAGGCCCAAAATATGAGAGATTCAGGGCTAAACGTGATAATCGGATTAAGACCTGAAGGGGAATCGTGGAAGAAAGCTGAGAAAGACGGTTTCAAAGTATTCACTTTCTCCGAAGCCGCGAAGAAGGCCGACATAATCTTCATGTTGATCCCTGACATGGTTCAGCCGACCCTATATAGAGAAGCGATAGGTCCACAGTTGAAGCAGGGGAAAGTGTTGGACTTTGCACACGGTTTCAATGTCCATTTTAGACAGATAATCCCGCCACAAGATGTTGATGTCATAATGGTTGCACCTAAAAGTCCAGGTATAAGGCTAAGAGAAACCTATCAAATCGGCTTCGGAGTCCCAGCTTTAATCGCCGTATACCAAGACTGGTCTGGCAAGGCAAAGGAGACCGCACTTGCAATTGCAAAGGCGTTAGGATGCACGAGGGCGGGGGTTTTGGAGACAACGTTCAAAGATGAGACAGAAAGCGATCTCATTGGTGAGCAAACAGTCCTTGTAGGTGGCTTAATCGAGCTCATCAAGAAGGGCTTCGAAGTATTAGTTGAGAGCGGTTATCCCCCAGAACTTGCCTATTTCGAGGCTTGCAATGAAGCTAAACTTATCATGGACCTTATCTATCAAAAGGGATTTTTAGGCATGCTTAAGGCGGTTTCGGATACAGCTAAATATGGCGGTTTAACAGTTGGTCCACATGTCATCGATGAAAACGTGAAAGAAAACATGAGAAAAGCTGTCAAGGAAGTCCAGAGTGGAAGATTTGCTAAGGAATGGATTGAGGAGCACAATTCTGGAGAGAAAAGATTAAAGG
>Ga0209102_1001440_pt1 | contig 12343 bp, 12 predicted proteins | sample ConPoolayeHmetaG_FD_185483 | JGI IMG/M metagenome (GOLD analysis project Ga0209102, IMG submission 185483) | Hot spring microbial mat communities from California, USA to study Microbial Dark Matter (Phase II) - Cone Pool mat layer H metaG... ... | reverse complement strand
TGCCGTAAGTCTGGATCAGCTCGCGGGCACCCTTTTCGCCTATCCCCGGAGCTCCGGGAATGTTGTCGGAACTGTCCCCCCACAATCCCAGCAGATCGGGGATCTGCCGCGGCATGACCCCCATCCGTTCGACCACCTTGCGTTCGTCGATCAGCAGGTTGTTTTTCATGGGATCGAGAACGAACACGTCGTCGGAGACGAGCTGCAGGATATCCTTGTCGCTCGATACCAGCACCGCCGTCAGGCCGTGTTCCTTCGCCTTGCGCGCCAGCGTGCCGATGACGTCGTCGGCCTCGTGGCCGGGCACGGTGACGGTTGCGAGGCGCAGGGCCGCGCACACCCGGCGGATATAGGGCAGCTGCACCACGAGATCCTCGGGCATCGGTTTGCGCGTGGCTTTGTAGGCGTCGAATTTCTCGCGGCGCTCGGTCGGTCCCTCCGGGTCGAGGGCTACGGCGATGTAGTCGGGCTTCTGTTCGGCGATGAGTTTGCGCAGCATCATGGTGAAGCCGTAAACCGCGTTGGTAGGAAGACCTTTGGAATTGCTCAGGTTGCGTATGGCATAGTATGCGCGGTAGATATGCGACATGCCGTCGATGAGAAAGAGGCGTTTGCGCGTCATCGATTCTTCCTTCCGGGCCTGCTGCGAACGGGTTCGATAGCGGGCGATGGAGGATTGTACCACGAAGGGGGGCGCGCAATGGATGAGACGATCCGGCGCATCCTCCGGGAATGCCCGCGCATCGCCGTCGTCGGCCTCTCCGACAGACCCTGGCGCCCCAGCCACCGCGTCGCCCGCTGCCTGCTCGAACACGGATACGACGTGATTCCGGTCAACCCGCAGGCGCAGGAGATTTCGGACGGGCGCTGTTACCCCGCCCTGATTGCCGTCCCCGGCCCGGTGGATCTGGTCGACGTCTTCCGCCGTGCCGAGCACATACCCGGGACCGTGGACGAAGCCATCCGGATCGGGGCCAGAGCCTTCTGGATGCAGAGCGGGCCGGCCGACGAGGCATCGGCCGAGAGAACGCGGCGCGCGGGGATGTGGGTGGTCATGGACCGCTGCATCATGATCGAGCATGGGCGGCATGGGGCAGAAGGGCGCCATAGGAGCGACGAACCGCATGAGAAAAGAAGAGAATCCTGAGACATTGGTGGTCCGGAGAGAAGAAGTGTATCGCGGCAAGGTGGTGAATCTGCTCGTGGACACCATCCTGCTGCCGAGCGGGCGCACTGCGATCCGGGAGGTGGTGCAGCACCCGGGAGGGGTCGTGGCGGTGCCCGTCATGGACGACGGCAAGCTCCTGCTGCTCCGCCAGTACCGCTATCCGCTTCAGAAGTACATCCTCGAGTTTCCGGCCGGGAAACTCGACAGCCGGCAGAGCCCGCTCGACACCATGCTGCGGGAGCTCGAGGAGGAAACCGGGTATGTGGCGTCCGAGATGACATACCAGTGTTCCTTTTACACCTCGCCCGGATTCAGCGATGAGATCATCCACCTTTTCGTCGCCCGCGGCCTGACAAAGGCGCGGCAGCGCCTCGAGGAGGGCGAGCACATCACGGTGCAGGCCGTCACGCTCGCGGAGTGCTTCCAGAAGGTCGCCGCCGGCGAGATCGCCGACGGCAAGACCATCCTCGGCATTCTCTGGTACACGAACAAGAATCTGCTCAAGTAAGCGCGCCTGCCGGCCGATTCTATAACTGGTTGAGCCCGACTTATTTTGGAGAGATCCGGAGTCCGTCGCCGTGAACTGTCCCAAGTGTGGCTTTGTGCAGGAGGATCGGGAAGACTGCTTGAAGTGCGGCGTGGTGTTCGCCAAGTTCTATGCACTGCATTCCCTGGACGGCCCCGTGCCTGCGGACACATACGCCGCCCCGGAAGCTTCTCCGCCGCCGGTGCCCGGCCCCCATCCTTCGGAAATCGATCAATTGCGCCAGTCGGTGCGCGATCTGGTGCGGCGCTTCAACGAGCTCGATTTCGAACGCGTCGAAAGGAACCGCCTGCGCAGCGAAATACGCGCACTGGATCAGAAGATCGAGGAAGGCCTGGGGCGCCTGGCCGCCGGCCTCGGAGGCTGCGAGCGGCGGCTGGAGGAAACTGCGGCACGGAAGGATCTGGAGGATCTCAAGGCCGAGCTGGAGAGCCGGCGCATCGATCCGATCGTGCGTGCCGCGGCCCAGATCGAGGAGAGGCTGGGGCGCCTTCAGGGCGAGGTGGCGGCCCTTGCCGACCCGCGCCTCCTCGAAGCGATCCGCAGGCTGGATGCCAGGCAGGCCGAGCTGGAGGCCCGATTCGCCGAATTGCTCGCGGGCGGCAACGGGCAGGACGAACCGGGCACTACGGTGCGCATCAGGCCGGCTCTCAAGGCGATCGAGGAGCTGCGCGCCTCGCTCGAAAGCGTGACGCTGCGCTACTCGGAGATCGGCGAGCTGAAGAAGAACCATCTCGTGCTCCTGAGCCGGCTGGAAGCGCTCGAGCAAAGCCACAAATCCACAGGCCAGGCAGCCTTCCAGGGGCTGGCCGGCAGGGTTTCGGACATGGAGAAGGAAGTCGCGGCTCTCCGTGCCGAAGTGCGGCAGGCCATCTCCCGCGCCGAAGCCCTGCAGGCAGCGCCCGCGCGCCAGATCCCGGATGTCCAGCCGCTCAGGGCGGAGCTGGCGGAGCTGCACAAGATCCGCAGCGACGAAAGCGAAAAGATGCGCCTGGCTCTCGGCGCGCTTGAGTCGAAGCTCAACGAAAGCCTCGTACCCCTCTCGGGCCTTGCAGAGAGAGTTCAGAGCCTTGCAGGGCAGATCCAGCGGGTCGAACAGCGCTTCCAGCGCGCCGGCGATTCCTCGGGCGGCGACGGCGCTGCGGGCAAGATCGCGGATCTCAAGGAAGCCCTGTCCTTGCTGCAGAAGGACTGGCGGCAGATCGAAAAACGCCTGCGTGTCCTGGAATCGAAAATGGAAGCTGCCGGGAAAGCCGCTCCCGGCCCGAGCGAGAGTCTTTCGAACTCCGACGTGCAGGTGATCCGGGAAAGCCTCGACGAAATCCGCCGCTTCATGGTCGCCCTCCACCAGAAGCTATAGCACCGGCATTTTCCAAGATTCCGCGGCACACTGACACGCCATGCGCGCCATTGCGTGGGCGCGGTTCTACCCTGCCTGCACCCCGATTTTACCGGCGTCGACCGGCCTGTGTGTGCTAAAATGACGGGTTAATAATGGCTAGGCGCGGGGGACTCATATGAAAAAGATTGCGGTCGGTTCGGATATTGACGCGTACTGTACCAAATGCAAGGCGGTTCTGGCCCACACCCTGGTGGCGCTCGAGGGGCATAAGCCGCGCCGCGTCAAATGCAACACCTGCGGCGGGGAGCACAACTACCGGCCGAGCAAGCCCCAGCCGAAAGCGCCGGCCGCCAAGACCCCCAAGGCCGCCAAGACGGCGGCGGCAGCCAAGAAGACCCGCCAGAACTGGGCGGACGCGATGCAGGAAGCTTCCGCCAGGCCCCGCAAGGTCTACAGCATGTCGGGAAGCTACGCCGAAGGCGATTGGATCGAGCACGCGGTTTTCGGCCTGGGTTGCGTTCAGTCCTTCATCCCGCCGCACAAGATCACGGTTCGCTTCGCCGACTCCACGCGCACGCTCGTATGCAACCGCAGGTGACCGGATCAGGACCGGATGCCGGCGAGCCAAGTCCCGCACGCGATAGTGCGCCGTAGCGGTCCGGCGCGCGTCCGATCGTTTTTCAGCCGCTCACGACGACGAATCCCTCCCGCGCCGCGGCCAGGGCCAGGCGCTCGTCGAGGCAGACGAACTCGAGGGTCGAGGAGCGTTGCTCGGCGGCGAGATGAGCCGCTGCGAGTTGAAGCGCGTCCGCGGCTCTCAGATTGTGGAGGCGAAGTATCCGCCGCGCCGTTTCGCGCAGGATATCGACGGGCTGGATCTCATGCCACAGGGCCGCCAGGTCATCCAGGCGGCTGAAAGCCTTTTGCACCGCTCCCGCCGACAAGAAACCATCCCGCTCCAAGCGCACGATCGCCGAATCGCATTCGACCCTGGTCCCCCACCAGACCGTCACGGCGCCGTCCCCGGAAAACAGGCGCATCATGCGCTCCGAGGCTTCCTGCCGGACGAGAAGCGGCACGACCGCCGAGCTGTCCCAGAATCTCAACGGCTTTCCTCCCGATCCGCCAGCAATGCCTTCAGGATGTCGCCGCCCTTCAGGGGCTTGGGCGGAGGCATGCGCAGAATCCTGTTGCGGCGTGCCGCGGAAGCCCGCCCGCGGCGCAGGAAGCCGGCCCGCTCCAGGCGCATCAAGCGGCCGTCCGGGTCCGCCTTTTCGTTGGCGACGACGGGTTCCAGGCGCGCGACGGGGCGATTGCGGTCCACGATGATCACGGACTCCCCGTGACGCACCCGATCGATCAGCGAGCTGAGCCGGTTCTTCGTTTCGGATATGGTGGCTATCTTCATATAGCTATAATAGCCTTTTCGCCGCCCTCGGTCAAAGAGGGCGAGGGGTTGCCGCGTCCCCGACGGCGCCCGGGCATGCCCGGGGCCCGGCACACGGGCCGCAAGCGTCCCGGGACCCGTCGAGATTTTCACTTACGGCCGCGAGATCGATTTTTACGAAGGCGCATGTCGCGACATCTGGCGGGGCGTGAAGCGCGGCCCGGACAAATACCTGCCCACCGAACCGGTGAGCGGGGTAACCTTCGACGCTACCGTTCAGCATTTGGAGCCTACGGTTGCGGGACTTGCCAAGGCGGCGCATACGGCAAGGTCGGCGGCGCGCAATGTCTGCCAGGAACTGGGAAGCATGTTCTGTATGGTCGATCCCATACGGGAGCTGGAAGGAGCTTCCAAGGGAACGCTGGAGGAACTGGAGGATGCGGAGCGGCGCCTCTGCAAAGTCTGCGGCGAGAAGAGCGCCAGTCCCAAGAAAGATGGGGGCATGGAGTTCATGGGCGAGCGCAAGGAAAGTGCGATGTTCAAAAAGAGCGATGTGGACATCACGATCCAGAATCCCCGGGTGAACATGCAGACCGAGCAGCTCATCAAGGAGACGCTGATCTCCATGGTGAAAACAAAGGGCTGATCCGGAGGACCCTTTCTGCGTTCCTCTAGACAATCGTGCCGCTGCGCGAGGCAAGGTGTTAGTGGCGGTATGAAAATGGTCCACTTTGGCGGGCCGGGCGGGGCCAGGCCGCCGCGGGAGGGCGGCGCTGGGTGGTACCCCTGGATTGCAGAAGCGTTGATCTCCGCCGCACATCAGATCGCCCCAGCGTGCGGGCCTGCCGGGTCTGATCCCCATAGGACTATGCCGTGTTCATTCGGGGGGCAAGGGGTGTAAACTAATAAGGCAGCGGAAGCGCCATGATAAGGCGCCCCGGAGGAGAGGATTCCTCCGGGACTTGAGCCGCTGGGAGCAGCACCTCCCATGGGCCCCACCCAACATCCTCCGAAACCCCACGCAAAGCAAGAGCAAAATCTCGCGCCGAGCCCGAGGCGGACGCGCCGGGCGCGTTTGCGCCGCTGTCTGTTGAAGGGCTGCCAACGGAGGTTCCGGCCCGAGCGCCCCTGGTGCCGCTATTGCGGCGGTGATTGCCGGAGCCGGGCACGGCGATGGGCGCGGTGGAAGGCGCAGATGCGATATCGCGCCACAGCAGCAGGCAAGCGGATGCGCCGGGCGCAAAGCCGCCGCCATCGAGAACGAATGCGCACAAGAAAGCGTTGGGGATCAGCCGTTAACCGGCCTGCGTGGGTAATCACAGCAAAATTTTTTCGGCCGCTCCTGCGACCGGCCGGGCTGTTACGCCGGTTTCGTGCGCACGCGCCGTTCTCCCCTGCAGCGCTTCTGTTCCCATGAGTGCCGGCGGGCGCTCGAACGTGTCCTGGAGCGGGAACGGCGCCGGCGCGGGGGCCGCCGGCCGCCGCCTTCCCCGCCCCGGCTGCGCGGAAACGCGCGCTCGCCCTGACGGCGGGCAAGCGCACGCTGCGCGCGGCCGTTAGTCCGGGCATATTGCGCCCGGTGTGCCTTCTCGATTAGTTTGCCGTTGCCCACAAGCAGAGGAAGGGGGAGCGCGACCATCCCCAATGTGCTGCGCTGCGCTCTCTCTTCTTCTCATCTTGGGGCATGGGGCACGCGATGCTGCGCTGGGCGCAAGATGGGATCCGGGAACTGGGCATCGAGGAGATCGGGGAGCACTACGGGCGTTATCGCCTGCATCTTCCCGAGGCTGAACGCGCCATGGCGCGCTCGCTGGAGCGCTACGGCCAGATCTCCCCGATGGTGGTCTGTTTGCGCCAGGGGCATTACGAACTGATCGACGGCTTCAAGCGTCTGGCGGCAGCGCGCCTGATTGCCGGCATGAGCCGGGTGGCGGTGCGGGTGATTCTGGTCGATGAACGTGGGGCCAAGGCAGCCATCTATGGGCTGAACCGGGCGGGCGGCCGGACCCGGGAGCTGGAGGAGGCCTGGATCGTGCATGCCCTGGTGCGGGAAGATCGCCTGACGCAGGTCGAGGTCGCCGAGCTGCTTGGCCGGCACAAAAGCTGGGTATGCCGGCGGCTGGCCCTGATCGAGCGCCTGGGGCCGCAGGCCAGGGACGAGCTGCGCGTCGGCCTGCTGTGCCCGACGGCGGCACGGCAGATCGTGCGGTTGCCCGAAGGCAACCAGGCGGAGGTGCTCGAGTTGATCCGGCGCGAGGCGCTGTCGACCGTCGAGCTGGCGGCCACGGTGGATCTGTTGCTGGAGTGTCCCGGCCGCCGGCAACAGGAGTTCGTGCTCGGCAACCCCCGGGAGGCATTGGCGCAGAAGAAGGGCTTTGTGGCCGTCTGGTCCCGTGATCCGCGGCTGAGTGCCGCCGGCAACGAGGTCTCCAGGCGCCTGGCGGCATTGATCGAGATGCTGGCCAAGATGGAAGTCTGGCTGACCACCCGGGGGCGCACGGCGATCACTGCGGGAGACTACAGCATGCTGCGACCCCGATTCGACAGGCTCGCCCGGGACGCGGCGGCCGTGGCCGCCCTCAGCCGGGACATGGTTTCTGAACCGGAGCTTGCATGAACCAGCGGACGCGCAACGAGATCATTCACCTGCGGCAGGGCGGCGCCTCGTGCCGGCGCATCGCCAGGATGCTGGGCATCAATCGCAAGACGGCCGCCAAGGTGATCGCCGAGCACGACCGGGCGAGGGAAGGCGCCGGCGCCGGGATGGCCGCGCGCCGCCCCAGCCTGCTCGATGCCTATCAGCAGGACATGGCGCACCTGATCGAACGCTATCCGGACATCACGGCCGTGCGCCTGCACGAGGAGTTGGCCCGCCTCGGCTTCCGAGGCGGCTACACGATCGTCAAAGAGAAACTGCGGGCCATAAGGCCGCAACCGCGCCGGGCGCCCGTCGTGCGCGTAGAGACCGGGCCCGGGATTCAGGCCCAGATGGATTATGCCTGCTACGATATCGACTTCACCGCCGAAGGACGCCGCCGCGTATACGCCTTCAGCTACATCCTGGCGTATTCGCGCCGCCAGTATCTGCACTTCGTCGAGCGGCAGGACCTGATCACCACCATCCGGGAGCATCAACGAGCCTTCAGCCATCTCGGGGGCGTGGCGCTCACGTGCCTGTACGACAACATGAAAGTCGTGGTGCGCACCTGGGACGGCGAGCAGCCGATCTACAACACACGCTTTCTGGCCTTCGCTACGCATTACAACTTCCGCCCCTGGGCGTGCCGGCGCTACCGGCCTCAGACGAAGGGTAAGATCGAGAGGCCTTTCGGATTCGTGGAGTCCAACCTGCTCAACGCGCGCACCTTCACATCGCGCGACCACCTCAACGAGGTCACCGCCTGGTGGCTGGCGAACGTGTCCGACGTGCACGGGCACCGCGAGACCAGAAGGCGGCCCATCGACCTGCACCGGGAAGAGCTCCCGTTTCTCCTGCCGCTGCCCGCCAACCCCTACGATAGCGCCGAGGTGCTTTACCGGGTCGTCAATGTCGAGGGCTACATCGCCTATCGCCAGAACTTCTATTCCGTTCCCTGGGAGCGCATCGGAGACGCGCTGGCGGTACGGGTCACGGAAAACGAAGTGATCGTTTACGGCCCCGACATTCGCGAGATCGCCCGCCATGAGTTGATTCCGAGCGGCGCCGTCGGGCAGAGGCGCACCGACAAGGGCCACCTGCCCGGGTCCGATGCCCGGCACAGACATGAGCTGCTCAGGCAGCGCTTCGAGGAGTTCGGACCCCAAGGCGTGTTCTTCTTTGAGGAACTGGTCCGGGCGCGCCGCTATGGCCGCGACGAGGCCCAGCGCATTCTGGCGTTGCTGTCGACCTACCGTCGCGAGGATCTGGGAGCCGCACTGGAGCGCGCTGCCCGGTACCGGGCGTTTGCGTTCTCCGTGGTCGAGCGCATCCTGGCCGTCCAAGCCGTGCCGCGCCCGGCCCTCGATGCGCTGCAAGCGGAAAGCCGACAGCAGCTGTGCCGGATCGGCGGCCCCTCGGTGCCGCCGCGTTCGATGGCCGAGTATCAGAAGCTGCTGCCACCTGAGGAGACGCACCCTGATGAGGGGAACCACCAAGAGGAAAGTCACGACCCCGACGACGATGCGTGAGCGCTGCCTGGAGCATTTTGCGATCCTGGGCATCCCGATCGCGCCGCCGGCCTTGGATGCGGCCCTGCTGCGCGCCGAGCGGGAGGCTCTGTCACCCTTGAGCTTCCTCGACGCGGTCCTGGGAGAGCAGGCGGCCCAGCGCCGGCAACGCTCGATCGAGCGTCGCATCCGCGAGGCTCACTTCGCCGAACATAAGACCCTGGAGGCCTTCGACTGGGACTTCAATCGCAAGGCGATCGACCGCCGACAGATCGAGCAACTGGCGACCGGGGAGTTCATCGAACGCCGCACGAATTTGATCGTCGTCGGTCAGTCCGGAGTCGGCAAGAGCCATCTCGTTCAGGCCATAGGGCTGAAGGCCTGTGCGCTCGGCTACCGCGTGCTCTATCGCACCTCGGCCCAGCTCATCAGCCATTTGACGGCTTCCCTGGCCGACAAGTCCCTGGCCGAGAGTCTGCGTGTCTACAACCGCCCTCAATTACTGATCATCGATGAGTGGGGTTTTGACCGCGTCGAACGATTGGAATCGCCCCAGGCCGCCCACCTGCTCTACAAGGTCATCGCGGCGCGCAACCAGCAATGCTCGACCGCGCTCGTCTCCAACATCGACTTTGACCGCTGGGGTGACTACCTGGCCGACGGCCCGTTGGCGATGGCTTTCCTGGACAGGCTGGTCGAGGGCGCGATCATCATCAAGATCAAGGGAGATTCCTACCGCGCCCACCAAAAACGAAACGGAGCCAAGCCCTCTTCATGATCGGCATCCGGCAGTAAAGATCCCGCCCGAGGTCCTTTCACCCCGTCACGGCCCGACCTCAACCGGACTCGTGGCCCCGCCCGGGCCGCCAAAGTGGACCATTTTGTGACCGCCACCGACAGCATACCCCACATTTGAAGCAAGACCCTAGTATTGTTTTTGACGTGCTTGATTTTTGATACCAGTTGATTAGAATGCTGGGCAATTGAATAGAACCCGCCGATATGTGAGGAAAAATGAGCGGCGGAAGAAGAGCGTTATCGGCTATAGGGAGCGAGAAGCATTTTCGCCCGGCGGCCCCCTCCGCACCGCGCGTGGTCGGAGAAGATTCCCCGTCGCACGGCGAGCCGAAACTTCGCGACCGACTCAGGCGGGAACCGCGTGCGCGCCATTCCAGCCAGCGGACAGTGCGGATGTACGTTCCGGGCGTGAAAAGATTCATCTTCTTTCACGGCGTACGCCACCCGGCCGGGACGGCCGAGCCGGCGATCAATGCCTTCCTCACCTATCTGGCGGTCAAGGAAAACGAGAGCGCCTCGACACGGAATCAGGCCCCGGGCGCGCTTCTGCTCCTCTACCGGCACGTCGTTTGGCGCGACATCGGAGCACTCGGCAACGCGATGCGCGCCCGGAAGGCCCGGATGCTTCCGGTGATCCTGACCCGCGAGGAGGCCAGGGCGATCTGGGAAAAGGCTCCGGCCGAGGGCTGGGATCGCATCCAGATGCCTGAAGCCCTCGATCTCAAATATCCGAAGGCGCCGAAGGACTGGCGCCGGCAATGGGTTTTCCCGCGGGAGAACCGCCGGAGGAACCCCGAGACCGGCGAGGAAGGCCGGCATCACATTCACGAATCGATGATCCAGAAGGCAGTCAGCGGCGCGCCGACAAAGGCCGGTTCGGCCAAACGCGCTGCCTGCAACAATTTGCGCAATTCCTTCGCCACGCAGCTCCTGGAAATCGGCTGCGACATTCGGACCGTGGAGAAACTTCTCGGCCATAAGGATTTGAAGACCAAAGAGTTCCAGCGACGATCTGTAGGGGACAGACGAAGGTGTCTTATACAGAAACCATGTATCCATCCGCGACGCGCAACCAGGACAGCCTGACCCGCTGTTAATACAGGCTTTCTCCCATGGTGGCGGCCGGCATCTTATGCCGTGATGTCGTGGCCCCAAGGTCTTGTCGAAAGACAATATAATCATTGTCATGCCGCATGGAGAGGAACGTTGCCAGCACCCAGGATGAACGCTCCAAAGATGGATGAAAATGAGCCTATGAGTGCTGCCATGAGCGAAGATAGGTACAAGGTTATCTCGCTGTTCTCCGGGGCAATGGCCCTCGACATATGACTGGAACAGACCGGAAGGTTCAGAGTTGTTGCCTGCGTCGAGAACCAACACGCGTTTTGTTTATTTACTTGTACGGTGAAAGCCTACAAGGTTGTGATTGACCGCCGAATGAACGGGAATATTTGCCAACCATTCGAAAGGTTAGGGATTGGTTGCGCATTGACAATGACTGCGAATTGGCCAAACGGGTATATGATTTCCTTTTGCCCATCAATCCATTATGGCATTCGCAAGATGGCAAACCGGGGCTAGCACGCGCTTTCATATGGCGCCGGTGTGTTGGATTTCGCGGCACAGAACGAGCGCGGGCGGTTAGGCACGGTCTAGTGAAATGCATCGGAGAAAGGAGGATCGGTGATCGACGCAAGGGAGGTAAGCTTAGCTGATATTCGGCTATCTGAATTCAACGTAAGGAAGGATTTGAGAGCTGGCACGGAGGACGCTGGGCTCGAAGAATTGGTCGAAAGTATCAGGGAAAAAGGGCTACTTAATCCTCTCATTGTGCGGAGATGTAGCGACGGGAGATATGAACTGATCGCTGGGCAGAGGCGATTTCTTGCTTGCCAGCGATTGGGATGGGAAACCGTCCCCGTTATTGTTAGGGATGTAACTAATGATACTGATGCTACTATACTTTCGCTTATTGAGAATGTCCAACGCGCAGATGTAAACCCCATCGACAAAGCAAGAGCATATCAGAAGATTTACGAGAGATACGGGGACTATGGGAGTGTTGCAAGAGAGACTGGCGTTTCGGTTGAGACTATAAGAAAGTACATTGCACTTCTGAGGCTCGCGCCCACCATTCAGGAACGGCTGACCACTGCAGAAGGGCCTGCTGGAGTCGAAACGCTAGCAAAGGTTGCTCAAACCTTCAGGCCAGAGTTGCAAGAACGCGTCCTTGATAGAATTGGAGGCTTCAAGCAAAAGATTCAACTTGAGATGCTTAAGCGAAGCGGAGGAGATCCGGACAAATTGGAAGAGCTTCGCGAGCAGGCCGTAGCAGGTGCTTTCGATACACATCTATGCAGGGGGCTTGATGGTTGTGCTTATATTCCGCTAGAGCTACTTGAGCCGGTGAAAAGGGCTATCGAGGAATTCAAAAAAGAAGGGAACGCCCAGGAATTCAAAGAGATCGTAAGAAAGCTGAGGCGGTGATGGGCTGGATGGGTGCTGCCCGGGATCTCACTCCTGATGACGGCCCATGCGGCGGCGCGGCTGGGTTCGAGTGCGTTAGGATGGCCAGGGAGGACTTGACATGAACAGGATTATGTAGGGTTTTGGACGTGGAAGTAGACGGGAGAATGCTCTGTCCCGTCACCCCGCACGTTTGCGCTCATATTCGTCTCAGACAAGTATCGCCGTAAGCGTTGGACGGCAACATGCATTGGGGATCTGTAGTTCGGAGAGGCGGTCTGTGAGAGTCATCCACTTCTCATGCGGGCAAGCTGCGAACGAGAGTGAGCTTAGGGCTTGCATGCACCTGAAAGGGCGACTGCAGGCGGAACCGGGCGGTGATACATGGATTCTGCTGAGCAATCTGACGTTCTCGGTCACCCACAACCTGCAGTCAGACGAGATCGACCTCGTGGTGATCGGACCGCCCGGGATGCGTGTTATTGAGGTGAA
>Ga0209102_1001439_pt1 | contig 12345 bp, 8 predicted proteins | sample ConPoolayeHmetaG_FD_185483 | JGI IMG/M metagenome (GOLD analysis project Ga0209102, IMG submission 185483) | Hot spring microbial mat communities from California, USA to study Microbial Dark Matter (Phase II) - Cone Pool mat layer H metaG... ... | reverse complement strand
GCCGCTTCCTTGACAGGAAGCGATCAATTTCATCCTCAGAGTTAATTGCATCCAAAATGTTGCTTTCTGCGGTTTCCTGACAAATGTATGCGTGGAGGGAACAGCTCGTTCAGCCTATGATAAAGGCTATAAAGTCTTTTTGCTCAAAGACTGCTGTGCGGCTTTATCAGCAGAGGAACAGAAATACGTAGAAGAAAAGTTTTTCCCCTATATCGGCGAAGTCCTAACCCACGATGAGTTCTTAGCTCGCCTCGAGGATTAAATTTATATTTATTTTTCGTTAACTGAACCACCTAAAGCTAAGCCTAATTAATCAGAAAATAAACGCCGCTTTTCCGCTTAATCTTTAATCTATATTTATGTCCTCAAAAGTTGACCGCATTTTTAAAAGCCGCTGAACAAAATATTAAGCTTCCTATCTATGGATTTATTTGTGGCATAAATTAAAAACGTCCCTGTCCCGAACTAACACAATTGGTCCTGAGCTCGAATTTCCCGCTGCGAACTGTCTTTCTTGGGACCAAAAAGCCTGAGCAAATTTTTATTTAAGTAAGCTTCAATAAAATGCAATTAGTTGCTATTATTTATATTTCATAGATTTAGAGAAAATAAATGGTATGTATAGCTTAAGCGGAATGCAAAAACATTGGAAAAATTGCCACGAGGATTTGAAGCCATGATAGATTCAGTACTATTCTCTCCTATTTATATCGGGCCGATAGAAATAGTAAATCGGTTTGTCCGCTCGGCTACCCACGATTTTCTGGCTGAAGAAGACGGCTCTATTTCTTCTGGGCAGATAGAGCTCTACCGTCAATTGGCGGCTGGCGGGGTTGGTCTCATTATTACCGGTCATGCTTTCGTGCTGCCTTCGGGTAAGGCAAGTCCGCGTCAGATTGCGGCGAACGACGACCGCTTTATATCCAGCCTAAAAAAATTAGCTTCGGTGGTCCATGGTTTCCAGTCAAAAATATTTCTCCAGTTGAGTCACGCTGGCCGCCAGACCAAAGAAAAAATATGTAGCTGCCAGCCGATAGCGCCTTCTGCCGTCTATGACCCCGTTTATAAAATTTGGCCTCGGGAAATGAGCGAGGCTGAAATAGAAGAAGTTATTCAGGCTTTCGTGGCAGCCGCCCGCCGGGCCTATCAAGCCGGGTTTGACGGAGTTCAGCTTCATTGCGCTCATGGCTATCTCTTGTCCAGTTTTCTTTCTCCTTACACTAATCGTCGCCAGGACCAATGGGGAGGTAGCCTCGAAAATAGATTCAGGGTCATCAGAGAAATTTTGCGGCGGATAAAAAAAGGAATAGGCCAAAATTTTCCAGTAATTGCCAAGCTAAATTCATCTGATTATCTGCCCGGAGGCCTGGAAATCGAAGAAGCAGTGGCTGGAGCTAAGCTTCTTGCGGCCGAGGGATTAAACGGCATCGAAGTTAGCGGCGGGTCGGCGGAGTCGGGCCGAGGTTCCATGTGGCCGGGTGAGCGCTCTGAAGAGGAGGAAGGCTATTTTGTCCCTGCTGCGGCGAGGATAAAACAAGCGGTTAGTATTCCGGTTATAGGCCTTGGAGGTCTACGAACATTTCGGGTAATGGAGAGGCTGGTGGCTACTGGCCAAATCGACCTCGTTTCCATGAGCCGACCGTTTATCCGTGAACCTAATCTGGTCGCTAAATTCAAAAGCGGGGAAAAGGCGGCCGCCAGCTGTATCTCCTGCAATAAATGCTTTAACCCGCGGGGTATTACCTGCGCCGAGCTTAAGAAAGGCCAAGGCTAATTTAGTATTTCTATTTGTATTACTATTTTTGTTACTATTTTTACTGCTATTTATTCTTTTTATTTATCCTTGCCTGATTTAAGGCTTGCTTATAAACATAAGTTCATAAGGCATTCAGGTCGATAAGGTTATTATTCTTTCTCTGGCCCGGGCTTGGTCGGAATATTGACCTTATTGCTCATCCTTTATCATTCGCAGTAAGTCCGTCGCTATAAAAATAGGAGGTTTTTTGGCGCCGGGTCATGACTTTTCAATGGCCAATCCCCATTTGAAAAAATTCATACTGGCTATAGAAAGCACTTGCTTTGTCGAGAGGAAATATTTAAAATAATTTATACCATTAAAACTAATGGAATTAAAACGAAGGAGATTAACAGATGCAAGGCAATCCAAAACTTTTAGAAACGCTGAATTCATTGTTGGCCGATGAGCTTACCGCCATAAACCAGTACATGGTCCATGCCGAAATATGCGAGAGCTGGGGATACGAAAAGTTAGCCAAGGTAATTGAACAAAGAGCTATTCAGGAAATGCGCCATGCCGAAAAACTAATCGGCCGTATCCTTTTCCTTGAAGGAAAACCTATCGTCAGCGAGCTCCGCAAGATAAACATCGGTGATGAAGTCCCCAAGATGTTTGCTCACGACCATAAAGCGGAGTTTGATGCCATCAAGGCCTATAACGACGCGATCAAGCTGGCCGGTGAGGTCAATGATTTTGCGACTCGAGAAGTGTTGGAATCAATCCTCCAGGACGAAGATAAACATATCGACGAAATTGAGGAGACCTTGGACCAGATTAAACAGATGGGTCTGCCTATTTTCCTAGCTACAAAGGCCTGATTTTCATAATCCTAAGCTCTCTTTAACTTTAACGTAGCCTCTTCGTAAGTTGTTTCCATATTTTCAGTTTTTTTAGTTTATTTTTTATGGTATCTTCTGTCTCCATGCTCTGTTAGGTGGCTCGGCCTACAGGTGAGCGGAATTTTATTTCTGTGAGGTAAAACTATGAATCTAAAAAAAAGAACGGGTTTTATAAGGAGGTTGACTCTCATATTTATCCTTGTAGCAATAGTAACTTTCTCGCCTTCTTCCGGCCAGCAAGAAAAAGCGAAACCAGCTCCACCCTCTGAACCTTTAATAACCGATTTAGCTAAGTCATTAATCAGCCCGCCGCCGCTAAAACTGGCCTTGGACCCGTTTTATGAAAAGTATTGTGACGCCATAGGAATCCCAGTAATAGCTTCGTCTGCTGTTGCGGATACAGCTCTTCTCATTGCCAGGGATATAATCATCCATATGCTTTCTGAGCGGTCTGACCTTCGGTTGCAGCTTATCAGAGACGGACAAAAAGTAGGCATTATTGGGGCAAAGCAGCAAATGTCAGATATCCCAGAATATAAAAACTTAAAAAAGCCGGAATTGGGCGATAGACGCCTGACCGAAGCTGAGATCCGTAATTATGAAAAAATTCGGCAGATGACGGACGCTGAATACTGGAATCAAAGAGCCCGGGGTTTGGGGGGCGTTTACACCACCTGTGGAGAGGAAAACCTCCTGGGTATCCCTGGCACCCGTTATTTCGGCGAGCACATCCTGGTTCATGAATTCGCCCACGCCCTTCATCGAGCCATTAAAGCCGCGGACCCGGCGCTGGCCGAAGCAATTGAAAAAGCTTATCTTGATGCTATGGCCTTAGGTTTATGGAAAGGTCATTACGCTTCCAACAACTCAGGAGAATACTGGGCTGAAGGGACCCAGTTCTGGTTCTGGTCAAATTATGCCTACAAGGATGGAGAAAAAGTTATCTATTCGCCCGCCGATTTAAGAAGCTATGACCCAGGTTTATATGAACTTTTAGGTCAAGTTTATACATCCAGCCATCATCTTCCTCTGGATGCCTTTTACCGCTACAACGATAAATATGGTCCACCCCCCAAATCCAAACCTGAGTCCAAGCCACCCCAGAAATAGCCCTAGGCCTGTCCGCCGCTTTTCTCATAAAAAACAGGCAGAGTTTTCTTTCAGGCATAGAGATAGAAGGCTCCAAAATAATCAGGTCAACCATTGCGTTGGGGTACTTAAACATAGCGGCCGGATTTAGTTGATGAAACTACTTAATTTTGCTGGTTTTATCGCCAATCTCTTTCCAGACAGCAAGCTGTTTAGCTGTCGACTTTTTGTCCTTCCCTAATTAGCAGTTTGTACTTTCAATTTTGGGGGAGAGGCAAGCAAAAATTGACGCCTTCTTCCAAATTAGTAATATAGCCTAAGAAGGATAACGCAGTCGCTTATTCAGAGCGTCTTTTAGCCTAATCCGGCGCGGCGCTTATCCTGTAATTATTCGAGGACGGTTTGCCAGCCGCGGCGCGAAAGGTCGCGGTAAATAAAGTAGCTACAAGAAACTCCAAGAACCAAGAACAAAATTCCTTCCAGCCAGCGGGAAAAAAGCAAGTGACCCAGGCCAAAAAGAAAGGCATAAATCATCGCTACCCCAGCTAACCAGTCGAGAAAATTATTCAGCAGATATTTATCGGGCTCAATTTCCGGTGCCTGTTTACTTATAGGGCCCCAGAGCGCGGCTGCCGGCCTAATGCGACGATAAAAATTGAGTAAAACTTCTTCGGGCTCGGGCTTTGTTAGCAGAGTCGCAATTAACCACACTGCGGTTGTAGTCGTTGTTGTTGCCAGAACAAGATAGGCAAAATCAAGCGGTTGGCTTTCCTGCCAGCTGAAGGCTCGCTGGTAGATAAGTGAGCTGATAAAAGCCCCCACCATAGCGGCAATCTCGCTCCAGGCATTAATCCGCCACCAGAACCAACGAAGCAAATAAACTAGGCCTGTGCCTGCGCCCAGGGCAATCAAGAACTTCCAGGCATCGGCTATTGATTGCATCAGACAACAAACGACGCTGGCTAAGGTCATAAGCGTTATTGTGGCAATTTGAGAGGCAACGACATAGTGCCTTTCACTTCGTTTTTTAGCCACGAAGGGACGATAAAGGTCGTTAATCAGGTAGCTGGCGCCCCAGTTAAGTTCAGTGGCTATGGTTGACATATAAGCAGCTAAAAAACCGGCCACCATCAGACCGCGAAGAAAACCGGGCAGCACCGCGAGCATTATCCTGATATACCCTGATTCCGGGTCAGCCAAAAAGGCGGCATCTCCCTGAAATTTTGCGACCGCCACCAAGGCAACTAAAATCCAAGGCCAGGGCCGCAGGGCGTAATGTGCCAGGTTGAACCAGAGAGTGGCCAAGAGAGAATGCCGCTCATCGCGGGCACAAAGAATTCTCTGGGCAATGAATCCTCCCCCCCCCGGCTCAGCCCCTGGGTACCAGGAAGCCCACCAATTAACAAAAAGATAAACGCAGAAGGTAAGCAGAGGCATCCAAGTCGAGTTTATAGCAGGCCAGAAAGAAAGTAGGGAGCCTGTCTGGCCTGAGCTTTGATTTACCAGATTAACCTGCGCGGTTAAATTGGCCATACCGCCCACGGATTGAACGGCAAAAACGGCGAGAATAATAACCATGCTCATCATTAAGATAAATTGGAAAAAATCGGTCACTAAAACTCCCCAAAGACCAGCCAGGGTTGAGATAGCGGCGGTTATAAGCATAACGCCCAGCGTGAGGAAAATCGCCTGCAGTTTCGAAATACCGAAAAGAAGCATGAAAATTTTAACCATAGCTAAATTGACCCAGCCCATGACGATGATATTAATTAAAAGGCCTAAATAAAAAGCCCTGAAGCCACGAAGAAAACGGGCCGCAGGGCCGCTGTATCTTATAGCCACAAACTCCACGTCTGTTAATACCCGGGAACGTCGCCAGAGCCGGGCAAAAAAGAAAACCGTCAGCAGCCCGCTGAAAGCCATGCTCCACCAGATCCAGTTACCGGCGATTCCATTGCGGGCCACAAGGCCAGTGACAGCAAGGGGGGTATCAGCAGCAAAGGTGGTAGCGACCATTGAGGTCCCGGCTAACCACCAGGGAATATTGCGGCCGGAGACGAAAAAATCGGAGACACTGCGTGTTGCCAGTCGGCGGAAATAAATGCCGATTCCCAGACTGGCCAAAAGATAAAGGCTGATTATGATAAAATCCAATAACCCAAGTTGCATTTCCGCTTCTCTCCAGCCAAAGATAGCGTTGATATATCACCTCTGATTTCTTAATGTCAATTTTTTGAGAGCTTATCCTCAAAAAGGCAGGGTGGGTTGAGAGCTATTTTTTGGCTGAAATCCTTATGGTTACTCGGCACTGTTTCAGGATTTCTGACCATTCAAGACTTATTTCAATCGGATGGCCAGATTTAGTGCCGGCTAAATAATAAGTCCCTCTCTTGACCAGGCCTTCGGCTTCTTTCATGATATCAGCGTAGTACGAAAATATATTTTCCGGACTTTCTTTTGAATCATAAATGACCGTTAATTTGCCTTCTTTAGTTAACGAATTTCCAGAGACATAATAAATTTCATCGACCGCATAAAGCGGCAGGATATCGTGCGGGAAATCGGCCGGAAGCTGGTCTTTCCAGCGGCTTTCTAGGTCAACTTGGGTTTCAAGCAGGCGGAAAGAATTAACCACCAGGTCAAATTCCCTGCGGACATCATTGACATAATTTTCATCCATTGTGACCACCAGCGAGTAGAAATAGCCGTCCTTAAGCGCCGTCAGTTCCATCACTCTCATCTTAATTTTCATGACTGTTCGGCTTAATTCAACCAGGAGGGCGGGATATTTCCCCAGCTTGAATTCCTTTCTGGTATAAATCTTTTCCCCCGAATCTTTATAAGCGGTTTTGAAATAATCTTCAGGATTTTTTTCCCAAGCTTCCGGTTTTCTTATCGTCAGGACGGCCTTATCACCGCTTAGATGCTTTAATTCTAAAATATCGTTCCCGCTGGGTTTATCATTTAGCATCAGCAGGTTGTAACGGAAAGAAAAGCCATACTTTTCGGAGACATATTCTTTCTCACCTTTTGTCTTTTTATCCTGGGAGGCAACCTCTGTTTTTCCTTTCTCAGATAAAATAGAAGCGTCGCTTTTGGCCGGGCTGCTAATTTCGGCTTCTTCCCCTTTCTTTGTCGAATCCGGGCCGGATGGCTTTGAGCATGAGGCCAGAAAAACTATCAGCCACAACACACTCCATAAGATAACAAACCTTCTTTTCATTGTCTTGTCTTTGCCTCCTTTCTTAAAAAATATTTTTAATAATTTATATTTGTCTCCTCGTTGTTTTTCCAGTGATTACCTATTTTCCCGCATCAAAAAAGTTTATTTTTCTCATCGTGCAGCAAATAGGTATGTGTTCGTCAGTCTTGCCTCCTGGCTATTTTTCAAGATGATAAATAAACACCTAATCAGATGTCAAAACTTTTTGTTTAATCCTCCCAGTATCTGAGGCTTCTGAATTTTCTCAGGTGCAAACCTATTTCTTAGTGCAGATTGCCACGGGCCTAAGTTCCTGGATGAAGCGAATTCCGTTAGGAGAAAATTATAAATTTCGACTTTCAGAGATTATTAAAAGAAGACAAAAGAGAGGGTTGGTTCTTGAGTAAAAAAGGTTAGGCCGAAACAAGGAATGCTTGCCACACGAACCTATTTTAAATCTACAATAAACTTTTTTGGCAAATAAACAGCTTGCGTTAAAAGGCTTCGCCAGCAGTAAAATAAAACCCAGAGCTTCTTTTGCCCCAGGCGAAATCAAGCCGAAGGTTGGTCCCCTCCTTAGGAGCTACCTTGAAGCGCAGCCCAAAGCCAAAAGAATATTTAAACTGGTCTAACCTGAAATTCCTTAACCGACTGGAAACATCACCCACTCCAGCGAAGGCGACGAGACCGAATCTTTTCCACAACGGAAGTCGATACTCTCCTTGCAGAGCAAAGAGATATCTATCCCGATAGCGGCCGGAATAATAGCCCCGCATAATCGAATCACCCCCAAACTTGCTATAGTTCTTGAAGGGGGCCTCGCCCCCCACCGCCTGGAATAAAATCTGCCAGGCAAGGGTGTGGCCCGATAATAAGGGAATATATTTTCTTAAATCGCATTTAACCGAAGTTGTGTCGAAGTCACTCGCGAGGAAACGCCGGCTAATACACGCCATAAGTTGATAATAATGGCCCTCCCGGGGGAAAAAAATATTATCCCGCGTATCCCAGTTGAGGATGGCACCAAAGCTGGTAGTTGTTCCTCCACGGCTACCTGCATAAATTTGCTTTTCCAGCATCTTTCCAGCTTCAAGCTTGACGATTTTATAGTTTTCTAAAAGAACAGAGAATCCAGCATAAAAATTTTGTGTTGGCCATATTTTTTTCTGCCAAGAAGCCTCCAGGCTGAGGCTCTGCGGGGTAAATTTTTCTTCCGCCTCATCTAAAGTCTCATTTCCCAGACCCCAGAACTTGTCCGGAAAAGTCTCGGCAACGATTTTAGCCGTTATAAGATAGGCCTCATTTCTCAAATAGAGTTCCGGCCTGGCTTGGGTAGAAAACTGTTTAAGCTGGGTATAAATGGCATAAAAATAAAGAGAAGATGGACGGGACCGCCTCGAGCTACGGACTGGATGGTAAGTCAGAAGTCCGCCCACACCACCACCCCACTTTGTTTCGGGCATATAAAAGATGACGGGAAGAAGCACCACTCCCCATCTCTTATCTTCGCCTTCCTGACCACCTTTTTCATTTTCCTTGATTATCTCTTGACCTAATGCGGGTGTGGCTAATCTAATCAAAAGGAAAATCAAAGCAGCCAAAAAGAATAACCTCTTGCTCTGGTCTGACACTTCGTCCTTCTTTCTCCGTAAGACAACGGAAGGAAATTACGTTTAAATATTCCTTTTAGGCCCATCGTATATTTAAGTAGAAGCCTAAGTCAATTCTAAATTTTACGCAAATAGAGATCGCTGCAAACCGCCATAACCGAGACTTGGCCGACAGCTTTGCGGCCATAATAAGGCTTTAATTTATTCTTTAATAAAATAAGCTTAGAATATAATTAGGCAACCCTGAGAAAGGAGGCCTCGGTGAAGAAACACTCGAAAATAGTTATCGGCTTTTTATTTTTTTCGCTCATGTTAATCAATTCTAAACATTCTCTCTTAGCTACCAACCTAATATTGGAAGATGCCGACAACCGGTTATTCCTTCAGGTGTTCGAAAGAGGAAAATTCGTCGATAATTTGAGCCTGAACGACCTGGAAATTAACCTGAATGAACAGCCAGTCGAGATTAAGGGATTAACGCTGGTCAGGGGCTTAAAAATAAAAAGAGTGGAAGGAGAAAAAATCCTTTCTCCTATATTACCAAGAGTCTTAATCCTTGAATATAGAGCCAACGACTATGACCAGAAATTCGGCCGAATAGTAGAGCGACTCTTCCTCCATCCTTACACACCGGCTGATATAATTTCACTCGTTACTTCCGCCAACTCTTACGGTTTCTCCTCCCAAACCCTTAGGGACTATTCACCTGAACAGCTAATCAATGCCGGCGTAACCATCTTGAAAAGAGATCTTTCTATGTCTGGAAGAACCTATAATGAAATTTACCAAGAAATGACGCAACTTGTTCTTGAATTGCCACACACAGCAACCCCCAGAGATGTTCTTACCCAGTATAGGCAAAACCTGGAAAATTTGAAAACATTCCGCCTTTTTAACGAAACAACTCTCTTAAGAGCAGCTAAGCACTTTTCATTTCTGAAAGCCCAGAAACGCTACATTATAATCTATCAACAGGAATTCCTGCCGATTCCAAACGCGGACACGATGGAAAGGCTTCTCAGTAATCCTAACACTATGTTTCTGGCCAACGAGCTTTTTCGGCAAGTTAATACCGGTGAACCATTAAACCTGGAAGCTCTGATTCAAGACTTAACCGAAGCGGGCATCGTTTTGGATTTTCTCTACTTCAGGACCAATCCTAAGGTGCGGCCGGAATTCCAACTGAAAGAACTTTCCCTTGATATTTATGAAGTCTATTCAAGGTTAGCCAGAGCTACCGGCGGAGTAGTTGAAACAACCGCTCAGCCCTCGGTTCAGCTGGAGAGGATCTTAGAAGCCGCAGAAAATTATTACCTGATTTCTTATTCACCACCCGCCGCTGAGAATCTTGATCAATTTAGGGGTGAAATCAAACTTAGAATAAAAGGGCAAAGAGATTATTCTCTAATTTTTTTCAATTTATGAGTTCAACTCCGGTTTCTTCGATAACCTTGGAAGAACAAAGGATTACTATAATTCTTCATCTGTTCTCTTTTAATTTGCTTCCAACCTTCCATGTAACAAAAATCTCGTTGGCCATCTGGCCAAAAATGCCTTATAATCTCTTTGAGCCGCGGTAGAGGAAATCTCCTTTCTAGGTCTTTTTTCTTTTAACGGGAGAGTTTATGAAGGCTCATTCCTCTGGATTAAATTGCGAACTATTCTGTCCACCGGCACTCATTCCTCCAAATCAAAAAATGAACGTTTTTGTCCATAAGCTTGGTTTTAAAATAATATATTCAGGAAAGGAAGGATAAATGGCCGAAAAATTATATTTTGTCGGGATAGATTCAGGAACCCAAGGAACCAAAGCATTAATCATAGACGAAAAAGGTCGGGTCCTCGGGCGGGGGCACGCGCTTCACCAATTCATTCCAGGACTGAGGCCAGGGGAAAGCGAACAGGCCCCTGAAACGTGGGTTAAAGCGTTCTATGAATCGTTAAAAATGGCGCTAAGAGAAGCCGATAAAGATAAAAAATTTCGGTCAAAAAACATTGTCGCTCTGGGAATTTCAGGCCAGCAACACGGGTTTGTCCCTCTGGATAAAAAAGGCCGGGTTATAAGACCGGCTAAACTCTGGAATGATACCGCTACCGCTGATGAGACAAAAATCATCCTGGAAGCGGTCGGCGGCCAAAGCCGATTCCTTAAACTCGCTGGCCTCAACCTGGCTGTGGGCTATACTGCTTCTAAAATCCTTTGGCTTAAACGGCATGAACCAGGGAATTACCGGAGGCTAAGGACGGTTCTTTTGCCCCATAATTACCTAAATTTCTATCTCACTGGAAAAAAATGCTTGGAATACGGCGACGCTTCGGGAACAGGCCTGATGGATGTGCGAAGACTAAAATGGCAAGAGGAGATTATTAAAATCATCGACCCTGACCTGGTCGAAAAGCTTCCCCCCTTGCGCCATCCACTTGAGCCTGTCGGCTTTATTAAAAAAGAAATTGCGGACTCACTTAATTTGGGTCAAATCCTGGTGGCCAGCGGGGGTGGCGATAACATGATGGCAGCCATCGGAACGGGCAATGTGACGCCCGGAATTTTTACCTTGAGTCTCGGCACTTCGGGGACGATTTACACCTATGCTCCTAAACCCATAGTTGATTATCGCGGGGAAATTGCCACCTTTTGCGACAGCACCGGTGCCTGGTTGCCCCTGCTCTGCACGATGAATGTGACCAATGTTACGGAATTAGCCAAAAAAGCTTTCGGCTATTCCCTGCAAAAAATGGAGCGGGAGGCCAGAAAAGCACCTCCAGGCTCTGGCGGCCTCCTTTTTCTGCCGTTTATTGACGGCGAAAGAGTTCCTGTCCTGCCTTTGGGCTGTGGCGTAATCTTCGGCTTAAATCGGAGCACTTTCCAGCTTCCCTTCATCTTTCGGGCTATCTATGAGGGAGTCATTCTCAATTTGGGCTATGGTTTATCTCGATTAAAAAAACTCTGCGCCGCAACCAAAGAATTCAGAGTTACTGGAGGCGGTTCACGCTGCCGCCTCTGGCTGGAAATAGCGCCCGCTGTTTTCCAGGCCCCTATCCGCCTGTTGAAAGAGACTGAAGCCGCGGCTTATGGAGCTTCGCTTCAGGCTTTTTGGAGTTACCAGAATTATCAAAATCAAAAAATTAGTATCAAAGAAATTACTAATGGGCTGGTTAAATTTAAAGAAAAAGTCATAGAACCTAAACCTGAGGCAATTTCCTGTTACCAGGAACTCCTCATCAGGTATAATTCCCTGTGGCCAGCTCTTATTGACGAGTTTACCGCTCATCGTCACTTCCAGGCAAAATAAATAATTTTTGATTGAGCCCAGAGCTGCTTAGTGGCGGTGCAAATCCTTGTGCATGATGCGGCGGGTCTCATGAAGCCGGTCGTCAGCTGACCCGAATCGTGAGATAAGGCGCCATAGGCGAGGCAGGGAATTTTTTCCCTCGATTGTGTCTCTATTTAGATTTGCAGCCGCCTACCTCTTTGAAGAGGCGAAGATCAGGTTAAGCAATTGATTTATATCATACCTATAACTTATTCCCGATGTTAGAATAACAAAGGTGGCTAAGTATATATAAGAAAATAGCGGGTTGGTGACGGCCGACTTGGGGGCAAAATTTGTCAACAGCCTTCTAAAATCTTGATAATTTATCAAATATTTTTTAATTTATGGAAGGGGACAGAGGGAAAATGCCTGAAATAATAGGTCGAAGCCTTTTTTCTCAGAAGATGAGGGAGTTTATCCAGAGGGTTGCTCCCTATGATGAACCGGTTCTGATTATGGGAGAAACAGGCGTGGGCAAGGAGGTTATGGCCCG
>Ga0209102_1001437_pt1 | contig 12349 bp, 15 predicted proteins | sample ConPoolayeHmetaG_FD_185483 | JGI IMG/M metagenome (GOLD analysis project Ga0209102, IMG submission 185483) | Hot spring microbial mat communities from California, USA to study Microbial Dark Matter (Phase II) - Cone Pool mat layer H metaG... ... | reverse complement strand
ATTGATGGATTCTGTTGCATTGTAGGTAAATATAATTCTTGAAGAGTCTTTAACGTTGAATAACTTGGCTAAAAGCTCGCGAGTTTCGAAGAGGATTTTGGCTGCTTCAATGGAGAGAAGATGGCCGGATCGGCCTGGATTGGCCCCGATCTCATCCATGAACCTGATCATGGCCTCTTTTACCTGAGGAGGCTTGGGCCACGAAGTAGCCGAATTATCAAAATAAATCATATTTTCCGTAATTTGATTTCTCGCCCCATGTTTCATTGGTTTCCCACTTCTTTTCTACTGAAATACTTTATTTAGATTTCTTTCTAATGTCAAACATAACCTTTTTCAAAAAGAGTAAGACTCGATTATAGAATCTTCTCGACTCTCGGTTATGCCAGAACCTTCTTAAGGTCTGATTAATCGATCAGCCTCAAACAGAGTCTTAGCAATATCGTACATATTGGAAATGACCCCTACTCTAAGCTTCTCTTTAAGCTTATAGAAATCGAGGCAAGTACCGCAGGAGAGAATGGCTACCCCCTTTTGGGAAAGGTTTTGGAGGTCTTCTAAAACCGGCGAACCCTCGGTGGTTAGCCAAACACCGGAATTGATAAAAATGAGGGTGGAGGGTTTTCTCTCCATATCAGAAAGGACATGGAGAAAAGACCTCATCAGGGTAGTTCCTAATGCCTCCTCTCCAACTCCCATCAGGTTCGAATTGATATAGACGACCACCTTCTCTTCTTTGTGGAGGGTTTCGGCTGGTTTTGCCTCCTCCTTTTTTTCGATATAAAGGTAGAAGTCACTTCCTTTTTGCTCGACTCTAACCGATGCTCCCTGACTCTGAGCGAATCTCGTGACATTATCCCTCGCCGAAGGGTTATCAACGATGACCGTCAATTCTCCTTGCCCCATCTCTTCTAATGCTTTTTTAGTGGTCACCACAGGCTGTGGACACGCCAATCCTCGACAATCAATCTCTTTCATTTTAAGTCACCTCCTCTTAATTTTTAAAAATCGATTTCTATGATATCTCCAGCACACAATTTGTTCACTTGAAAGATCTCATAAAATTTAGATAGAGATGGCAAATCAATGCAATGCATAGGATACAAATGATCCACTCTATTTTTTTGAAAATAATCGACCGTTTTTTGTAATTGAACCGGGTCTCCCAACAGATGAAAGCCACCCATTACCATATGGACTTTATCTTGATGGGTAACTTTTTTGGCATGTTCCACAATGTTACAAATTCCTGCGTGCGAACATCCTGCAATAATCACCAATCCCTTCCCTGTTTTTATGGCAAGAGCCGTGTCGTCCATAATGAAATCCTTAATTTTTCTCTGGTTATCCATATAGAAAAAGGGGGTCTTTTTGGCTTCGAAGTCATTGATTCTTGGAATTTCACCCAAAAAGTAAATATCTTCTGTAATGGGATAGGACTCCTTTGACAAAATTAGATCGAATTTATCTTTCAATTCTTCAAACTTATAAAGAATACCGTTATATTCTCCTGTTGCTCTTCGTCTCTCAATAAATGCATCTGGATGAACTAATAGTTTTGTTTTACTCGTTCTTTTTGAGGGAAATGCTTTCAACCCATCGGTATGGTCCCAATGCCCATGGCTTAGTATAATGAAATCGATCGTATTTAAATCGATTCCAAGCAGTTTGGCATTATGAACAAAAACGTCAGTGGCTCCTGTGTCAAATAAAATCTTCTTTTGAGCTTCTATCAACACAGAAAAGCCATGTTGAGCCAGAAAGGGCTTGTCCTTGAATCCCATCCTGGCTTGGTCTTCACATAGAATCGATATCCTAATATTTTTTTCATTTAATTCCATGACCCTTTAACTTTTACCCTACTATCAATCTGCCACAAAATGCGACTCAGAAATTGACGGGTTCTTTCATTTTTAGGATTATCGAAAAAACTTTGAGCCGGACCCTTCTCGATTATCCGTCCCTCATTCATGAAAATGATTTCGTCGGCCACTGCTTTAGCAAAACCCATTTCGTGAGTGACCACTACCATTGTCATTCCCTCTTTTGCAAGATTCATCATCACATCCAGGACATCTTTAATCATTTCTGGGTCCAGAGCAGAAGTGGGTTCATCAAAAAGCATCAGTTTAGGCTCCATGGCCAAAGCCCGGGCGATGGCTACCCGTTGTTTCTGTCCCCCAGAGAGTTCTTCCGGGTATTTCAGAGCTTGCTCCGGAATCCCTACCCATTCAAGTAGTTCCATGGCTTTTTCTTCGGCCTCCTTTTTCGATTTTTTACGAACTCGAATGGGGGCAAGGGTGATATTCTCCATGACAGTCATATGGGGGTAGAGTTCAAAATGCTGAAAGACCATTCCAATAGTAGATCGTAATTGATAAATATCGGTTTTTGGATCTTGCACGGATACGCCATCAATGAAAATTTCACCTTCTTGAAAATGTTCCAAACCGTTAATACATCTGAGCAATGAACTCTTTCCGGAACCACTTGGTCCACATAACACAACCGTCTGACCTTTGAGGATGGTTGTGGAAATATGATCAAGCGCCTTAAAGTTTTTATACCACAGACTGACATCTTTAATTTCAATCAATTGAATAATCTCCCGACTCGTTTTTTTTCAAGCCGATGGCTAATCAGCGACCCTGTAGAACAAATGATGAAATAGACTAAAGCAGCAAAGAGATATAGTTCAATTGATCTTACCTCCCGAGCATCAACCAGATTAACCCTTCTCAAGAATTCTCTCAATCCTATGACATAGGCTAATGAAGTATCCTGAAAAATAATCACGGTCTGGTTAATGAGTGAAGGCACCATATTACGAAATGCTTGGGGTAAAAGAACATAATAAGTTGTTTGATAGGAGGTCAATCCGCTGGAATAAGCGGCTAAGGCTTGGCCACGAGCAACAGACTGCATTCCAGCACGCATAATTTCTGCAAAATAGGCGGCCTCAAATACGATAAAGGAGATGATCGCAGAAGAAAAAGCTCCCATAGGCCTTCCAATCACTACAGGAAAGAGAAAATACAGCCAAAAAATGACTAAAATCAACGGTAAGCCACGAAAAAAATGAATGTAAAGGGTGGCGGGATAGTAGATCCAAGGCCTGGATGAGAGACGAGCCATGGCTAAGACAATACCCATGAATAAACCACCGACGACCGTCAATAAGGCTAATTGAAAAGTGAGTGCTAATCCTCCGATGATGAATTCAAAGTTTCTAATGATGACATCCAGATCCATGGTCTATTTTCCCCTTACAATCATTCCAGGAATAAGCATTCTCTTTTCTATAAAGGACATAAAAATCACGATGCAAAGCGAAATACTTAGATACACTAGACTTGCAGCTGTAGTTGTTTCCAGACCATGAAATGTAAATGAATCGATATAGTAAGCGGTATAGGTCGTCTCCATGACCCCTATGGTCATTGTAAGTGCTGAATTCTTAAAACAGGTCAAAAACTCAGTGGTAAACGGTGGGAGGACGATTCGGAAGGCATAGGGAACAATGACATAACGATAGGTTTGCAGGGTGGTTAAACCAGTTGAATATGCGGCCCTGAATTGGTCCTGAGGAATGGACAAGAGACCGGATCGGATGTGTTCAGCCACTCGGGAGGCAGTATAAATTCCCAGACCCACTACGCCTGCCCAGTAAGAATAATGAGTCAAATGTTCATGTAACCACTTCTGTGCAGAGGTTGGCAAAAATAGAGGGGCAGCAAAATACCAGAAAAAAAGTTGTACGAGAAAAGGGATGTTACGAAAAACTTGTACAAAGGCAACTCCAATGAAACGAACTAACCAAAATGGCATAACTCGGAAAACACCCATCGTTATGCCTAACCCCATCGCTATCACCCAAGCGATGAAAGATAAGTGAAAGGTAGTGAGAATCCCTTGGATTAACAAATCGCCATAGGGATGTCGCCAAAGAACACTCCAATCAAAATGATAACTAAAAAGACCTATCATCCTTTTAATTCCCCGTAAAATTATAATCGGTTTTTATCGCCATTCCCTAAAAATAAAAGGGTTATCCCCCCTTATATGATCCAAACGCTCAAAGATGGTTAAGCTGGAATAAGGGGGGATTTAATATCCTAATCCGGATAACTCAATGCTTTCAGTAAGATTTTGTATTCTTCACTCATAGGCAACGGCACTTCACCTTTTGGACCAAACCATTTATCATAAATCTGCTCAAACCGTCCACTTTTAAACATTCTGATCAATGTGGCGTTCACAAAATCGCGCCAAGCACTTTGATTTTGAGGAAGAATCATTCCATAAGGCTCATAAGTCAGATATCGACCAACAATTTTCCAATCTTCTGGGTTCTGGGCTTTAGCCTTCATACCAGCTAACATACTGGCATCTGTAAAATAGGCATGGATTTTCCCCTGTTGAAGTGCTAAAAATCCTTTATTATGTTCTTCAAATAGAATCTTCTCACAGGCTGGTTTAATCAAACCAGATTCGACTGCTTTATCGATCCCTTTAATATTTGCTGTCGATCCACTTCCCATACCAACCCGTTTGCCTGCCAGATCTGGGAAATCTTTTATAGGGCTATCTTTAGGAACTAATAACCTGGTCCCTGTGAGAAAATAAGGTAAACTAAAATCAACCACTTCTTCTCTCTCTAAGGTAATCGTTGTTGCTCCAATCCCGATATCGATAGTCCCATTGACCACTAATGGAATCCGGGTTTTAGGATTAATCGGTTGTCTTATCAGCTTAATTTCTTTTCCGAACTTCATGCTTAATGCCTTTACAATCTCTTCCCCAAGATCGATATCGAAACCCACCCATTCTCCTTTCTTGTTAAGGAAGCCAAAGGGGAGAGAACCTTCACGGAATCCCATAGTAACTTGACCTGTTCTGTTGATTTTATCAAGCACATTTTCTCCATAAGAAGAAACGACAAAATCTAACGACACGAACATCAATACCACCCAAATTGTCATAAAAATTCTCTTTTTCTGATTCATCTTATCCTCCTTTTCTTTTTATTCTCGATAAATTTGTTGTTTCCTAACTTTATAAAATTTTTTCATCCCCCCTTTCTATGAGTATTGAGATCCGAAGTCTCATCCAATTTATTTCAATTTCTAACTTTTAGCTTTCTCCCCCAAGATTTGATGAGAATCTTGTGTCATCCTTAGAACAAAAAAGATTTGTAATAGGGCCGGAAGCCATGGAGTTAATTTCCCGACCCTCATTCTTTTCGATCCCTTTATATAGCACTCGATAATCGCCTACCCGGATGGTGAACCGAATAGAGTCGAGGTATTCAAAAATGGGTTGAGCCTGAGTTCTGCCAATTCCAATGACCTCTATGGCTTCCGCCAAAGCCAACTTCCCCTTCTTCTCAATATGGTCTTTTAAAATCTTTTTAATTTTTTCGATGGAATCAGAGTGAATCAGTCGTTGATTTTTGAGTTTGACCAATCTTCCTTCGTTAATCATCAATTTCAGAACCTGCTCCACTTCTTTTTCCCCATAATTCCCTCTTATTTCGTTCAGGATATTCATCGGCAAGGGTCTAAATCCATACTCCTTGCAGACTCGGTCTAATTCATCATAAATATATTTTTGTTTTTGGCTGAGTGTGCGTGTAAATCCAAATAGCTTAACTCTCCCCTGTTTGATTTCGATCTTCCCCTCCGTCTGTAATTTTTGGAGAACTTCTTCAAACAGCTTTGGGTCAAGACGATTGGAAATCTTAGATCGAATCTCCTCCCGAGAGGCATCGTTTAGATCAGGATTCTTCTCGTGAAATTCATGGAGTTTCTCTAAAATCTCTTTCTCCAATTGATGGATAGAATCGGTATGGATCAATAACCCCTCTCCTATTCTTAAAACCCTCTTCTCTTTAATTAAATCGTCACAAATCTTAATGACTTCCTCTTGATTTATTCCAAGTCTTATAGTCAGTTCTCCTATCCTAAGGAGTTGATAGCTTTCTTTCTTTATCAAAGTCTCAATCGTTTCATAAGCATTTCTATTTTCAAGCATTTTTAAATAATCGGTAGATGGATAATGGAATGGAGAATATTTTTTGGGTTGAATTTCAAGAATGAGCCCTCCTCCTATTGTCATCATCGGACTTAATGTTCTGACGATATATCTATCATAAGGAAGAGGAGAGATCTTCTTCTCTAATCGAAACTGAACGAAACACTCTTCACCGGGGAGGAGCTTTTCCGGGCCCATTAAAATCATCCGACCAATCACCTCGGTCGTTCCGGAATAAAATTTGATCCTCATCCGATTTTGAATAGGAGCAGAATTAGACTTTAAATAATGGAATTTCGCATTAATGAGATGGGTGGAGATTAAAGCTTGGGGTTCGCTCAATACCATCCCTCTTTCTATCTCCTCCATTTTCATATTAGGGAGATTTAAACCCACTCTTTGACCTGCATAAGCCTCGTTGACCCATTGATTATGAATCTGAACATTTCTGACCACGGTCATTTTTTCAGTCGGATAAATCTCAACCATATCCCCCTTTTTGATTTTTCCAGAAGCAATCGTTCCTGTAACGACTGTTCCATAGCCCATCATCGTAAAAACACGATCGATAGGAAGACGAAATATTCCACCTTGATTTTTTTCAATGACCTGATCGATTAAATGGTCTATGGTTTGGATTATTTTGTCTTTCCCCTGTCCGGTCTGTGAAGAGAAAGGAATGATCGCACTTCCTTCAAGAAAGCTTCCCTGAATGAGCTGTTCTACTTCTTCAGTTGCCATCAAAAGGGTTTCTTCATCCACAAGATCGACTTTTGAAATGACGATCAAACCATATTGAATATTTAGCAGTTTTAAGATATCGAGATGCTCTCGGGTTTGGGGCATCACTCCATCATCTGCAGCCACGACTAAGAGGGCAACGTCCACTCCTGAAATCCCCCGAAGCATATTCTTGATAAACCGCTCATGACCGGGAACATCGACCACCGAAACCACCCTCCCTGAAGGCAATCTCAGATAGGCAAATCCGGGCTCGATCGTCATGCCTCTTTCTTTTTCCTCTTTCAGCCGATCCGTATCGATCCCTGTAAGAGTTTTGACCAAAGCTGTTTTTCCATGATCAACATGTCCTGCCGTTCCAACAACAATATTTTTTTGATTCTCAATCATTTCGTCTATCCGCGATGAAGTGGAGGGGGCAGGGGGAATCGAACCTCCTCCTCGGTTTTTAGACGAGGCCAACGGGTTTGCAGCCCGCGGGGTGCCCAGCACCACTGCCCCCTAATTTATAAAACATCTATGGGTTAAAGTGACGAAACCTGTTTCATATATTGTCAAAGGGTTATCTCGAGAGTTTCCGTTACCAGCTATCTAAATCTCCTGGCTCATATAGATGTCCTTATAGGCTTGCCCAAGGACATTGAGCAGTTGATCATGAGCCTCTAAATTAAGCCCTAAATCTTTCCACATCGGATGATAATCTTTTCCGCCAGAGGCGGATCCTAATTTGGTAGACTTTTCCATCGTCTCTCCTTTCTTAATGATATAAATGGTAACGAAGGATTGAAGTAACTGGAATTAATGGAGGTTAGAAGGAAGAATAACTTAGAAATCGGAACAAGGGATGAAAAGCCATTCAATGATGGAGTGAGAGCCTTCTTCCTGACCATTAAATCCGCTACTCCATTTCTTTTCCCCGCTCAACCCAAACCTATGGATTTTGGCAAACAGGAATCACGAACGAAAATGATATTGATATCTCACAGGCTCTCACCTCCTTCCTCTCTGGAAACATTAATTAAAATGATTTGATACTCTCCCATCTGAAAGTTCTATCACGTGATCGGCGATCCTTCTAACCTGATCCAAATAATGGGATACGATAATAATGGTATACCGCGACTTTATATTTGATAGGAGGTTCTCGATTACCGTAGCTGCCTTTTTATCAAGGGAAGAAGTAGGTTCATCCAACAACAATATCTCTGGCTCCAAAACAAGAGTTCGTGCAATGCAGAGCCTTTGTTGTTGACCGATGGATAAAGATAAGGCATCTTCATTTAACCGATCCTTGACCTCCTCCCAGAGATAGGCTTGATTTAAAGCCTTTTCAACGTTTTGCCTAATCTTATCTTTATCCTTCATACCGGCCAGCTTCAGGGGAAATGCCACGTTCTTGTATATGCTCATGGGAAGGGGATTCGGAACCTGAAATACCATACCGACCTTTCTTCTCAACTGAGGCAGTGAAAAGGATGGACGATAAATATCCTGGAATGACCCATTGAACTTTATCTCCACCCTCCCTCTCATCACAGCACCGGGAATGGTCTCCCATAATCGGTTGATGGTTGTAAGCAGGGTTGATTTGCCAACTCCAGATGGTCCGATGATGGCCGTGATCGAGTGTTCCTCAAAATCTGCACTGATGCCTTTCAGAACGCTTCTCCCTTGATAAGAAAAAAAGAGTTCGCGTATCTTTACTTTCACCCTTTCTTCCATTGCTCACCTCACGCTCTATAAAGGGCCAAATAGGTCAATTGCCTCTTTAAAAAGAAGGCTATTGAAAACAAGAGGATGCAAAGGAAGAGCAGAATGAGTGAGGCCCCATAACCCGTCATCAGTTCCCGAGTATCCTTATACTGTGAGGAAATATAATAGATGTAGAAAGGCAGGGCTTCATATTTTGAGAGGAGGGATTTAGGAATCCCTGCCATCGCTACCACTCCGGTTAGCATGATCACCGCTGTATCCTCTGCACAGCGCCCGATAGCGAGGATCACGCCGCTGATGATGCCTGAAAAAGATTTAGGGATTAGGACGAAAAGAATATTTTGCAATTTGGTAGCCCCAAGAGCCAGTGCCGTCATCCGGGTGGAGGGAGGAAGGTTTTCGAGAGTCACCTGGGTAGTCCGAATGAGATAAGGAAGAACCAAGAACGCTAAGGCGAGACTCGATATCAACAGACAGGGCTGAATGTTTTTTGAGTAGTGTTTATGGAGAAAGAGAGCGAGTGAAAATCCAAAAAGTCCAATAACAATAGAGGGAATTCCAGCAAGAACGTCAAAGAAGAGGTTAAAGATTCTTTTTGTCCTGGGAGGGGCATATTCTGCTAAGTAGATGCCTGTAGAAAGACCGATAGGAACCGCAAGGCTCACAGAAAATACTACTAATGCAAGGGTCCCTAAGATGGCAGGAAAAAGACCTTCTAAAACAGGCCGTTTGAAAAGAATGGCCTCTATGGGAGGGGTCTCTCCAAAAATGAGCATTAGGCTAACTGTATTAAAACCCTTAATAAAAAGATAGCCAAAGATAATCCCGATGGCTCCCAGCAGGAGTGCGGCGCTTAGCCAGCAGAAGGCTATCGTCGATATTTCAATGAGGCGATTCATGCCTTTCTTCTATCTTCTCTTATCCCGATAAACCTGACCCCGACTATAACGAGGGTAGTAAAAAGGTAAAGCACCATTCCACACAAGAAAATGGACTTAAATTCAAGGCTTTCGTAATCCGCTGCTATCACCAAGGCAATATGAGAAGTTAAAGTCCTTGCAGAATCAAGGAGAGAACCTGGAACCGTAATTGCGTTTCCTGCCAGCATAAGGGCAATGAGGGTATCTCCGAGTCCTCTTCCAAAGGCAAGGAGGGTCCCAATGAGCAAACCTTTGCGAGTGTATGGGAGAATGATATGGTAAAGTTTCTGAACTTTACTTCCCCCCAGTGCCTCAATTGCGGTGAGGTAGGATTGAGGAACCTGGCTAAAGCTATCGCTGAAAAAAAGGATCATGGTGGGTGACACCAGGAGTGCTAACATGAGAGAGGCACTCAATACGCACAGTCCAGAGCCCTGCTTAAAAAGTTCCCTAACGATCGGCACGAGAAGGAAAATTCCAACGAATCCATAAATGACCGTAGGGATTCCGGTCATCAATTCAACTCCTTTCCTCATAATTAGGTTTAATGGACGAGGCCCAAGTACACTGATCATGGAGGCACACCCAAGACTGATCGGGAATGCGATAGCCACGCCAAGGGAGGAGATGGCGAGGCTTCCTATAATCATGGGGTAGATTCCATAGAAACCATTTTCAGGTATCCATGGTTTCGAAAGAAGGGAAAGGGCATGGCCTTTCTGAATTAAGGGAAATCCAAGGATGACCATAAAGCCAAAAATGGTAAGCGTAATAGTTACACTGAAAATGGCAGAAAGAAAAAATACCTTCTCAGCAATCCATTCTTGGGGTCTCATCATTTCACACCGATAAAGCCATTGCTCTGAACAATCTTCTGCCCCTCAGGACTAAATAGGTAATCGATAAACTTCTTGGTCAACCCGACCGGTTCGCCTTTCGTACAACTATAAAGTCCTCGGAAAACAGGATACCTGCCTTCTTTTACACTCTGGATGGTGGGCATAACTCCGTCTAACGTCACTGGCGTAACGGTCTGATCTATATGTCCTACCGAAACGTATCCGATCCCATAAGAATCCTGTGAAATAGCAGATTTCATTGCTCCATTTGAAACCACTACATTTGCCTTCTTGGTGATTTCTTCTCTATCAAGGGCTTTTTCCCAGAAGACCTCACGGGTTCCACTTGCCTCGTCTCTCGTATAGACATTAATGGGTTTATCCATTCCTCCGATTCGTTTCCAGTTATCTATTTTTCCAGAAAAAATATCCTTGATTTGACTCTTGGTTAGAGATTTGACCGGATTATTTGGATTTACCACTACGGCTACCCCATCTATTGCCCATTTAAAAACCTTTAGCCCATATTTTTTAATTTCCACTTCGGTTGGTTCCCGTCCCGAGTTCCCAATATCGATCAGTCCTTCGCCAACCTGCTTGATTCCTACTCCCGAACCTCCTCCTGCAATGCTGATTTGTATCTCTGGATTTACGGTCATAATCTGTTTAGCTACCTCTTTCATCACAGGAATATGAGCTGTTCCTCCAGCAATTCGAATTGTCCCTTTCTCTCCCTTAAACATATCTAATGACTCAGATAATACGGATTGGGATATACCCATCATCAAAAGCCCGGCAAAAACCATTGTGAGAAAAATCCTGATCTTCATACCCATAGACATTTTCATCCTCCTAAGGTTGATTGAATTTAAATGATTTTATCTTCCAGTTCTGAAAGGAGTTGATTAAGATCTAATCGATATTTTTCTGCAACTTCTCCAATAGGTTCAAAAAGAGACTGGCAACAGATACACACGCCAGCTTGTTCATTATATTTTTTGAAAACAGACTCCGTATCTGGATAACGGTCGATGACCTCTAGAACAGTCATGTTTGGGGTAATGCGATGATCTTTCATTGAATCGAGTCTCTCTGTTCTTTCAGGATCTCTTCAAGGGCTTTGGGGAGATGGGGAATAATTTCGCTTACCTGAGTGCCAGGAGAAGGATGGGCATAAGAACCAGCAAGCCTATTGACCTGGGCAGCCAAAATCGCCGCCTGAGGCAATTCCATGCCTGAGGAAATCAATGCTGCTACGATCCCGGTTAATGTATCTCCAGTCCCTCCAATGGCCTCCATCGCCTCTTCCATAGGAGAATCGATCACGGCCTGAATCCCATCCTTATTGGCGATGTAATCTTTTTCCCCCTTGACCAAAAGATATCGGGCCGCATTACCATGTTGATAGGCTCTCGCAATCAAATCGGGAACGCGATTTTCTTCATGCAACAGAAACCCTCTGGTATAAAAAGGATGAGGAGCTAATTCATCGGCAAGAAAAGCAAGCTCTCCCATATCTGGAGTGAAGAGGTCATAAGCACTGGATTTCCCACTCATCTTAGCCACATACATGAAGCCAGCATCTGCAATGAGAACCGGTTTCGGAGTCATTTTCTGAATTACCGATAGAATCTTGCTGTGCCATCCGATATGGGGGTGAAGATAATGGAAGACAAGGGTACGAAAATTTCTCTGTTTTAAATCGTTAATGAGATATTGATATAATCTCTGACTCCCCTCTCCATTTCCAATATCTCCTATCAAATAACTGAATGGCTCTTCCTGGCCCAAGGCTTCCCCTGTTTTAATGGTAGCAGCCAATAATGCTGGAGTCCCCCTTTTTACAATCACCCTTCTTCCATGAATCCATATCTCCCCATTTTTAAGAGTGGCTTTCTCTGCCACCATGGGAAACTCTGGGTTTGGCACCGTCCCTACCACCGCAAGCATTTTCGTTTCATTTCCTCAAAAGCTAAATGAAGGGCATAGCCGCAGAGAGTGTGTCCGATTTCAAGAGGACTTGGGGCTTGGTTTAACACCTTTCCCACCATCTGCTCTGCCAGGTAAGGAACATCCGGGCAGCCGCCGCCAGAAATATTGACA
>Ga0209102_1001435_pt1 | contig 12359 bp, 11 predicted proteins | sample ConPoolayeHmetaG_FD_185483 | JGI IMG/M metagenome (GOLD analysis project Ga0209102, IMG submission 185483) | Hot spring microbial mat communities from California, USA to study Microbial Dark Matter (Phase II) - Cone Pool mat layer H metaG... ... | reverse complement strand
CTGATGGTCTATGATGGGCTGTGGGAAATATTCTATGGCTACCACATGGGGAATACCGCGGAGGAGATTGCCAGAAGATATGGATTCACTCGGGAACAGCAGGATGAGATAGGCTACCTCAGCCACGCGCGGGCGCGCAAGGCGATAGCCGAGGGTGTGTTCAAGGAGGAGATAGTCCCCATTACCATCCCGCAGAAGAAGGGGGAGCCGGTTGTTTTCGACACTGATGAGCGGCCTATGGACACTTCTATGGAAAAGATGGCAAAGCTGGCCCCGGCGTTTCGGAAGGATGGGACGGTCACGGCTGGCAATTCCTCAGGAATCAACGACGCAGCGGCTGCACTGGTGCTCATGTCTAGGGATAAGGCCAAGGAATTGGGGCTGAGGCCAATGACGATTCTGAGAGCCTGGGCTTCAGGTGGGACGGACCCAAAGTATATGGGGTTGGGGCCTGTGCCAGCGGTGAGGAAGGTGCTCAAGAAGACTGGGCTTGGCAATGAGGATCTGGCTGTAATAGAGCTTAACGAAGCCTTTGCTGCTCAGGTACTGGGTTGCATGAAGGAACTTGGCTGGGACTTTGACCATGTCAACCCTCACGGTAGCGGCATATCTATGGGTCATCCCATCGGCTGCACTGGAGCAAGAATCGCGGTGACCCTTATCTACGATATGGTGCATAGAAACCTGCGGCGTGGTCTAGAAACTATGTGTATCGGTGGCGGACAAGGGATGGCAGCCCTCTGGGAAAGGCCATGAGATGTCTGCGGGAGAGCTATGTCGAAGTTGCCACGGCTGATTGAAGCGCTGCTCGACCCTCAGTGCTATCCTGAAAGACCAGAGAAGGTGGAGCTGGTGCAGACACAGATGTCCTTCATATTCCTAGCCGGTCGCTACGTGTATAAGATCAAGAAGTCGGTCAACTTGGGTTATCTGGACTACACTACTTTGGAGAAGCGTCGTTTCTTCTGTGAGCAAGAGTTGAGGCTGAACAGGCGGCTCTGTCGGGCTGCCTACCTGGCTGTAGTCTCTGTAGTGGAGGAAGGTGAACAAATTCGCGTGGAGGAAGAAGGCCAGCCTATCGAATACGCTGTCAAGATGAAGCGGCTGCCACAGGAGCGGATGATGGATGTGCTTCTGTCTCAGGGCGGGGTCACTCTGCCGATGGTGGGAGAGGTGGCTCAAAGGCTGGCCAACTTTCATAACACGGCGGAAACAAATCGGGAGATCGCCGTGTTTGGTAGGTTGGATGTCATAAGCCAGAACTGTGATGAGAACTTTGCTCAGACAGAGAAATACATCGGGCGTTCCATTTCTAGGACTAGCTATGAGCGGATCAAACGCTATACTGACGACTTCATCGAAAGGAATGCCGGCTTGTTCGATAAGCGAGTTGCGGATGGTCGGATCAGAGACTGTCATGGCGACCTTCACGCCGCTCACGTCTGCTTTGCGGATGGGATCTGCATATACGACTGCATCGAATTTAACGACAGGTTTAGATATTGCGACGTAGCTTCGGAGATTGCCTTCCTGGCTATGGACATAGACCATTATCAGCAGCCTGCTCTGTCGCGACATCTGGTGGATGGGTACATTGCCCTGAGCCGTGACGAGGATCTACTCAAGCTGCTCAATTTCTACAAGTGCTATCGGGCTTACGTCAGAGGCAAGGTGGAGAGCTTCAAACTGGATGACCCGTACATTTCAGAAGAAGAGAAGGCTAAGGTGCTAGCTGTTGCCCGTAGCTATTTCCAGCTTGCTGAATCATACATATGATGTCTGCTGCGCAAATATGCAGCGCGATACGCAGAGGTTCAGTGGTTGGGTTGCGTATGGATTTGGCATTGATATATACTTTCGCGTCGGTCTCGACAAGTCAAACTAAATAATCTTCAGGAGGTGCACAATGACGATTTCAGGGGATATCTTTTCGCTGTCGGGCAAGGTAGCTCTGGTGACTGGCGGCAGTCGTGGTATTGGGAAGGCTATCGCTGTGGGTCTGGCCAAGTTTGGCGCTGATGTAGCGGTAACCAGCCGGAAGCTACCCGACCTCGAAGAAGTAGCAAATGAGATCAAGGCGTTAGGGCGAAAGTCCATGGCGGTGGCAGCACATGTAGGCAGGCTCGAGGAAATAAAGAGCCTGGTGCCGAAGGTGAAGGAGGAGTTCGGACGAATTGACATTCTGGTGAATAACGCTGCCACCAACCCGACCATGGACCAGGCTATAGACATAGAAGAGCGTGCCTGGGACTCCATAATGAATCTGAACTTGAAAGGGCTGTTCTTCCTCAGTCAGGCAGTAGCCAGAGTGATGAGGGAGGAAGGCGGAGGTAAGATTATCAATGTAGCTTCAGTAGCAGGGATTACGCCTGACATCCTGCCCGTTTACTCCATCAGCAAGGCTGGCGTAATCATGGCAACGAAGGTGATGGCGCAGCAATGGGCCCAGTACAATATCAGGGTTAATGCCATAGCCCCTGGGCTGGTCAAGACGCGCTTCAGCGAGGCTCTCTGGAGCAACCCTGCCATCGCGCAGGAGGTTTTGAAGAGGACGCCGTTGCAGCGTATAGCTGAACCAGATGAGATGGTGGGCGCTGTCATTTTCCTGGCTTCCGATGCTTCCAGCTATGTCACCGGACATGTCCTGGTCGTAGATGGGGGCTCTGTCATATAGCAGAGAATTCTGGGTGGGAGGGGGTTGAGAATTGCAAGAACATTGCCAAGCGTTTGGCGGGCATCCCTGTCGAAGGCAGGTATTCATTTGACAGGCTGGGGGTGACTCCCGAGGGAATCAAGTAACTAAGATAGAAAACAAAACGTGTCTGGAAGAAGGAAGCCCGGCTCAAGTCTTACCTCTCAGGCTGGGGCCCAACAAGATTTGCACGCGGTTTCTGCCTTTCTCTTTAGCCTTGTAGAGAGCCTCATCGGCACGGGAGATGAGAGAATAAGCGTCTTCGCCGCGCTCCCAGCTAGCCACGCCCTGGCTTACGGTTACATTGAATTTGTTGCCGGCTGAGTCCTTCATCTCTGCGCTCTCTATCATGGTTCGAACCCGCTCGGCTGCTACCCACGCGGAAGATAGGTCGGTTTTAGGCAGAATGATTATGAACTCCTCTCCACCGTATCGCCCTACTATGTCTGTCTCCCGGACATTTTGGCGAATCAAGGTGGCAAGTCTGGCCAGAACCTCATCTCCTACAAGGTGTCCATAGCGGTCGTTGACGCTCTTGAAGTGGTCCACGTCGAGCATGATGACGCTGAAGTGCTCCCTGTAGCGATTGGCAAGGTTTATCAATTCGCGGAGCTTGCCCAAAATCGCTCGGCGGTTATATAGTCCGGTTAACGAGTCGAAGTTCGCCAGTTTTTCCAGTTTCTCCTTGTCAGCCATGGCTTGCTGGAGCCTGGCCCATCTGTCCAGAGCAGCGTCGATGGCATGTCTGAGTTTTTCCGTTGATAGAGTCCCTTTAGCCAGATAACCGGTTGCTCCCTCCTGGAAGGCCTGTGCAACGATTTCCTCCGTTCCAGAGCCGGTCAACATGATTACAGGGGCAAGCTGCTTCTTCGAGATTTCCGCGATCCATTCCATGCCTGACTTGCCCGGCATCTGGTTATCCATAAGGACTAAGTCAATTCTGCCCTTGTCGAGGGCGTTCTGGATTTCCTCAGTGTGCCCTGCTTCAAGGAGCACGGTTTCCCAATCGGTTATCTTCTGCAGGTAAGTCCGAACCAATTTGCGGTCTGCCGGGTCGTCGTCGCAGATAAGGATTTTTATGAGTGGTTGCTTTGTTTCCTGGCTCACTGGCGCTCCTTGGGCACTCGTTTACAGAGCACGAACCAATATTCCTCGAGTTTCTTCATCGCTTCCTTGAATTCGCCTAGGGTCACCGGTTTGTGTACATAGCCGCTGGCCTGTAGCTTGTAGCTATCTATGATGTCCCTTTCCGCCTCCGAGGTTGTCAGGATAACCACGGGGATGTGCTTCAAATTGTCGTCTTGCTTGACACGTCTCAGGAATTCTTTTCCTCCCATGCCGGGCATGTTCAGGTCTAGCAAGATCAGGTCGGGTTGCGGGGTTCCATTGCTATACTTCCCACGGTGGTACAAGAAGTCGATAGCCTCTTCGCCTGTCTGTACAGCGTAGAGGTCATTGGCGATTTTCTCATTTCGCAGGGAGATTCTTATTAGTTTTTGGTCTCCTGGGTCGTCCTCCACAAGCAATATGATTAGCGGTGCCAGTGGTTCCATCTTTCGCTCCTTGTCTTTCACTTTCTCTCCTGTTTCGGGTTGCCCTCCTTGGGCAGGGTGAACCAGAAGGTAGATCCTTTGCCGGGGCTTGACTTCAGTCCAATCTCGCCACCATGACGCTCTACGATCTTCTTACAACTGGCTAAGCCAATCCCTGTGCCTTCGTATTCGTCACGGGAGTGAAGTCGTTTGAACATAGTAAATAACTGGCTGTGGTATTTCGGGTCTATGCCGATTCCATTGTCTTCCACCTCTACCCGAATCATATCGTTGCCTGCATCCCAGGCCCGAATGGTTATCTGGGGAGGTATTCCTTGTCTGTGGAACTTGAGACCGTTCCCGATCAAGTTCTGAAGAAGCTGGTGCATCTGGCACGGGTCAGCACGGACCGACGGCAGCGGCTCTGGAACGTGGATAGTTCCCTGTGTTTCTTCCAGCAAAGTGGCTAGCTCAAGCTTCGTCAGGTCTTCTATCACCGCGTTCAGGTCAACCTTTTCGGGCGGCTTAGCTCTGGTGGTGAGCCTGGAGTAACTGAGCAGAGCATCTATCATGTCCTGCATACGGCGGGCACCATCAATCATGAATTCAAGGTTCTCTTGCTGGTCTTCATCGAGTTTCCCTTTTAGTGACTCTTGAAGCAGCGTACCGAAGGAAGAAATCTTGCGCAGCGGTTCTCGCAGGTCATGAGAAGCAATGTACACGAAATCCTGGAGTTCCTTGTTGGCTTTCTCAAGCTTCTGGTTAATCCTTCCTATTTCCTGGAGCAGAGCCTCTCGCTCTTCTTCCAGCCGCTTTCGCGTGGTGATGTCTCGGGAAAGCCCCCGAAAGCCAATGATTTCCCCTTTCACGTCCCTTAGAGGTGAAATAGACACGTCATCGTACGATATAGACCCATCTTTCCGTATCAGGCGATGGCAAATGTTGAGGTTGGGCTCGCCTGTTCGATACACCTTATTGTAGGCTCGGTAGAGAGCTTCGACGTCTTCTTTGGGAGTGAAAGTCTTGTAGTTCATCCCCAGCAACTCTTCTTTTGAATACAGCAGATGCTGCGTCATCTGGTCGTTGACGAAGGTGAAAGTGCCCCTGAGGTCCACCTCAAAATAAGCATCCCCAATCTCGTCCAATACGGTTCGGTACCGTTTTTCTGAGAACTTTATGGCCTCTTCCAGGTTCTTGCGCACAGTGATGTCCATAAAGCTTCCCGCCGTAGCCCTCTTGCCCTCGTAGTGTATGGGCGTGACCTGTTCCAGAACCCAGAGTATATCGCCATTCTTTTTCACCAGTCTGTATTCGTAAGGGATAGGGTGCTTCCCGCTCTTCAGATTTTCTATCGCCTTTTTCCTGACCATCTGCCGGTCCTCTGTATGGACAAGGTCGAGGGAGTATTTGCCTATGAGCTCGTTCTCGGCATAGCGTGTCAAGCTTTGGAATGCGGGGTTAACATACCGAAGCTTTCCTTCTTGAACTATGTATATGGCTAGTCCGGAATTGTGAAGCAAAGCTTGTGCCACCTGCTGCCAGCCTGTTGGCAGCGGTTGGCTTGCCTGCTCCAGCCCTTCATCCAGCATTGCCTTAGTGCTCATCTTCCCTCTCGCCCTTTGGTGGCTCTATTCAATCATAGTCAAATCAGCTTTGGTCTCAATATAACACTGCGCCTCTCCGCTGTAAATAGGTCTTTGGTAATCTTTTTGTGTAGCAGAAATGTACTGTAAGAGGAAACAAACAGATGTCCCGGCCGAAGGTTAAGCATGAGCGAGGAACGCAAGCTGCTTACAAGGAATCTCAGCGGCACCGTGGCTGAGTGACAGGTATCGTGCAGGGGCTTCACGGATAGATGGCTAAAGTTTCCAGTCCGCTGGTCTCTGACAGGTTGAACATGATATTCATGTTTTGCACGGCTTGCCCGGCGCCGCCTTTGACGAGGTTGTCCAGACAGCTAATAACTATGAGCCTGTTCGTGTTCTGGTCGATCCAGGGGTGGATAAGGCAAAAGTTAGTTCCCCAGACATGTTTGGTGTGGGGAGGAACGGGCGTTATCTGCACAAACGGCGAGCTCTTATAGAGTTCCTGATACATCTGTCGCAGGCTATCGGAGGTCAGCCGCTGCCCATCTGCCAACCTGGCGTAGCAGGTGCTCAGTATGCCTCTGGTCATGGGTATCAGGTGAGGCACAAAGGTTATGGCAGGGCGAAAGGAACTATTAAGCATTTTGAGTTCCTGCTCTATTTCGGGCAGGTGGCGATGTCCTTCAAGAGAGTAGGCAGAGACATCCTCGTTGGCCTCGGCATAATGAGTGGTCAAGCTTAAGGTTCTGCCTGCTCCAGAAACGCCTGATTTGCTGTCTATGACTATGTCAGGCTGAATAATCCCTTCTTTGACTGCAGGTGCCAGGGCTAGGATAGCGGCGGTGCTATAGCATCCCGGATTTGCTATCAATGAAGCTGAGGCGATCTCAGCACGATATAGTTCCGGCAAGCCAAAAACCGCTTGCTTCAACAGGTCTGGCGAGGGATGGTTAAATCCGTACCATCTGGGATATTCTTGAGCATTCTTTAACCGGAAGTCAGCACTTGCATCGACCACCCTGATTCCTTGTGCCAGCAGGGATGGGACCACGTCGGCGCTACCTTTGTGGGGCATGGCTGAGAAAGCGACGTCGATTCTGGCGTCAAGGTCGGCAGTTATTATCATGTCAGATCCAGCCAGGGTGGGAAACACGTCGCTCAGTTTCTGTCCGGCTGCGCTTCTGCCGGTGACAGCCACCAGCTTCACTTTGGGATGCTGAATAAGCAAGCGAGCTAGCTCGGCACCGATGTAGCCCGTGACATTTATTATGCCTGCCCTTATTTGAGCCATCGTGCGTGTCCTGTATTATACTACATTTCGTTCGATTGAGATGGTCGCCCCGCCGTGGGCGGGCAAGACATTCGATGTGGAGCGGCACACCTTCGTTGTTTCCGATTGACATTGGCGGGAAACGAAGCGTAGAATCAGCCTCAGCGAGGCGGTGGGTGGGCTAGTCAGGAATGTATCGGTGGCGCTCAAGCTACTGTGTGAGCATGGCAGTTATCACGTAAGGAGGCAGAATGGCTCAAGCAAGTAAGACAATCCAGTGTCATCAATGTAAGAACAATGAGTGTCTGGCGAGATATCCTCAGGGCATTCCCGAGTACTGTCAGGCGCACAAGTTCCCGGACATAGTGGAAGAGAGCAAACGAGAATATCTGAAGCCCGACGCCAGCGAACTTCATCTAGCTGCTGCCAAGGTACTCAAAAGAGGTGGCTATGACTGGCCTCGGGTGCAACAATGCATTGAGTTTGCCCGGGAGCTGGGAGTTAAGAAAGTGGGCCTGGCCGTTTGTGTGGGATTGATCCGAGAGGGTCGGGAGTTTGCCCGGTTTGTCGAGAGAGCAGGCTTTCAGGTTGTCTCGATAGCCTGCATGGTAGGTGGGCTCAAGCCTCAGGAGACCGGGATACCTGATGAATGGGTAAATCCCTTGGGCATAAGCTGTAATCCCATAGCTCAGGCGGAAATTCTCAATCGAGAAGGAACCGAACTGAACTTCATATATGGTCTCTGCGTAGGGCACGATACCATTTTCATCATGCGCTCGAAGGCTCCGGTGACATACGTAGTGGCCAAGGACATGGTGACAGGCAACAATCCAGGCGCCGTGTTGCTATCTCCGTATCATCGGATGAAGCTGGTAGCAGCTTACGGGAAGGGCAAAGGTGGCGAGGAGCGCTGAAGCAGATCTGTGTCCGCGCGGGGGTTGATATGGCGATCCTTATTGATAGAGCCGTTGGGGTATATCACTTTCTAGCCGATCGAGTACCTGGGGACATTCCGATCGTACAGCCAAAGCCGCGAAGGAGCAATCCGTGGGTTAAGGGCAACCAGGCGGTTGTAGCCAGGGTGAAGGCGCAGGGAGATATTGGTTCGGCGGTTGAGCGGGTCGTGGCTTTGCTGGGTGGGTTGAAGCAAGCTATCGGCTCTGGGGATCGAGTTCTGGTGAAGCCGAATTTCAATAGCCCCGACCCGTTTCCGGCGTCCACGGATCTGGCATTTCTTCAGGCCGTAGTCGAACTCATTCTGGACGCAGGAGCCGGGGTAACTATTGGCGAGTGCTCTGGGGGTGTGTGGCGGCCGACGAGGAAGGTGTTCGAGCAAGTCGGTGTTTCAGTGCTGGCTCGGAAGCTGGGGGTGGACCTCATCGCCTTCGAGGATCGGCCTCACGATTGGGTGCGCGTGAAAGTCGATGGTGACTATCTGAAGTATGTTGTGATGCCTCGCTCCGCTTATGAGGCGGACAAGATAGTTTATCTGCCGTGCATGAAAACTCACAGCATTGGTGTCTTCTCGGGTGCGATCAAACTTGCTTTTGGCTTTGTTGCCCCCGGACAGCGTCGCAGTTTTCACCTTAGCCGCCTGCAGGAAAAATTGGCCGAGGTGAGCCTTTGCTGGCAGCCAGACCTGATAATCATGGATGGGAGGAAGGCATTCGTAGCCGGCGGTCCTGCCAAGGGTCAATTGGTGGAGCCAGGCTTATTGCTTGCCTCCGGTGACCTGATTGCTATCGATGTGGAAGCAATGAAGGTACTGTTGCATTATGCTGCCTCCAACAAGATCCCTGCCAATCCCTGGACGCTGCCGCAAGTGGCTATTGCCTTGAAGCACGGTTTGGGGTCACCGCAGGGCAAATATGTGGTGGTCGGGTGAAGTTACTGCTGCGGGCGTCATAGACCCCTGAGGAACTCGGGTCGGAGCAAGGATGGGTCTCTCTTCGTCAGAACTGACTCCAGTTCCTTAAGCATCCTGTATTTATCCTTCGGTAGCTTGCCTCGTACGGAGAAGTAGTTTGAGGCGTGCATAGAGCTAAAAAAACAATCGGTAAAGCTGGAATTCTCTATAATTGATTTGAGTTCCTCCAGCGATTGAAAGGGCGACAGTGGATGGAATTCACCTTGTTCCCATTGTTCGTAGAGCGGAGTGCCCGGGACGAGGGTCAAGGTCAAAGCTCCGACATAGTCCGGGTCCATCCTGGTGAGGGCTCTGGCTGTCTCAATCGCATGCTTCTCGCTCCCCTCAACGCCGCCGAGTCCGAGGATGATCGTCACTGAAAAGAGTATTCCAGCTTCCTTTACCTTTTTCGCCGCCTGTACCACCTGCTCTGAGGTTACGCCTTTGCCCACCTTTTCGAGCAAGTGGTCGTCGCCAGTCTCCAGTCCAGTGTAGAAGATGCCCAGCTTAAGCTGCTTGAGTTCCCTGAGTTCCTGCAAGGTCCTGCGCAAGATGTCTTGTGGCGTGGCGTACGTCGCGATCCTTTCCAGTCGGGGGAATCTTTCGTTGAGGTGGTGCAGAACATCTATCAATTTGGGAGAGGGATAGACAAGGGCGTCGCCGTCCTGAAGGAATACCCTCTTGCCATCCCAGTTTTGAGCTATGGCATAGACCACTCTGGGCATACTCGGCACACGAATGCCACTGCGCATGAACAATGCCAGAGCGTCTATTTCTGCCTTGACGTCGTCGCTATCTCTAATTTGGAGTTTCGACCCGTAGTAACCGCAGAAGGTACAGGTATTGTTGGAGCATCCAGTGGTCAAGGGCAAGAAGTAGCTTCTCCACTCGCTTGGAGGTCTGATGATGTCAGGTCTTCTGAAGCTCATGTTCTCGGCAAGGTAACCCGATACTAGCGCGCCTTTCGACGCAGTCCGCTGGTTGTCCCAAATTCTACCACTGCTACTGAGGCAGCCTCAAAGGGATAGTGGTGAAGGCGGTTCCATCTGACCGGTTCGGTTTGCCTGGCTAATTATGGTCTAGCTTGTGAGGTTGCATAATGTTATATTTAGTACTGCCCGAGACTAAGTGAAGGAAGGAGGTACGTGGCACGCATGAGGTTTGAGAGCAGCACTGAGATCAATGCCCCTGTCGGCAAGGTATGGGCACTCATCAACAAGCTGGAGGAATGGCCTCAATGGATGCCCTCGATCAAGAAGATTGAACGGGTCTCCAAGGGGCCTCTGGGAGTCGGCTCACAGCTTTCTGTTACCGCTAAAGTCAGCGGGCTGACGGTTACATTGTTGATGACCATTACCGAGTTTGTCCCCGAACGGTCGGTAATAATGCAGGGCAAAGCTCTGGGCACCAATCTGACACGCTTCTACAACTTCGAACCCGTCAACGGGAAAACCAAAGTTACTATCGGTGGCGAAGTTTCCGGGGCATTAGCCTGGCTGGCCTGCCGCGGCGGACGAAGAGTATCGGCTGAGATCGCACAGGCAGCCAAGAGAAAGGTCGAAGGCACAAGCTAGCAAGCTTCGCCGTACATAATGTAGTTGCCTGACTCATCAGGCTATTGTACCGGAGAAGTCAACAGAATAGCCAAAGTTGGCTTTGCTTGGTCTAGCTTAGGACTATGATGGGCAGTAAGACGACAAGCTCTCTTGGTTCAATCCCGCTCAATTGCGTTGATAAGTGCCTGCTGGCTCTTGACAGCGCGAATGAGCCCATGCTTCTCCACGTAATCCTGAATCTCGAAGGGCAGGTAGATCCTGTTAGGCTAAATGAGGCAGTTATGTCGGCGCAGCAAGCCCATCCTGTGATGAGAACGCTTATCCGTAAGAAGAACTTCAGGGTCTTTCGGGAGGTTCAAGAAGACCTAGGAAAGGGAGTCCTCACCGTTGCGGATCAGGGTGAGCTGCAAGGCGTTGACTGCCAGAGCTATCTTTGCTCCTGGATGAACAAGCCGCTTGATATTGAGGAGGACTTCCCGGTCAGAGCTCTTTTGCTGAGGGAAAGCGACCAGAAGTCGTCTCTGGTTTTCACCTTTCACCACTCGGCGGCAGATGGATTGAGAACTCTTCTGTTCATTAGATGCGTGATTGACACCTACAACGGTGAGAGTGCCAAGAACGCTGCATCGTCAGGGGATATACGGGCAAATCGTAAAGGAGACGAATTGCTGGAATTTGCACATAGCCAGAGGGCGAGGGTAAGGCGCTATTACTGGAAGATGCTTTCCAGCCTTTTCTACCGCTTTGTTATCGCTGCTGTCCCGCCGCCGACAAGGGTCTTCCACGACAGGTTGGGCAAGTCCAGGGAGCTACATTTCTGTTTCAGAACTGTAGATCCTGAGCGGTTCAGGCAGATTCAAGCGAAAGCGAGAGCGGCCGGAGTCGAGCTCAACCACATCTTTCTGGCAGCCTGTTACCGGACGGTGGAGAAGTGGAATAGCCTGCATGGGAAGGTCAGCGGCAGGATCCGTATAATGGCTCCCGTGAATATAAGTCCCAAAGGCTTTCGCTATGTAGTTTCCAACCAGGCATCGTGGTTCTCTCTGCCGACCAAACCACAGGACAGAGCCGACGCCGCCGCGTTGTTGCGGAAGGTAAGGGCGGACACTATCAAAGCGACGGAGAACAGGATAGCCTTTTCTCTGGTCTATTTCTTCTACTTCTGCTCACGGTTTCCTTTATTTGTGATGAGGTGGATGTGCTGCTTCTTGATGATTACCCGCACGTACGTTGACAGCATCCTTTTCACCAATGTCGGCTTCATCTGGCCTAAGTTGGGCTCTGAGGAGCCGGCTGTGAAGAGGCTGGGCGATGCCAGGATTCTGAATGTGACGGGCTCAGCGCCAGTGGTGAGTCCTATGGGGCTGAGTATCGCCTCTGGCACTTACGATAGACAGCTAAACTTCTCACTGTCCTATAGGCCTGCACTCTTTTCTGACGAGGAGGCGCGCAGGTTCCTCGATTTGTATGTTGACGAGATCATAAACTATCAGACTGGCGTATAACGCGAATGACAGTAGCACTGGCAAGATTTGACGGCTCATTGGATTGCCTTCGCGACGCTATCGAACTCTGTGACGGGTTTGCCAGGCTACGCAAGAATGACAAGGTCCTCATCAAGCCCAATAATTGCTTTCGACACAGGATAATGCCTCCTTACGGGATGGTGACTACTTCGTGGGTCATAGATGGCGTGGTACAACTGCTGCTCGAATACGGTTGCTACGATATTTCCATCGGGGAAGGCGCTATCATCGGCATCTTCGATGAGCTTGAACCATATACCAAACGCGGGTTTAAGGGTACAGGCATTGAGA
>Ga0209102_1001434_pt1 | contig 12361 bp, 14 predicted proteins | sample ConPoolayeHmetaG_FD_185483 | JGI IMG/M metagenome (GOLD analysis project Ga0209102, IMG submission 185483) | Hot spring microbial mat communities from California, USA to study Microbial Dark Matter (Phase II) - Cone Pool mat layer H metaG... ... | reverse complement strand
GGGTCCAGGTCCTGGCGCCGATCCGCGAGGCGCTGAGGCTGCCCGCCTATATGCTCAACGACGTGGCCGTGCAGACCCTAGGCGAGCACACCTTCGGGGCCGGCCGGGGATACCGGGATATGGTGATGATCACCCTCGGCACAGGCATCGGCGGGGGCGCGGTCATAGACGGCGAGCTCCGCATCGGGCCCACGGAGGGCTTCGCGGAGGTGGGGCACATGATCCTGGAGCCGGAGGGTCCCTTCTGCGGGTGTGGCAACCGGGGATGCTGGGAGGCGCTGGCGGGGCGGGACGCCATCGTCCGGCGAGCGATCGCCAAGATCCAGCAGGGCCGCCAGAGCGCGGTCGCGGATTCGGTGCAATATCGTCTGGGCTCGATCACGCCCGCGCTCATTGCGCACTCGGCGGAGCAGGGCGACGCGGTGGCCCTGGAGGTGCTCGCGGAGACGGGCTACTATCTGGGAGTCGGGGTGACCAATCTGATCCAGCTCTACAACCCCGAAGTGCTGGTCATCGGGGGCGGGATCGCGCAGGCGGGGCGACTGCTCTTCGAGCCGATCCTGCGGACGGTGCGGGCGCGGGCCCTCATGGTCCCCGCCGCCACCTGCCGGGTAGTCCCTGCGAAGCTGGGCGACGACGCGGGGGTGATCGGGGCCTCCGTGCTCGCCGCGCGGGCCCGCGCGCGCGAGGAGGCCGAGCGGGCCCAGGCGCCCTCAGGGGCGGTTGAGCGCGATCAGCCGGAGCCCTGAATGGGGCACGCGAGGTCGCTCGTGGAATAGCTCCCTTGGGCGTGCCGGGCCCAGGGAGGTCCGCGCGCGAATTGTGCCCACCCCGCGCATGTGCTACAATCGGGGGCGGCGTCTCTCGGCCCGCGCGGGGGAGACATCGCCGTGGGGGCGCATGCTAAGGAGGCCCCGTCTTGGCGCGTTTGCTCAGAGCACTGGCATGGATCGGTCTGGCGGCCCTGGCCGTCATCTTCCTCCAGATCTCGATGTCGAGGCACAGGGAGCGGATCGCCCTCAACTACACCCAGTTCATGGAGAGGGTGGAGAAAGGGGAGGTCAAGTCGCTCATCGTGTACCCCAAGCACACCGGCGAGGGCGAGCTGACCTCCGGGCTCGGGTACGCGGTGAAGCTCCCGCCCCAGCCCGAGCTGTACGCCGACGCGGTCCGGCGCCACGGGGTGGAGATCGAGTTCGAGCAGCCCTCCATCAGCGACGTGTGGGTGAGCGGCATCTTCTACCTGCTCATCACCGCGCTTCTGATCCTGGGGTTCTGGATATTCGTGGTGCGCCAGAGCCAGAGCACGGGCAGCCAGGCGCTCTCCTTCGGTCGGAGCCGCGCCCGGCGCAACCCCGAGACCGGGCCCAAGGTGACCTTCGACGACGTTGCGGGGGTGGACGAGGCGAAGGCCGAGCTGATGGAGGTGGTCGAGTTCCTGAAGAACCCGCGCAAGTTCCAGGCCCTCGGGGCGCGCATCCCCAAGGGCGTGCTGCTGGTGGGGCCGCCGGGCTCCGGCAAGACGCTGCTGGCGCGGGCGATCGCGGGTGAGGCCGGGGTGCCCTTCTTCCACATGAGCGGGTCGGAGTTCGTCGAGATGTTCGTGGGCGTGGGCGCCTCCCGCGTGCGCGACCTCTTCGAGCAGGCGAAGGCCAACCGCCCCTGCATCGTCTTCATTGACGAGATAGACGCGGTGGGGCGGCAGCGCTTCGCCGGCCTCGGCGGCGGCCACGACGAGCGGGAGCAGACGCTCAACCAGCTCCTGGTGGAGATGGACGGCTTCGACCCCAACTCCGGCGTCATCCTCATCTCAGCGACCAACCGACCCGATGTCCTGGACCCGGCGCTGCTCCGGCCCGGGCGCTTCGACCGCCGCATTCAGGTTGATAACCCGGACCTCAAGGGGCGGGCCGCCATCCTCGGCGTGCACGTGAAGGGAAAGCCGCTCGAGGAGGATGTGGACCTCCACATCCTCGCCCGCCGCACGCCCGGCTTCTCCGGCGCCGACCTCGCGAACATGGTGAACGAAGCGGCCTTGCTCGCCGCCCGGCGCAACCGCGCCAAGATCACTATGCCCGACTTCGAGGACTCCATCGAGCGCGTCGTCGCGGGACCGGAGCGCAAGAGCCGCATCATCTCCGAGACCGAGAAGAAGGTCCTCGCCTACCACGAGGTGGGCCACGCGGTGCTCGCCGAGCTTCTCCCGCGCGCCGACCCCGTGCACAAGGTCTCCATCCTCCAGCGCGGGCTTGCCCTCGGCTACACCCTCCAGCTTCCCTCCGAGGACCGCTACATCATGAGCCGCAGCGAGCTGCTGGACCGCATCACAGTCTTCCTCGGCGGGCGGGTGGCGGAGGAGCTCATCTTCCAGGAGATCAGCACCGGCGCCGCCGACGACCTGCGCAAGGCCACCGAGCTCGCCCGGCGCATGGTCACCGACTTCGGCATGAGCCAGGCCCTCGGGCCGGTCAGCCTCGGGCGCAAGTACGAGCAGCCCTTCCTCGGCCGGGACATCATGGAGGACCGCAACTACTCCGAGCAGGTCGCCTCCGCGATAGACAAGGAAGTCGCCACCATCATCGAGGACTGCTACGCACGGGCGCGCCAGCTCCTGACCGCACACTCGCAGGAGGTGAGGCAGGTGGTCGAGGCCCTCCTCGCGCGAGAGACCCTCGCCGGCGAGGAGATACGCGCCATCATGCGCGGCGAGGAGCTGCCAGCCGAGGCAGAGCCAGCCGGCGGCGCGCCGGCGACTCACGCGCCCAGCTCCAAGCCGGAAGCCGAGGCCTCCCCGGGCGTCCCGGGGCAGCAGCCACACCCAGCCTGAGCGCAGCGCCCCGCGCGGTACCCAACACCACGTGGGCCGCCGGAGAGGAACGCCACCGGCCCGGAGCGAACCCGGAGCCGGGCGCGTCCGCCCCCCGGCGGACGCCATTTCTGTCAATGGTGCGGCTGCGTGAACCGGAACGTGAAGGCGGTCCTGGTGGTCTCGGCGCTCTTCGGGGCCGCCACCGGCATCTACGAGTTCGTGCTCCCCTACTACCTCGCCGAGCGGGGGCTCTCGTTCCAGCACATGGGCGCGATCTTCGCGGTCGCGGCCGCGGGCATGCTCGCGCTGCGCATCCTCATGGGGCGCCTCGCAGACCTGTGGGGACGCAAACTCTTCTACGCGCTCTCCCTGGGCGGCAGCGGCGCGGCCATGTGGCTTACCCCCCTCAGCGGCTCGGTGCTCGCCCAGAGCGCCCTCAAGAGCGTGCGCGAGGCGGCCTTCGTAACGCGGGAGACCCTCCACCCCATCGTGCTCTACGAGGAGAGTCGGGGCCGCTTCATGGCCTTCATGGGCAAGACGCGGGGGATGGAGTTCCTGCTGCAGGGCGTGGGCACGCTGGCCGCCGGCTACCTGTTCGTGGTCCTGGGCACGGGGGGCAATCTCCGTCTCGCAGGCGGGATGATGGCCGCGGGGTGCCTGCTCTTCTGGCTGGTGTTCCGGGAGCGGCCCGGCCGAGAGGCCCAGGTGGCGTCGGGCGGCCTGCGAGAGCTGTTCTCCTTCGAGATGCACCGCAACCTGAAGGTGATCACGGTGTCGGTGTTCATCTTCAACGTGGGCATGACCACGAGCCACTCCTTCATCATGCCGCTGTTCTTCTCCGACAAGTTCGGCGTCAGCGAGTACACCGTCTCCTGGGTGATGGTCGGGCACCGACTGACGATCGCGCTGCCGCTGCTGATCGCGGGGACGCTGGCGATCCGCAACCTCAAGGGGGCCTACATGTGGACGCTGGCGTTGGAGGGCGCCGTGCTGTCGGCCTCCGCGCTGATCCCGAACTTCCACGGCGCGGCCGCAGTCTGGCTGCTGCACGACCTGCTCGGCGCCGGCATCTGGATCCCCGTCCAGAGCATGATCATCCAGGAGTACACGCGGCCCGAGCGCCGCGCCCTGGAGTACGGCAAGATTCAGGCCTTCGGGGGAACGGGGACCATCCTGGGCCCCTTCCTCGCCGGCTATCTGTCCGAGCGCATCAACGTCAGCGCGCCCTTCTTCGTCAGCGGCCTGCTCATGATCGCGGCGGCGGCGGCCCTCGCCTGGCTCCGGCTCACCCCGCCCCGGGCGGGAGAACGATCGGCCCGGAGGGACTGACGGCCGCAGGGCGGGGGGCGGTTGCGCTTGGCCCGGGGGCGTGGTATAATGCCCCGTCAAGCGCCATGCGCTTGCGGCCGACAGGCCGCCCGCCTCTGGCCTTCCTGCCCCGCTGAGGGGCCGCGCGAGACCGTGGGAAGGAGGACTGCTCCCATTCGCGACTACGAGCTTCTCTTCATCGTGGATCCCAAGCTCTCCGACGACGAGATCGGCGCCGTCCAGGAGCGCCTGGCCGAGCTCGCCACCAGCCGCGGCGCCGAGGTGAAGAAGATCGGCGTCTGGCAGCGCAGGCGGCTGGCGTACGAGATCGAGGGGCGCCGGGACGGCATCTACGTGTTGGCGGAACTCAGCGCCCAGCCCGCGGTCATCAAGGAGCTCGAGCAGCAGCTCGCCGTCACCGAGAGCGTGCTCCGCCACCTCACCGTACGGCTGGATGGGGAGTAGACCCCGGAGAGAGGACGGCCCGCCATGATCAACCGCATCATCCTCGTCGGGAGGCTGACCGCCGAGCCCGAGCTGCGCTACACGCCCAGCGGGGTGCCGGTGGCGAGCTTCCGGCTCGCCGTGGACCGGCCCTTCACCAGCGCCTCCGGCGACCGCGAGACCGACTTCATCAACATCGTCGCCTGGCGCAAGAGCGCCGAGTTCGCCGCCAACTACCTGGGCAAGGGCCGCCTGGTGGCCGTGGACGGGAGGCTCCAGATCCGGCAGTGGACCACCCAGGACGGCCAGCGCCGCAGCACCGCGGAGGTGGTGTGCGACCGGCTCCAGTCCCTGGAGCGCGCGTCCGAGCCTGGCGCCGGGCGGGAGGCAGCGGCGCCGCCGGGCGAGGAGGCGGCCGACGCGGCGGACGACGAGGGCGGAGGCGGGGTGTGGGACAATGAGTAGAGCATCGTCAGGGAGGAAGCATGACCTCAGAGGCCTCGTCGCCTGAGAACACGCAGGAAGCGCAAGAGCAGGTTAGCGAACAGACCGGAGAGGAGCGACCGCGTCACGAGGCGCAGGCGCCGCGGGATGACTCCCGCGCAGGGGCGCCAGAGGGCAGAGAGCGCTCCGGCGACCGCGATCAGCCGCGCGAGCGCGGCGGGCGCGGCCGCGAGGGCCGGGAGGGGCGTGAGGGGCGGCGCGACCGGCGGATGCGCCGGCCGCGGCGGAAGGTGTGCGCCTTCTGCGTGGACCATGTGACCGCCATAGACTACAAGGACTACAACCGCCTGCGCGACTTCGTCTCCGACCGCGGCAAGATCCTCAAGAGCCGCCAGACCGGAACCTGCGCCCGGCACCAGCGCGGGCTCTCCCGGGCCATCAAGCGGGCGCGTCACGTCGCGCTCCTGCCCTTCGTCAACGAGTAGGCCGGGCGCCCCCATGCCGAGCCGGACCCGCAGCCGCACTGACCTCGACCGGCCCGCCACTTACCAGCGACTCGACCCGCGCGGGATGCTCGGCTTCGCCGTTGACTTCCCCGCACAGGTCGCGGAGGCGGCCCAGATCGGCCGCCGCTTCGGCGCCCCCGCCTCGCTGCGCAACCCCGCCGCGGTTGTGATCGCGGGCATGGGCGGCTCGGCAGTAGTGGGGGACTTCCTCGCCCGGCTCTGCGAAGACCGCACCGCGGCGCCTGTCATCGTGTGCCGACACTACCAGCCGCCCGCGATCGTGGGCCCGCGCACTCTCTTCGTCGCCTCCAGCCACTCCGGGAACACCGAGGAGACCCTCGCCGCCGCGCAGGCGGCCCGCCGCCGCGGCGCACGCATGCTGTGCATCACCACCGGCGGCAAGCTGGCCGCCTTCGCGCAGCGCCACCAGATCCCCCTCATCCGCATCCCGCAGACCGACCCGCCGATGCCCCCGCGCGCCGCGCTCGGCTACTCCTTCATCCCGCTGGCATCGGTCTTCGGCGCGCTCGGGCTGCTGCCGTCCTTCGCGCGCCACTTCGCAGAGGCGCAGGCCCTGCTCGCGCGGCTCCGCGACCAGCTCCGCCCAGAGGTCCCCGCCCGGGCGAACCGCGCGAAGCAGCTCGCGCACGCCCTGCACGGCCGTATCCCTTGGGTGCACGGGACCGTTGGGGTGCTGAGCGCTGCTGCCTACCGGTGGCGGTGCCAGTTCAACGAGAACAGCAAGATGCTCGCCTACTCGGCCGAGTACCCCGAGCTGAACCACAACGAGGTCGTAGGGTGGGAGGTGGACCCGGCGCTCGCGCGGCGGATCGCCGTGATCGCGCTCGAGAGCCCCGGCGACCACCGGCGGGTGCGGGCGCGGGTCGCCATCACCAGAGAGATTATCGGCGGCAAGGCGCCGGTGCACATCATCGAGGCGGAGGGCCGTTCGCCGCTGGCGCGGCTGGTCTCGGCCGTCTACCTGGGTGACTTCACCAGCCTGTACCTGGCCTTCCTCAACCGGGTTGACCCCTCCTCGATCGCTGCCATCAACGAGCTGAAGAGACGTCTGGCCGAGCTCTGAACGGCGACGCGCGCTCCGGCTGTGGTATGAAGAGCAGTGAGGACGCACCCGGCGCTTTCGAGGAGGCGCGAGATGCCGAGAGGGCGCAGGGCGGACGGCGGCTCTGTCCGCGATGCCGCTTACTACGTCTCCAGTGACTCCGACCTGGCCTATGCCAGGAGAGCGCACGCGCGGGCGGTGAAGGCGGCGAGGCGGCGCTGGGCGCTCCGCGCTCTGGTGGTGGTCCTGCTCGCCGCGGCGGCGTACCTGTGGGGACCGGCCCTCGCGGCCTTCGTGCGGGCCAGAGCGAGCTCCGCAGCCCAGCAGGTGCGCGGGGTGGGTCAGCGCATCCGCTCTGATGCAGAGCGCCGGAGCGGCGCGGGCCTCGATGAGACCTCCCCCTGAGGGGCAGCCCGGGGTTGTGGAATAACCTGGTGGCGTAGCAGGGGACGCCCACCGCAATCCAGGCTCTGGAGCGGCCCATGTCTGCGCCACATCAGGCGCCCCGAGTCCGCGCGCGGCTCGGTGCGCCGCCCATCTCCATCAACCCCTCTCGCGCCTACCTGCGCCATCGCGCCGCCCTCGCGCGCGCCGAGCGGGCCCAGCGCCGCGCCCGGTGGCGCAACCGAACGCTCCTGCTGTGCGCCGCCGTAGCTCTCTACCTGGCGATCGGAAGAGAGGTCGTCCACCTCGCGAAAGCTCAGGCCGGCCTCGCTGCGGCGGTGGTGCGCCGCGATGCCCGCGCCCTGGCGAAGGACGTCGAGCGCCTCACGCAGGCCGGCCGCGGCCTCTCCGATCCCGCCGCGCTCTCGCCCGCCTCCTTCACCTCGGCCGGCCGCCTCGCCGAGGCCGAAGATCCCTCCGACCTCGACGCCTGGCTCCCCGACGATCCCGCGCCGCGCGCCGCGCGCCGGCCGTGACCTATGCTATAATGCCGGCCGGGACAGGAGCGAACGGTGGCGATCACGGCGGCGATCGCGAGCAAGCGCGACGGCGGCGAGTTGACGAAGGAGGAGATCTCGCGGGCCGTCTCTGGCTTCGTGAGCGGGCAAGTATCCGAGGCCGAGATGGCGGCCCTGCTGATGGCGATCTTCCTGCGAGGGATGGGCGCGCGGGAGACGGCCGACCTGACCATGGCGATGGTCGAGACAGGCGAGCAGCTCGACCTGAGCGCCGTCGGCGGGCCAACGGCGGACAAGCACTCGACCGGCGGGGTGGGCGACAAGACGACCCTCGTGGTCGCCCCCCTGGTCGCCGCGCTCGGGGTGCGGGTGCCGAAGATGTCGGGGAGGGCGCTGGGCCACACCGGAGGGACGATAGACAAGCTCACGACCATCCCCGGGCTTACCGCCGAGCTGTCGCCGGATCGCTTCCTCCAGCAGGTGGCAGAGGTAGGGGTCGCCATCGCCGCCCAGAGCGATCGTCTGGCCCCGGCGGATCGGCTGATCTACTCGCTCCGGGATCGCACCGCCACCGTGGAGAGCATCCCGCTCATTGCCAGTTCAGTGATGAGCAAGAAGCTCGCGGTCGGGGCCCAGGGGATCGTGCTGGACGTGAAGGTGGGCTCGGGCGCGTTCATGCGCGACCTCCGGCAGGCGCGAGAGCTGGCCGAGGCGATGGTGGCGATCGGCGAGCGAGCGGGCCGGCGAGTGGTGGCCCTGATCACGCGCATGGACGAGCCGCTGGGGCGGGCCGTTGGCGACGCCGCGGAGATGGTGGAGGCCATCGAGACGCTTGCCGGCCGGGGGCCAGCCGACTTGGCCGAGCTGTGCGAGATGCTGGCCGGCCACATGCTCGCGGTCGCCGGCGCGGCGCCCCATGCTGAGGAGGGGCGGGCGCGGGCGCGCGCCGCGCTGGCCGAAGGGCGAGGGCTGCCCACGCTCCGCGCGATGATCGCCGCCCAGGGTGGCTCGGCAACCGCGCTGGATGATCCCGCGGCCCTCATCGGGAAGGTGGAGGAGAGACCCGCGTACCCCCCCGGGGAGGGCTACCTCACGGCAGTGGAGGCGCGGGCGGTCGGGTCCGCGGTGCGAGACCTGAAGGAGGCGGTAGGGCCGGCAGCGCGAGCACAGTGCGGAGTGCTGCTGCGGGCGAAGGTGGGGGACAGGATGGAGGGCCAGCCGGCGGCGACGGTGATCGCTCCTTGCGGCGCGTCGGGGGCGCTGGCGGCCACGGTCGAGCGGATCGAGCGCGCGCTATCGGTGGGCCCCGAGGCCCCGGCCCCTGCCCCGCGGCTGGCGGGGGTGGTCGGGGCCTGAGGCCGAGGCTCAGCGATATGGGCGCTTGGGGCGCGCGGGCCCTACGGTCAGGGGCCGGCCGTCCAGCATCATGCCGTTGAGCTCGGAGACGGCCCGGCCGGCGTGCTCGGGCGAGCTCAGCTCCACGAACCCGTACCCCCGCGAGCGCCCGGTGATCGGGTCCTGGATGACGCGCGCATCGAGCACAGGCCCGAAGGGCTGCAGCAGCCGCGCCAGGTCGTCTTCGGTGGTGCGCCAGGGCAGGTTTCCAACGTAGACGGTGGCCTCATGCTTGCCCACGAATGCTCTCCCCTTGGTCGGAGCGAGGCGCGCGACCCTGGTTCTCGGTTCGCCGGCCGGCAAGGAGCCGAACCTGGGGGAGACACAACGGGAGTCCTGGCGCCGGCTGTCCCCAGACTCGAAGCCTATTCGCCTTCGCCACCGCGGCCCCTGCTGGGCCTCGGGCTCGGCAGCGCGAGGGCGCGGGTCGCACTCGCTGACGCGGCTCCCCGCGGGCGGTGTGACCCTGCCGCCTCAGGTTCAGACGACGCGAACGTTCGCGGCCTTGAGGCCCTTGGGACCAGCGGTCACCTCGAGCTCGACCTCCTGGCCCTCGTACAGCGTCCGACGACCGGGCACGGTGGTGACGATGGCGGAGTAGTGCACGAAGACATCACCCTGGTCGGTCTCGATGAACCCGTAGCCCTTCGCGTCGTCGAACCACTTCACCCTGCCAGTGGCCACTGGGACCACTCCTTTCCGCAGTCTGAACGTCGCCGGCCGAAGTCTGACAGCAGCACTGGCAGTTCTTCACGCCACGCTCAGACCTGTCCTGAGTGCGGGCAGAACCCGACCGGCGCAAACATACCACCAAATCGCTTGCCTGTCAACCGTCCCGACGCTTCGGCAGGCCGAGCCCGTCGCGGCCCAGCGGCTCCAGGGCGCGCTCAGCGAGGAAATCCCGCGCCGAGGGGCGAACCCCGCAGGCATGGTTGACAGGCCCCCGCAGGGCACTGCAGATGACATTCTCACCCACTACCGGACGCTCGTCCAGGAGGATATCGAGCGCTTGCTTGATGCGCGGCCGGACCGCGCCCTCTACCGAATCGTCCGTTACCACCTTGGCCTGGCGGACGCCGAGGGCCGGCGCGGCCGCGCCGGCGGCGGCAAGGCGGTCCGCGGCACGCTCTGCGTGCTCTGCTGCGAGGCGGCCGGCGGCCGCCTGGAGGTGGCCCTACCCGCCGCCTCGGCCGTCGAGCTGCTCCACGCGTTCACCCTCCTCCACGACGACATCGCCGATCGCGACGAGCTCCGCCGCGGTCGGCCTGCCGCCTGGCGCCTGTGGGGTGCGGGACGAGCGATGACCGCCGGGGACGCCGTCTTTGCCCTCGCGAACCTCGCCCTGGCCCGCCTTGGCGAGCTGGGCGTGCCTGCTGAGCGCACCGCAGCAGCACTGAACGAGCTGAACCGGGCGGCCCTGGCCGTGTGCGAGGGGCAGGACCTCGATCTCTCCTACGAGGGGCGCGACGACGTCACGGTCGCCGACTACCTCGACATGGTATCGCTCAAGACAGCCTCCTTGTTCGCCGCGGCCGCCCGCACTGGCGCCCTCGCCGCCGGCGCGCCGCCGGCCACGGTCCAAGCACTTGACGACTATGGGCGCCGGCTAGGGACGGCCTACCAGATCCGCGACGATCTGCTCGGCATCTGGGGCGAGGCCGCCGAGCTGGGCAAGCCGGTCGGCAGTGACCTGCGCCGCAACAAGCGATCGCTGCCCGTCGTCCTGGCGCTGACGCAGGCCTCGCCAGAGGCGTCCCGGCGGGTGGCTGAGCGACTCCGCGCCGCCGACCTGAGCGACGAGGACACGGCCTCACTGGCCGCCGAGCTCGAGGCGATCGGCGCGCGAGCGCGCTGCGAGCAGCTCGCACAGGAGGCCGCGCACCAGGCTCTGAGCCGGCTCGAGGAGACGGCGCTCTCGCCAGGCCCGGCCGCGAACCTGCGCGCCCTGGCGGTGGATCTACTGAAGAGAAGGAGCTAAGCGGCGGTGAAGGTGCTGATCAGCCACGACATGGCGGAGGCGGACCTGGAGCGGATCCGCTCGGTGAGCGATTCGCTGGTGGTGGAGAAAGCGACCACGCTCGAGGAGGCTCTGGAGAGGGCGGCCGAGGCGGAGGTGGTCTACGCCGGGCGCTGGTCGGACGAGCTGTGGCGGGCGGCCCCCAACCTCAAGTGGGTCCAGTCCTGGGGCGCGGGCGTGGAGCGCTTCCTCACCCGGGACTTCGTCGCCAGCCCGATCGTGCTTACGAACGCCGCCGGCATCTATGCCATCCCCATCGCCGAGCACATCATGGCCTTCGTGCTCCACTTCTCGCGGCGGTTCGACCGCGCCCTGCGCGCCCAGCGCGAGGCCCGCTGGGACTGGGTCGAGCCCGACGAGCTGGCGGGCCGGACCCTCGGGATCGTCGGGCTCGGCGGCATCGGCGCGGAGGCGGCACGGCGGGCGAAGGCGCTCGACATGCGCGTGATCGGCACACGGCGCCGACCGGAGCTGGGGGGCGGCTATGTGGACGAGGTGCGCGGGCATGAACAGCTCGACTGGCTGCTCGCCGAGGCCGACTACGTGGCCCTCTGCACGCCCCTGACGCCGCAGACACGGCGCCTGATCGGCGCCCCGCAGCTCGCCCGAATGAAGCCCACGGCCTACCTCATCAACGTCGGCCGCGGCGGCCTGGTGGACGAGGCGGCGCTGGTCGCCGCGCTCCAGGAGCGCGCCATCGCCGGCGCCGGGCTGGACGTCTTCGAGCAGGAGCCCCTACCCCCCGAAAGCCCTCTGTGGGGGCTGCCCAATGTGCTCATCACCCCCCACACCGCGGGCGGCTCGCCCCGCTCCCACGAGCGGATCATGGCCCTGTTCGGAGAGAATCTCCGCCGCTTCCTGGCCGGAGAGGAACTGCTCAACGTGGTGGACAAGCGGGAGGGGTACTAGCGCGGCTCACTCGATCAGCACCAGCCCGTAGTAGTGCTGCGGGCAGGACCGGTCCCTGACCACCTCGATGGGAAAGCCGTTGGCGCGGGCGGTGGCGAAGACGTCAATGCCGGCGGCCTCCATCGCCGGGCGCGCCTGTGCCGGGTGCACGCAGTAGTCGAGCGGGCACTCGTCGCACAGATCACAGGGCCCCGAACCGAAGGCGAACGCCTTGTAGTGCCCGGCGAGGAAGATCTCCCTCTCCAGGTCGGCCACCACGCGCTTGATGGAGCGCCAATTGCCCTCGCCCGGGCAGTGCACGAGCACCGCCGTCCGGTAGCAGCCCAACACCGCCCGCGTCAGCTCGGGCGTGGGCGAGTGTGGCGGGCACGTCAGCCGTCGGCCGTAGCCCCCGCACCCGAACTGGCACTTGAGCCTCACCCACGGCGCGGTGACCACGCTGGCCGGGCTAACCAGCTTCGCCTCCGCCGCGCCCAGGCGCCGGGCCGCGGAGAGCCATTCCTCCGCGCGCTCCCTCTCCTCGGGCGACACTGTCATGGACACCCCTCCTGGCCACGCATTTCC
>Ga0209102_1001432_pt1 | contig 12390 bp, 13 predicted proteins | sample ConPoolayeHmetaG_FD_185483 | JGI IMG/M metagenome (GOLD analysis project Ga0209102, IMG submission 185483) | Hot spring microbial mat communities from California, USA to study Microbial Dark Matter (Phase II) - Cone Pool mat layer H metaG... ... | reverse complement strand
CTCGCCCCAGATCATCGCCTCCGGCACCCCGCTGCGCTCCTGCCCCTCGGCCGCCTTCTCCCGGTAGCCGGGGAAGCCCAGCGGGTCGCTGCTGCGCATCCCGGCGTCCCGCTCCTGGAAGGTGCCCACATCGGCAGTGACCGCCACCCGCTCCCGCGCGCCCAGGCGCCGATGGTGGCCGCAGTGCCGGCAGACGTAGAGCTCCTCCTCGAACTCGGGCTGGTAGAGCATCTCGCCGCACTGCGAGCACTTTGTCCACAGCCCCGCCGGCGCGCCCGACAGCGATCCGCGCCTGCTCTCCGCCGCGGTCTCGGGCCGCTCTCGCTGGTCCATGCGCTCCTCACCCTCTCCCGCCCCGCTGCCCCGGTGGCTCCGCAGGGCCGACGGCCGGCGCCCTACAGGTCGCCCGGCCGCCGCGGAGAACTTACACGTCAAGCCTCTGCTACCTCGCGGGGCACTGATTCACCTGCCGCGGGTTGTCGGCAGATCTCCGGGGGAGGCCGCCAGCATGGGAATGGAAGAGATCAGGCGAGAGATTGATGCGCTCGACGACTCCCTGCTCGAGCTCCTGAGCCGCCGCGCCGAGCGGGTCCTTGAGATCGGCCGGCTCAAGCGGGAGGGCGGGGGCGAGGTGTACGACCCCGCCCGGGAGCGCCAGATCCTCGACCGGCTGTCCGGGGCGAACCGAGGCCCGCTCTCGGACGAGGCCCTGCGGGAGATCTTCGGCGCCATCTTCGCCGTCCACCGGCTGCTGGAGCGCGAGCTGGTCATCGCCTACTACGGGCCCGCCGGCTCCTTCACCCATGTCGCCGCCCAGCGCAAGTTCGGCGCCGGCGCCGATCTGCGGCCGGCCGACGCCATCGGCGACGTCTTCCTCGCGGTGGAGAAGAAGGAGGCCGACCTGGGCGTGGTGCCCATCGAGAACACCACCGCGGGCGTGGTCCCGTTGACCCTGGACGCGCTGATGGAGTCCCGGCTGGTCATCTGCGCCGAGACCTATGTGGAGATCGAGCACTACCTGCTCTCCCACGCCCCCGACCTCGACCGCGTCGCCCGCGTCTACTCCCACCCCCAGGCCCTGGCCCAGTGCCGCATCTGGCTGCGCGCCAACCTGCCGCGGGCCGAGATCATCCCCGTCGGCGCCACCGCCCGCGCGGCTGAGATCGCCAGCTCTCAGCCCGACTCCGCCGCCATCGGCCCCCATCTCGCCGGGGAGCTCTACGGGCTGCCCGTGCTGCGCGCCCGCATCCACGACCTGGCGGACAACCGCACCCGCTTCTTCGTCGTAGGCCGCCAGGGGTGCCCACCCTCGGGGCACGACAAGACCTCTCTCGCCTTCACGCTGCGCCACCAGGCGGGCGCGCTCCATCACGCTCTGGGCGCCTTCAGCGATCACGGGATCAACCTCACCTTCATCCAGTCCCACCCCACCAAGACCACGCCCTGGGAGTACATGTTTTTCGTGGATCTGCAGGGGCACGCCCAGGAGCCGGCGGTCGCCGCTGCCCTGGCCGCCCTCCGGGAGCACACCCTCAGCCTGCGCGCCCTGGGCTCCTACCCCGAGGCGGAGCACTAGCGCCCGGCCAGTCGAACGCCTCCGGCAGCAGCTCCCGCAGCCGGAACTCGCGCCTTTCGCCGCCCCGGCCCACGGACACGATCTCGAGGTCGTCGCAGAACTCCGCGAGGACCTGCCGACAGGCGCCGCACGGCGCCAGGGGCCCGGCCTCGGGCGTGAAGATGGCGAGCCCGACGAAGGTTCGCTCTCCCTCTGCCACCGCCGAAAACAGGGCCGCCCGCTCCGCGCAGACGGTGAGCCCAAGGGAGGAGTTCTCGACATTACAGCCCGCGAACAGGCGGCCCCCGGCCCCCTGCAGCGCGGCCCCGACCCGCAGGTTCGAGTAGGGGGCGTGGGCCCGCCCGCTCGCCTGCTCGGCGGCGGCCAGCAGGGCTTTCCACTCAGGCCTCGAGGGCGTCCTGCTCGTCCTCCCCATCCGCCTCCTCAGCTTCCTCCCGCGGGTGCACTGTGATGCGCACCGAGCGGATGCGGTTGCCCCTCATCTCCTCGACGCGGAACTCGAGGCCGCGCCAGCTGAGGGAGTCTCCGACCTCGGGCAGGCGCCCGAGCCGGTCCAGGATGAAGCCGCCGAGGCTGTCGAAGTCGCCCTCGGGCAGCTCGACGCCCAGGCGCTCGCCGAGGTCGTCGGCGCTGATCCCGGCGTCCACGATGAAGGCGCCCTCCTCGACGATGCGCACCGGCTCCCGCTCCAGGTCGTGCTCGTCGCGGATCTCGCCGAAGATCTCCTCCAGCAAGTCCTCGATGGTCACCAGGCCGGCGGTGCCGCCGTACTCATCAATCACGATCGCCATGTGCAGGTGGTTGCGCTGCATCATCCGCAGCAGCTCGTCGAGCTTCTTGCTCTCTGGCACCACCGGCGCCGGGGTGCGGGCAATCTGGCGCGCGGTGAGGTGGTCGGCGCCCCCGTCCGCCCCCCGTTGGAGGGCCGCGAGGACGTCCTTCACATACAAGATGCCGACGATGTGGTCGAGGTCGCCCTCGAAGACTGGCAGCCGGGAGTAGCCCGTGCGTTCGCTGAGCCCGGCGGCCTCGATCAGGCTCGCCTCGGCCGGTAGGCAGACCATGTCGGTGCGGGGGGTCATCACCTCCCGCGTCACTTTGTCGGCGAACTCGATGACCCCGTGGATCATCTCCCGCTCTTCCTCCTGGATGTCGCCCTCCGCCTCCCCCTCCCTCACGAGGGCGATCACCTCCTCGTCGGAGTAGCTGGGCAGCGCGCTCGTCACCTCGCCGCCCAACACAGGGACCACCACTCGGCGGATGATCCCCAGCCCCAGCGCGTGCAGCACGCGGGCAAGGGGCCGCAGCAGCACATGCACCACCGCCAGCACCGGGGCCACCCCCAGCCCCACCGCCTCCGGCCGACGGACGGCATAGGTCTTGGGCGTCACCTCGCAGAGGGCCAGCAGAACTGCGATCATGCCCACTGAGGTGACGGGCACCCAGCGGGCGCTGCCGCCCGAGAGCCGGATCGTGATCTCGGTGGCATAGGCCGAGGAGGTGATGATGGCGAGGTTGATGAGGAGCACGTTGGTGCTGCCCAACACCTCCTGGCGCCGCTCGACGAGGTGGACGAGCGCCCGCGCCCCCCGCCGGCCCTCGGCCGCGAGCTGGCGCGCCCGGCCCACCTCGACCCGCATCAGCGCCGCCTCGCACAGGGAGCCGAAGGACAGCGCGCCGAAGGCAACGGCGATGGCGAGCAGTTGCCGCCAGGAGGCGGCGAACACCGCACAGGCGCCGAGGGAGGGGTCATCCACCGCGATCGGCCTCCCGCGGCGCGCGAGAGGCTCGCACCCGCGCGATCCGATAGCCGTCCAGCTCATCCACCGCCAGCGTCACCTCCCCCAACTCCAGCCGCTGCCCCACCCTGGGGACCACCCCAAAGCGGCTGTAGAGCAGCCCCGCCACCGAATCGTAGTCTCCCCGGGGCAACTCCACCCCCAGCGCCTCAGAGGCCTCCTCGATGCTCATGCGCCCGTCCAGGAGGGCCACTCCGCCCTCCCCGGGCTCCGCGCCCGGGGGCACCTCATCGTACTCGTCATAGATGTCGCCCACCACCTCCTCGAGCAGGTCCTCGAGGGTAACCAGCCCGGCCGTGCCCCCGTACTCGTCCACCACCACGGCCAGCGTGCGCCGCTGGGCGCGGAAATCGGTGAGCAGGTCGCTGAGCTTCTTGGTCTCGGGCACCCACAGCGGCGGGCGCATCACCGTGCGCACGCTGGTGTCTCCCCGAGCCGAGGCGAGCAGGGGCAGCACGTCCTTCACGTGCACGACGCCGACGATGTCGTCCAGGCCCTCCCGATACACGGGGAGCCGCGAGATGCGGTGCTCCGTCGCCAGCCGGCCCGCCTCCGCCGCCGTCGCCGTCTCCGGGACGGCCACCATCTCCGTGCGAGGCACCATCACCTCGCGGGCGACCTTGTCGCCGAAGGCGAAGATGCTGTGGATCATCGCGCGCTCTTCCTCCTCGAGCCCGCCGGCCTCGGCCTGGAGGTCCACGATGGCGCGGATCTCAGACTCCGTAACCGGGGCCTCCGGCGCGGGCCGGCCGCCCAGGAGGTGGACCAGCCCCTCCGCCACCCGCCCCAGGGCGCGGGCCGGCGGCGCGAGCACAGAGTAGGCGACCCAGGCCGGGAGGGCCGCCGCCTGCGCCACCCGCTCGGAGTTCGCCGCCGCGTAGCTGATGGGCACGATCTCCGCGAAGAGGATGACGAGGGCCGCCATCCCCACCAGGGCCACCCACACCGGGTAGCCCAAGCGCGCGATGACCCAGCTTGCGGCGATCGCCTCGGCGGTGTAGTTGACGGCGGTGATGGTGAGCAAGACAGCCCCCAGCGTCTCCGCCGGCCGCGCGAGCAGCCGCGCCAGCAGCCGTCCCGTGCGGCCCGCGGGGAGCTGACGCGCGCGGTAGCGCCCGAGGGACAAAAAGCTGATCTCCGCCGCGGAGAAGACGGCCGAGGTGAACAGCAGGAGCGCGAGCGCGACTAACGCCAGGGCGTCCATGGTCCCCAAGTCAACCTCCCACCCGCATCGAGAGCGTCCCGTAGAGCGCCAGCCCTACCACCACCGCCACCGCGGCGCCGATGAGCACCTCCCGCCGGCTGTGGATGCCGGCCTCCACGCGGCTCTGGGCGACCAGCAGGGCGAGCACAAGTGAGAGCCCCCAGACGATCACATCCCCGGTGAGGTAGCACACGCTGATGAAGCAGAAGAAGGCCAGCGCGCTGTGCGCGCTCACCAGCCCGCCCCGGGTGAGCGTCCCCCGCCGGCCCCAGAGCTTGCCCAGGATGACCGCCGCCACCACCGTCACCACTCCGCCCAGCGCCACGTGCAGGAAGTGGGCCTCGGGCCGCTCGCCCATGCCCCGCAGTGTCTCCACCGTCTGCGCGTCGAGGAACACCCCCGCCACCACCAGCAGCCCGGTGACGATGGCGACCAGCACCGCCGCGCCGCCCACGTCCTTGGCCGCCTTCGCCAGCGGATGGGGCCCGGGGCTGACCAGGTCCACCACGGCCTCGATGGCGCTGTTGAGCAACTCCGCCAGGACCACCAGGGCGACGGCGAGGCAGAGGAGGAGGACCTCGACGGCGGTGAGCCGGGCGATGGCGCTGAAGACGAGGACCAGGGAGCCGATCACGAGCAGCGTCATCACGTGCCAGTCGCGCTGGAGCGTGTGCTCGAGCCCGTCCATCGCGTTCCGGAAGCTGTCCAGCAAGGTCCTGCGGCTCAGCTCCGGCAGCCCCTTACCTCGGACAACACCTGCTCCGCCCGCTGCATCATTCGGCGGCGCGCCTCCGGAGTCTCGTCCTCCCACCCCGTCAGGTGCAGGATCCCGTGGGCCAGCAGCAGCTCGAGCTCCTCCATCAGCCCGTGGTTCGCCTGCCGGGCCTGCCGCTCTGCGGTCTCCGCCGAGATCGCCACATCCCCCAGCATCGGCGCCTCCCCGGCCGGCGTCTCCCCCGCCGGGAAGGCCAGCACGTCGGTCGGCGCCTGCCGACCCCGGTACCTCCGGTTCAGATCCTGAATCCATGCGTCATCCCCGATCACAACGCTCAGCTCGGCGGCCGGGTCACAGCCCTCGGCCGCCATCACCGCTCTCGCGACCCGCACCAGCCGGCGGCGGTCCACCCGCCTCGGCTGCTGATTCCGGATGACCACGGCCAAAGCCTGTCACCCGACCGGGCCCGCCGAGACGGGCTCCGGGTACTCGACCCGCGTGTGGCACAGCGAGCCGGTGAGCACGCGCGCCATCGCCGCCTCCGCGGCCTCGAAGTCGCGGAAGGTCAGGTCGCACTCCTTGAGCTGACCATCCACCAGGCGGTCGCGCACGATGTCGCGCACCATCTGCCGGACCCGATGGGGCGTGGGCTCGGCGATGGACTTCGCCGCCGCCTGCACCGCGTCCGCCAGCATCACCAGGGCCGCCTCCTTAGTGCGCGGGAGGGGGCCGGGGTAGCGGAACTGCTCCTCGGAGACCGACTCGGGCCGCTCGCTGTTCAGCGCCTGCTGGTAGAAGAAGCTCGCCAGGCTGGCGCCGTGGTGCTGGGCCACGATCTCGACGATCTGGGGCGGCAGCCGGTGCTCCCTCGCCAGCTCCACCCCATCCCTTACATGGGAGATGATGATCAGCCCCGAGAGCGAGGAGGACAGCCGCTCGTGCACGTTCTCCACCGCCAGCAGGGCCTGGTTCTCGGCGAAAAAGGCGGGGCGGCGCAGCTTGCCGATATCGTGGTAGAGCGAGCCCACCCTCGCCAGCAGCGCGTCCGCCCCCACCGCCTCGGCCGCCGCGTCGGCGAGGTCGGCGACCATTAGGGAGTGGTAGTAGGTGCCGGGGGCCTCGGCCTGCATCTGGCGCAACAGGGGGTGCTGGGGGTTCGACAGCTCCAGCAGCCCCAGGTGGGTGGTGATGCCGAAGGGGCGCTGGAGCAGGTAGATGCCGCCCAGGCTGAGGGCCGCGACGCCAGGGCTGTAGAGCACAGAGGCGAGGGCGGCGTGGCGCGCCAGCACCGCCAGGGGCTCCGCCTGCAGGAGGCCGATGGCCGCCACCAGCGCGAGGTTGGTGACGGCGAGGGCGAGCACGATCCAGCGCAGCCGGGACACCGGCCAGATGTGGGACACGAAGGCGAGGGCGGCGCTGGCGCTGCCCAGGGAGAGCAGAGCGGCCGGCAGGCCCCCCTGGACCATGAGGCCCACCAGCAAGCTCGCGCCGAGGGCCAGCGACATCGCCACCAGATCGCCCAGCAACACCGCCGCGATGAGCGCCGCGGCGGGCACGAAGAGCATCCAGACATTGGGCAGCGAGAGGGTGAGCAGATGCACCAAAAAGAGCGACACGACCATCAGCAGGGACAGCAGCAGCAGCAACTTCGGGCTGTCGTAGACAGGGCGCGCCCAGTAGCGGGTCTGCGCACCCACGAGGATCACGATCAGGCCCACGATCAGCCCCACCGCGACTGTCCTCCGGTAGTCCAGCCCCGGGCTGGCGAGCCCTACCGCCTGAAGCATGGCGAGGTGGCCGCGGGTCACGCGCTCGCCCTGGAAGACGATCACATGGTCGGCCTCGATCGTCCTCACCACTCTCTGGACACGCTCGCGCGCCTCGGCCCGGGCGGCCTCCGTAAGCTCTTCGTCGTAGCGTTGGGTGGGCCCCACCTCCCGGCTCACCGCCGCTGCCAGGAGCTCGCCGGCGGCCGCCTCGGCGACCCGCTCCCGGGCGAGGGCCGCCGCCTCGTCGCGGGCCGCCCTCACGTCGCCGGTGCGCTCCCGGATCTCGCGGGACATCACCTCACGGATGATCGCCCTCCCCACCTCCTCGAGCGCGCGCAGCTCGGCGTCCTCGGCCTGCGCCGCCCACTGGGCGGCCTCCGGCGACAGGCCGGCGAGGGCCCGCTGGACTGCGTCCGCGGGCAGCCTCGCCTCCTGGGCCCGGCGAAGCCCGTCGAAGGTCCTCTCGAGACGCTTCTGGGCGTCCGCCGCGGCGTAGGGCAGGGGGGAGTACTGGGGGGGCACCCGCGCCGCCGCCTCCTCGCGCAGCCGCTCGGTCTCCTCCCGGTCCACATACTCGGCCATGCGGGGGGCGCGGATCAGCTGTGGGCTGGGCTCGCCCGGCCTCAGCGAGACGCGGCCCGGGAACACGTCGTAGCCCAGCAGGATCGCGGAGAGCGCGGCCCACGTCACCAGCCCGAGGGTCACCCGCAGCCAGGTCTGTCTCGCCGGCCAACCTCGTGCGGCCCCGCCCCGGCCGCGACGGTGCGCCCGCGCGCGGCTCATACCCGGCCACCCGCGCCCTTCGCCTCGTGCTGCTCGTAGGCCTGGATGATGCGCTGCACCAGCTCGTGGCGGACCACGTCCTGGTCGGAGAAGTACACGAAGGCCACCCCCGGCACGCCTGGCAGAACCTCCCGCACGTGGTTCAGCCCCGGCACCTGCCCGGCCGGCAGGTCGGTCTGAGTGATGTCCCCGGTCACCACGGCCTTGGAGCCGAAGCCCAGCCGGGTCAGGAACATCTTCATCTGCTCGCGGCTGGTGTTCTGGCCCTCGTCGAGGATGATGAAGGACTCGTTCAGGGTCCGCCCTCGCATGAAGGCCAGGGGCGCCACCTCGATGACACCCCGCTCGAGGAGCCGCCGCGCCTTCTCCAGGTCCATCATGTCGTAGAGCGCGTCGAAGAGCGGCCGCAGGTAGGGGTCCACCTTGGCCTGGATGTCCCCTGGCAGGAAGCCGAGCCGCTCGCCAGCCTCGAGCGCGGGGCGGGTCAGGATGATGCGCGCCACCTGGCGATCCCGGAGGGCGGCCACCGCCATCGCCATGGCGAGGTAGGTCTTGCCGGTTCCCGCGGGGCCGATCCCGAAGGTCAGGTCGGCGCGCGCGATCGCCTCCACGTAGTCCCGCTGGGTTTGGGTGTGGGGCTTCACGGGCTTGCCGCGGTCGCTCACCAGCACCACGTCAGAGAAGACGACTTCCCGGGGCTCGGCGCGACCGGCCCCCACAGTGCGGGCCGCGTACTCCACTTCGCCGGGCGTGATCGGATGGCCGAGGCGAACGAGCTTGACCAGCTCCTCCAGCAGGTCGCTCGCCCGCTCGACCTGTTCCGGCGTGCCGTGGACCCGGATCTCGTTGCCCCTCGCCCCGATCCGGGCCCCCACCTCCTTCTCGATCAGCCGGAGGTTCGCATCGTGGGTCCCCGCGAGCGCAAGCGTTTCCTCGGCGTCCGCGAGGACCACCCTAGTCTCTGACACCGCGTCCAATGTCGTGCCTAGGCTCTCAGCCCCAGACCGCTGGAGGGCGCTGCCGGAGCCAGGCCGGCCCACTTCCTCACCACTGCCCCGGCGCGGCCCCCTCCTCCGTGCAGACTCAGAGCTCGCCCCGGCGCCTGGCGGCGCGGCGGCTCCGGCGGATGGCGGCCGCCAGCATCCGGCGGCGCTTCTCGCTGGGCTTCTCGTAACGCTCGTGCCGCTTGGCCGCCTCCAGGACGCCGTGCTCCTGCAGCTCCCGCTTGAAGCGGCGCAGCGCGCTGTCGATCGACTCATTCTCCCGTACGTCAATGGCCATACTCTCCCTCCCTTCGCACCACCACACAACCCGCGGCACCGACAGCGCCTGCAAACGCGCACCAGAGCCGTAGGTGGTTGATCCTGACACGAAGGCCCACCCGCCGGCACAGCCCGCAGACAGCCTTCGGACCGCCCTCAGGGCCGCGCCCTGAGCGCCGGCCACCGCACAGCCGCACCCGCGGTGTGGACCAGGGTGATTATAGCAGGGGGGCGAACCCTTGTCAAACCGGACCCGCGCAGCCCTATCCGGGCGGCCAGCCCAGCGACCGGCCCGCCAGCACGTGCAGGTGCAGGTGGTCCACCGACTGGCCTGCGCTGGGCCCTGAGTTCGCCACCACGCGGAAGCCGGCCTCGGCCTTCCCCTCAGCCTCCGCCACCTTGGCGCAGACGCGCACCAGGCGGCCCACCAGGGTGTCATCTTCCTCTGACAGATCCCGCAGCGAAGGGATGTGCTTGCGCGGAATAACCAACACGTGCATCGGGGCTTGTGGGTTCAGGTCGCGGAAGCCAACCACCGCGTCGTCCTGATGGACGATGTCTGCTCGCGCGTCGCCGCTCGCGATGCGACAGAAGATGCACGCCGATGATGTCTTGCCAGCCGCTTCAGCCATGCGCGTTCACCTTTCTGCTCGAGCTTCGCTTCCCCCGTCTCACTCCAGGGGCAGGCTCAGGAGAGCCGACGCGTTTCGCCAGGCGATCAGCTCGAGCTCCTCCCCCGTCAGGCCCAGCCGGAGGAGTCGCCTGACGTCGGCCCGCGGGTCGCCCCACGGGAAATCGGTCGCGAACACCACCCGCCCCGCGCCGTGGGCGCGGATGAGCGCCACCAACTCATCATCTCCGAGCTGGTCCTCGGGGCAGTACGAGAGGTCGAAGTGGATGTCCTCCCCGAGCAGGTGTTCCCTGACCTCCCTCCACATCTGGTAGCCACCCATGTGCGCGACCACCATCCGGAGCGCCGGGAAAGCCTCATGGACCCGCGCCAGCGCCGAGGGCTGCGCATGGACGCAAGCGCGAGGCGCGATCTCCTGGCCGCTGTGGAAGAGCACGACCAGCCGGCCCGCGGCGGCCTCGTAAGCGGGCCAGAGCCGCGGGTCGTCAGGCGCGAACTCCTGGAAGTTGGGCTGGAGCTTGATCCCCCGCAGCCCGAGGGCGGCCAGGCGCTCGACCTCGGCCTCCAGGCGTTCCAGTCCGGGATGCAGGGCCCCGAAGGCGACCAGCCGCGGGCCGTTCACCCCAGCCGCCCAGTCGTTGATCGAGGGCACCTGCTCAGGCCGCGTCGCCACCGGCGCGATAACCGCCACCTCCACCCCGGCCTCGTCCATGATTCCGCTGAGGCCCGCGACCGTGGGGTCAGCGACGGGGCGGACGCCGTACTCCGCAGCCAGCGCCTGCACCGCGCGGGCCGCCACCCTCTCGGGGAAGGCGTGGGTGTGGAAGTCCACCAGGTGTCTTGGGCGCCTGTCCGACGTCATGGCGCCGGCGCCTCGATCTCCAGCTTGAACAGCCGCCGGGCGGTCTGCGTCGTCGCCCGCGCCAGCTCCTGCTCCCCCACCCCGCGCAGCTCGGCCAGTCGGCGGATCACCGCCCGGAGGTTCGCCGGCTCGTTGTCCCGCCCCCTGGCCATCTCGGGAGTGAGGTAGGGCGAGTCGGTCTCCACGACCAGCCGGTCCTCCGGCGCCTCGGCCGCCGTGCGGAGCAGCCCAGGGTGAGGCCCGCGCACAACCAGCCCGCCGAGCCCGAGTGTCGCCCCGAGGGCGAGCGCGCGCTCGGCCTGCTCCCAGGCGCCGTCGAAGCAGTGCCAGATGATGGGCGCGCCCACCTCCTCCGCGAGCAGCCCGAGCAGCTCCTCCTCCGCCGCCCGACAGTGTACGATGAGCGGTAGGCCGACCTCGGCGGCGAGTGCGGCATGCCGCCGAAAGGCCTCGACCTGAGCCGCGCGGGGAGAGAGGTTGCGGTACAGGTCGAGCCCCGTCTCGCCCACCGCCGCGACGCGCGGGCGGCGGGCCAGCTTCCGCAGGCGGGCCAGGGCGGGAACGTCGGCGGCCGAGGCATCGTGGGGGTGAATGCCCACCGCGGCCCAAAGGTCCTCGTGCTCCTGCGCGAGCGAGACGGCCAGCTCGCTGCTGGGCAGGTCGTAGCCCACCACGAGCATGGCTGCGACCCCGGCCGCGCGGGCTCTCGCCAGGACCTCGGGCAGGCGCCGCTGGAGGCGGGGGTGGTTCAGGTGGGTGTGGGCGTCAACCAGGGCGGGGAGAGCATCAGCCATCGTGGGCCCGCTCACTGCGCTCCCACCGCGCGGATCGGTCCATGTGCAGCACCATCCTGAGGCCATCCCGGTGGAGCCCGTAGTAGTGGGGCAGGAGGCGCGAGCGGCGGAACCCAAAGGCCTCATAGAGCGACTGCGCGGCGCGGTTGGCGACGTGGACCTCGAGGTCGGCATCCTCCACGCCCCGCTCCTGAAGGTAGGCGAGGGCCCGCGCCATGAGCGCTCGCCCCAGGCCGCGACGCCGTCGCGCGGGATCCACCGCAATGGAGGTGACGCCGCCCCGCCGCCTTCCCAGCCATCCCAGCTTCACGCGGACAAGCGCGTACCCGACCACCTCGCCCTCCTCCTCGGCGACGAAGAAGCCCTTCCGGTCGCGGACGACGTGGGCGAGGAATGTCGTCACACTGTAGCACTCGGGGCCGAAGGAGGCGCGCTCGATCTCGATCACGCGCCGCAGGTCGCTCAGCCTCGCGTTGCGGACCGTCATGGGACCCCGGCCCCCACGGTCTCGATCTCGCCGATTGCGAAGCTCCGGCCGCCCATATCCGTCTCCAGCAACAGCCTGCCGTCAGCATCCACGCCCTGCACCCGGCCTCGCGTCGGCCCATCGCCGGAGAGCACGACCACTTCCCGCCCGAGCAGGGCATCGAACTGCCGCCAGACGCGGGCCAGCCCCTCCCCGCTGCCCATCAGATCCTCCCACCGCTGCCCCAGGGCGTCAAGCGTGCGCGCGGCGAGCGCCGCCACCTCGTGCTCCCCACCGGTCTGCTCGCGCAACGAGGTCGCGCTCTCCCTCAGCTCCGCCGACAGGTCGGCCGGCGACAGGTTCACGTTCAGCCCCAGGCTCAGCACCGCCTGCGCGATCCGCTCCCCGGCCAGCTCCGCCTCTACCAGCACGCCCCCAAGCTTGCGCCCCCCAGCCAGCAGATCGTTCGGCCACTTCAGCTTCACCGCCACCCCGGCCTCCGCCCGCACCGCCTCCGCGGCCGCCACCA
>Ga0209102_1001428_pt1 | contig 12408 bp, 11 predicted proteins | sample ConPoolayeHmetaG_FD_185483 | JGI IMG/M metagenome (GOLD analysis project Ga0209102, IMG submission 185483) | Hot spring microbial mat communities from California, USA to study Microbial Dark Matter (Phase II) - Cone Pool mat layer H metaG... ... | reverse complement strand
GGGGCACACAGGGACAGGAGGCATCTCCTTCCCACAGATTAACCTCCATCCAGGTGGAAGCTCGAAGGAAACTCTTTTCCCTTCATAATAAAGATGTGTTTTCATCATTCGGTTTCTCGAAAAAATGAAAATATAACCAAAAACTCTTCAATCGTAAAGGAGGTTGAATACCCAGCTCCGTTGCCTCTGCTGGACTTCACCTTTCCGGAAATATGCGAGATCCCCCCTCACTTGTCAATAAATCCACTTTATAAGGCCTTTAAGGCGTCTTCTCCGGAGCTCCATTATGCAACGGACGAATATACCAACGTTCTTCTCGTCCTGATACAAGACCCAAACTCTCGATAGGCCTAATCTCCTTTAATCCTTAGGCCAAGCGAATGAAAATCCCATCGCCAGGCTTTGCTACCAATTGGCCTCTGTCTAAAACCACCCTCCCTCGTTGAAGAGTTATCCAGGGCCGCCCCAGACATTGGCGGCCTTCGTAGAGTGTGTAACCCGCACGGCTATGCTGGGTCTTTCCGGACAACGTATACTGAACCTGCGGATCGAGAATCACGATATCCGCATCGGAGCCTACTTCTAAACACCCTTTGTGAGGATAGAGACCGAAAATTCGAGCTGGCGTTTCCGATAGAAGCTGGGTAAGCCTTAGCAAGGTGATCCGCCCTCCATTGACTCCTGCGTCGTACATCAAGGTGAGAAGTGTCTCGGCCTGGGGAGAACCGTAGGCCGCTTCGAAAAAATCGTCCGTTTCTCGCTTGGCCTTCGGGGCATGATCGCTTGCCACCACGTCAATCGTTCCATCTTCGATTCCCTTCCATAGGGCTTCGTTGTCTTCAGGGGTACGAAGCGGTGGGGCAATCTTTGCCAAAGGTCCCCAGCGAAATAGGTCTTCTTCCGTTAACAGAAGATACTGAGGGCACGTTTCGGCGTAAACAGGAATTCCCATTGAGCGCGCACGTCTTATAGGCTCCAACCCTCTTCCGGCGCTGATGTGAGGGATATACAAAGTACACCCGCAAACTTCCGCGATGGCAATGGCTCGGTGGATCGCCTCCGCCTCCAGTGCAGCCGGGCGCATTTGACGGAAGACCTTGATGGCAGGAATCCCCTCGCTATTGAACTTATCTTCAAGATAATCCGTAGCAAGACCGTTTTCCGCATGGACTATCGCCATGCCCCCGTGTTTGGCAATCAGATCCATGGCAGCCGCCAAATAGTAGTCCGAGGTCATCCGACCGAGCTTGGCGTAGCTCATAAACATCTTAAAGGTCCGAACGCCGTAGCGGAAAGCTTCTGGAATCTGCCTGTATTGTTTTTCCACCTCGAAGAGGCCGACGTGAAGGCTGAAATCCAGATACGAAACCCGAGTGGCCTCTCTGAGCCCGTTTTCAATCGATTCGGAGATCTTCTGGCCTGGGAACGCGTAGACATAGTGAATCAGTGTCGTCGTTCCTCCGTAGGCTGCGGTCAACGAGGTGGTCTCGAAGTCGTCTTCATAGAGGGGATGAGTGTGCACATCGATGATCCCTGGTAAAACGAATTTCCCATCCGCCTCGATCACTCGTCGAGCTTTTTCGCGGGCTATTCCATTTCGAATCTCGGCAATCCTTCCCTCAAGGATAGCTAGGTCGGAGCGGTAGATTCTGTCTCGACCAACAAGAAGCCCTCCACAGACGAGCAAATCAAAATCTTCCCTCATTGTCTCTCTCCTCGCGCATAATGGAAATTCCGAGCAGGTCATGCATCTCGATCCAGATCCATAATGGTGCACGCAAGAACTTCTGTTCCCAGTCCGATATGCTCAATTTCTGTCCATTCTTCTGGGCAGTGACTTCTTCCATCTTTCGAGGGAATGAAGATCATCGCTGTGGGAGCGACGGTTGCTATATGGCTCGCGTCATGACCGGCTCCCGAAGATAATTGTATATGGGGAATATCCAGCCGTTTACAAACCCTGACAATACGTTCCACAAGGTTAGCGTCAAAGGTAATTGGATCCGAACTCGTCGCCGATTCGAAAAGGATTTCGACCCCTCGTTCTTCGTGGATCCGCCTCAGTTCCTTCTCGTAAGAAGAAACCGCCAGAGCAAGAAGATCTTTCTGGAGGCTCCTCACCTCCCAATAAAGAATCATCCTTCCGGGAACTACATTGGTGGTGTTTGGAAAGAGATCGATACTTCCCACCGTTCCCACCACTCCAGCCCATTTCCTGCAAATTCGTTCCAAGGACAAGACAGCCTCTGCCCCTGCCGCCAAGGCGTCTTTTCGAACATCCATCGGAGTGGTTCCGGAATGGTCGCTTCTCCCAATGACCTCTATTCTTCCTCTTACAATCCCTGCAACTCCTGTGACGACACCAATGGGAATCCGTTGGGAGTCTAGGCATGGACCCTGTTCAATATGAAGTTCCAAGTATGAAAGTACATCGGCTGAAGATCGTCTCGCTTCGTCCAGTCGTGAAGGGTCTCCGCCAACCTCCCGAATGGCCTCTCCCAACGTGCGTCCCTTCTCATCCCTCAATGACTCGATCAGTCCAAGGCTGAGTTTCCCTGCCATCCCCCGGCTCCCGATAGTAGATAGTCCGAAAGGAGAGGGTTCTTCCGCAAGGAAAGCGACAACCTCGATGGGATGGACGTTTTCAATCCCCATCTCTGCAAATCGTCGGATTACCTCAATGGCTGCGATAACCCCTGAGACCCCGTCAAATCTCCCCCCTCCTCTTACCGTATCGAGATGGGAACCTAACAGGAGAGAAGGGCCTTCATTTTTTCCTTGTCTTCTTCCGATGAGGTTTCCGACGGGATCGATCCTCACCGAGAGTCTTGCTTCGTCTTTCATCAGATGCGCTATATAATCGCGTGCCTTTCGATCTTCCTCCGTAAAGGAGAGGCGGGTGTATCCTACCTCCTTTGGAGAGGTAAAATGGGCAAGGGTAAGAATATCGCGATTGATCCGTTGGAGGTTAGGCTCAAATCTGATTATGCAACGTCCCTCCCTTTCCGTTGTTCAGCTCTTTCTCTAAATGGGTCTCAATAAGCCTATTTGAATGCCTTTTCGGGAGGCGTGGCATACAAGCCAGCCTTGCTATGGGTCAATCCTAAATCGACCATGGCCTCCGCTAATTTCAAGGCGACCGCAGAAGGATCGATGACCTTAATTCTCAATTTGGCCTCGATCTCCTTTGCATAACCAGCCATTCCTGCACATCCCAGAATGATGATTTCGGCTCCGTCTTCCACGGCGCTTCGTGCTACCTCCAGAACCCTTCTTTTGGTCTTTTCCGGTTCGGCATCTGTTTCAGCAACAGAGAGATCCAGACTCCGGACGGAAGCCAGAAAATAGTCTAGCCCTCTTCGGTGAACATGTTCCCGCTTCGAGGGAATTCTCTCTCTTCTCGGAGTGATCACCGTAAATCGGGCCCCTAACATAGCCGCGAAGTGAAGGCTTGCCTCCTCAATCCCAATTACAGGAATGGTGGAGATCTCTCTGGCAGCATCAAGTCCAGGGTCCGAAAAGCACGCGATCACAATGGCTTGATAACCTTCCTGGTTCGCCCTTTTCACCCATTCTAATGTTGCTGGAATCGCATAGGCTTCATCATAAGCGGACTCGATTGTCTCAGGGCCTCTTTCCGCACCGACGACGGTCAAGGATGTATCCGGCCTCTTTATGCGGTTTAACTCTTGCTCGAGATGGTTCGTCATGGATTGGGACGTATTTGGATTGATCACCATGATTTTCATCGCTCCGCTCCTCGTGTGGACTTAAGCTTGTTCGAACGAAATGAGATGGGAAAGAAATCATCTTCGATAATGGTCGATAGTTTTCGACAATGTCCACTGGACTTCGCCGAAAATGATTTCTCTTCTCCCTCAACATATAACCCGATATAACCCTCGCCAGAACTACTTAAATCAACCTATCTCGGTCAGCCCAATTTTTTCCACTAAAACCTTCTCATTACACTCTTCAATTTAAAAAAATCTTAAAAAAACGAAAAAAAAAAGTCAAGAAATTTATCCGAGGCTATTACCAAATAATCAAAAATTTCTATTGACAAAATATTTTGGCTTTTGTAACATATAAATAATTTTCAAATTTTGAAAATTAATTTTTAAAAAATGGTAAATTCAATTAATAAAACGCTGGCTTATGGATTGGAAGTTCTTCTCCTGTACGATTACTCCAGACCTATTTTTTCTGTCTCAGAGATATCTAAGGAGTTAAAATTCAGTCAAAGTAAAACTTATCGATTAGTGAGGACTTTGGTAAAATATAATCTCCTTAGAGAAGAGGAAGGGACAGCCAAATATTCCCTTGGCTTAAATGCTCTCCGCTTAGGGCTTATAGCACAAAAAAAATTCAACATAGCATCCATTGCAAAACCTTTTATGAAAGAGCTTTCTGTCCTTACAAAAGAAACAGTACTTTTGACAGCCGTAAATGGTACAAAAGGAATAGTACTGGAAAGAGTTGAAAGTGAAGAACCGATTAGATATTCTTTGTTTCAACCTGGATCAACAATTCCTCTTCATGCAGGGGCTTCAAGTAAAATTTTAATGGCTTTCCTTTCTGAAAAAGAATGGGATAGAATTATTAAAACGGAGGGATTGAGGCGTTACACTGCGAATACCATTACGAATAGGACTAGGCTAAAAGCTAATCTCAGACAAATACGGAAGCAAGGTTATGCCTTTAGCGATCAAGAGGTCGATCGAGAAGTAAGAGCAATAGCAGCACCAATTTTCAATGCGATGGGTGAGTTAGTGGCAGGATTAAGTATTGCAGGACCGAGTTATAGGATTGGTAAAAAGAGGATAAAATACTACAAGAAATTAGTTTTAAAATATTCCCAAATGATTTCTAATAAATTGTTTGGTATTTCATCAAACCCAAAACGTAAAATTATGGATTCAGAGTGTATGAAGTCGTCTCGTAAATAAATATCATGCTATGAAGACGAATTCCATTAAATCCACAAAAAACCAAGAAGGGAGGTTGGAGCGGAACATTTTATCCTCGCAACAGATTTTGGGGCTTATATGCTTCCCCCTCCGGTAGAAGGGATGAGAGAGTTTATTGCATGCATGCTTGACTTGGGGATGAACGAAGATGACATCAGAATGATGATTAGTACAAACCCTGCTCGATTACTCGGCTTAGAATAATATTGAGATGAAAGATTTAGGTTGCCTTTTCAATCCAAAAACAATCGCGGTTGTTGGTGCTTCAGAGAAGGGAGCGGGTTTTTTTGTGATTGAAAACCTTAGAAGCCTCGGATTTAAGGGAAAGGTTATTCCGGTTAATCCAAGGTATAAGAAGATTTTTGGCCTCCCATGTTATCCTTCTCTCATTGAAGTCCCGATAACAGAAAAGATCGATTGTGTCGCCATCCTTTTAAGTTGTGAAAAAGTCAATTCCATACTTGAGCAAATTGGAAAACAGGGTATTCGGGGGGCTTGGGCTTTTGCAAGTGGATTTGCTGAAACAGGAAAAGAGGGCGAAAGACTTCAAAAAGAGTTAAGGGAGATATGTCTAAAGTATGGCATTTTGTTTTGTGGACCGAATTGCGTGGGTTATGTTAATCTCCATGCTCAATCAGGAATGTTCAGCGCTCCTATCTCTCCTACCTTGAAGAAAGGAACGGTAGGGGTGGTTTCCCAGAGTGGCTCTGTTCTACTTGCCATTGCCAACAGTAATAGAAATATCGGATTTAGTATCCTCATATCAAGCGGAAATGAGGCTGTTCTGGATGTGGGTGATTATATCGCTTACCTTCTTGAAGACATAAACACAGAGGTCGTTATTGCTTTCTTGGAATCAATTCGTCGCCCAGATGTATTCGCCCGGTGTTGTGAACGGGCCATTGAGCTCCAAAAGCCCATTATTGTGCTTAAGGTCGGAAGATCAGAAATGGCCCAGAAGGTTGCTTTTACCCATACCGGAGCAATAACCGGTTCAGACAGGGTTTATGATGCCTTTTTCAAAAAATATGGAGTCATAAGGGTAGAGGATCTGGATCAACTTCTTGAGACAGCGGAAGCATTTGCTAGATGTCGCGGTCGATGGCCAAAAGGGGGAAGAGCAGGTGTGATCACGGTTTCAGGTGGTGAGATAAGTCTTATTGGAGATCTAGCAGAGGGCCTTTCTATTTCCTTTCCTCCTCTTTCACCCTCAGCAGCAACAAAGCTTCGAAAGAGGCTTCCTCCGTTTGTGCCCATATCCAATCCACTTGATGGGTGGGGAAGCGGAGACCTTGTCGAGACCTATCCTGCTTGCCTCGAGGTCTTGACGGAAGAGGAGGGGTTTGACTTGATTTTAATCTCTCAGGATGCTCCTCCTGGGATGGCTGAAAGCCAAGTAAATCAATACACTGATGTGGCAAGGGCTGCTGTGCAAGCTGCTGCTAAGGGTAAGCTTGTCATTGCCTTTAGTCATCTCTCTGGAGGATTGGATAAGACGATTAAGGCCATAATGGATGAAGGGAATATTCCCTTTCTTCAGGGAACAAAGGAGAGCCTCCTAGCAATTCATCACTTGATTAACTATAGTAATTTTATTAATAGAAATAGAAGACAAAAAGAAGAGGAAGTTGAAGTAAAATCACCATTAAACTTAAATGAAATGATACGGAAATTGAGTGGTCCAAAACGTATCCTCACGGATAGAGAGTGCAAAGAAATCCTTAGGGTATATGGGATTCCTATAGTTAGGGAGAAACTTGCGCTTTCGATCGAAGAAGCTCTTGAGGCAGCCAATCAATTAAACTATCCTGTCGTCCTTAAAGGTCAGTCCAAAGACATTCCCCATAAAACAGAAGCCGGTCTCATTCGACTTGGCATTTGGAATCAAGATGAACTAAGGACTTCCTATAACCAAATAATAGAGAATTTTAAAAACTATAATCCAAATGCCCATCTTGAGGGGATACTAGTCCAAGAAATGTTACCAAAAGAGGCAAAAGAAGTACTTCTGGGCATATCAAAAGATCCCTTTTTTGGTCCTGTGATTATTTTTGGATTAGGGGGCATATGGGTTGAATTGCTAAAAGATATATCTCTTCGTATTCCACCTATAGGAAGAGAAGAAGCCTTGAGGATGATCTCAGAAATTAAAGGAAGAGCACTTTTAGAGGGATTTCGTGGAATGGAAAGAGCTGACATTGAATCTCTTATCAAAGTAATCATTCAAATTGCACAGATGGCCGTTGATTTAAAGGATGTGTTGATCTCTTTGGATTTAAATCCTTTGATGGTTTTACCTAAAAGGGGAGGTGTAAGAGTTGTGGATGTAGTGATGGAAGTAGGAGGGGAATATGTTTAAAATTTAGGGGTATATTAATTTTGATTGATCGTCTTTTTTGATTATAGAGATTGACCAAAGAAAAATAGGTTCGTGTTTAACGAAAAGGTTTCTTTTTTACAAGTTCCCAGATTAAAAACTTTTAATTTAAGTTAGAATATAATCCATCTATTGTTTTACTCTATAGAGTTAGCATTGGTGATTTTTATGCAATTAATTAACAAATTTTTTCAAATAAATTTTTACATCAACCCGAATTGATACGTACCCAAAAATATAAATACTAAAAATTGGAAAGGAGATTTTTTGATGAAGGTTTTGTTATCTGGGAATGAGGCAATTGCAAGGGGAGCGTACGAAGCGGGTATAGAGATCGCTGCAGGTTATCCAGGAACACCCAGTTCGGAGATTCTTGAAAATATAACTAAGTACAAGGAAATCTATTCAGAATGGTCAGTAAATGAGAAGGTAGCTATGGACATGGCTGCCGGAGCCGCTTATTCGGGACGAAGGGCCATGGTAACAACCAAACAAGTGGGGATGAATGTTCTATCCGATTCTCTATTTTACACTGTATATACGGGGTTGGAAGCTGGCCTTGTGGTTGTTACAGCTGATGACCCCGGCCTCTTCAGTACCCAGAATGAGCAGGATAATCGTCATTATGCGAAATTGGGTAAGTTTCCCCTCCTTGAAATCGCAGACAGTCAAGAAGCAAAAGATTTTGTCATCGAAGGAATTGAGATCAGCGAACGATTTGATACTCCTGTTGTTATTCGAACGACCATGCGAACATCCCATTCAAAATCTATGGTTACATTAGGTGAGCGAAAAAAGCCGAGAAAGGAAATTGGTCCATTTCCACGAAATATAGAGAAGTATAACTGTATGTGCATCTGGGCAAAAAAACGCCATCCCATTGTAGAACAGCGTCTTATTGCCTTGGCCGAATATGCTGAAAAATTTCCTTGGAATCGGATTGAGTGGGGAGATCGAAGCCTTGGTATTATTGCTAGCGGGGTCGTTTTTGAATATGCAAAAGAGGTTTTCAAAAAGGCCTCCTTTCTAAAGCTTGGAATGACATTCCCACTGCCTAAGAAGAAAATTGAAGAATTTGCAAGTAAAGTCAAGAAGGTAGTTATTATTGAAGAATTAGATCCTTTTCTTGAGGAACAAATAAAAGCTATGGGAATTCCCGTTATTGGTAAAGAGGTTTTTCCACCTTGTGGTGAGCTATTACCTCAAACGATTAGGAGCTTGGCAGTGGAGGCAGGTATTTTACCAGAAACAGAGAAACGAATAATTCAAGTTCAGATTCCAGAGAATCTTCCAACAAGAAGTCCGGTCCTCTGTCCTGGGTGTCCACATCGGACCACTTTTTATCTTCTAAAAAAGATGAAGCTTCCTGTGGCGGGAGATATTGGCTGTTATAATTTAGGAGCATTACCTCCTTTTAATGCTCAGCATACCATGGGATCCATGGGGGCAAGCATTGGTGTCCTTCACGGAATGGGCAAATCCGGACTTCCAGAGCATCCCGTTTGCACCATTGGGGATTCCACCTTTTTCCACGCGGGAATTCCCCCGCTACTCAACATGGTCCATAACAAAGGGATTGGGACTGTGATTATATTAGATAATCGTACTACGGCTATGACCGGACATCAAGACCACCCAGGAGTTGATAAAACGCTATTAGGAGAACCAACGAAAAAAGTTGATATCTACGAACTCGTCAAAGCTATGGGAGTAGAGAAAGTTCTAAAGGAGAATGCCTTCGATTTAGAGGCAATGGGGAAGGCTTTAAAAGAATGCATCACCTATAGAGGAACATCAGTTTTGATCGCAGAGGGAGAATGTGTTTTTATATCTCGGAATCCTCAACCTCCCTATGAAGTGGATCTGGATCTCTGTACGGCATGTGGGATCTGTTTTCAGACAGGTTGTCCTGCCATCATCAAAGTTGAAGATAAGTATAAAAAAACAGATAAGAAAAAGACAGGGATTAATCCCGTTCTCTGTACAGGATGTGGTGTCTGTCTTCAGGTTTGTCCCACAGGTGCGATTCGGAAGCCAAATGTGAAGGAGGAGGGATGATTCCTAAATTAAATGAAGAGAACTCGAGCTTTTTGGAAAGAAACCAGAGTCCTTATATCAAAAGAGGTGGTAATGGAGATGACACCCAAAGATCTTAATTTTTTAATTGCGGGAGTAGGAGGTCAGGGAACGGTTATAGCGAGTGACATCCTATCTGATGTGGGAAGTCAAACTGGCTATGATGTTAAAAAATCTGATATATTAGGGCTGGCGGTCCGGGGTGGGAGTGTTGTAAGTCATGTTCGCTGGGGCGATAAAGTTCATGCGCCTATGTTGGAAGAGGGTACTGCCGATTTCCTTGTTGGATTTGAATGGCTTGAGACCTTACGAAATATATCCTATATCCATCCGGACGGAACGGTCTTAGTGAATGATTGTCGCATGGATCCAATCAGCGTAAGCTCTGGAGAAGTCGAATATCCGTCCCAAGAGAAAATTCTCTTTTGGATCAAGAAATCTGCAAAAAAAGTGTTGGTCATTCCCGCACTCCAAATAGCCTTGGATTTAGGTGAACCGCGAGTATTAAATATTGTGATGATGGGGGCCCTTTCCAGACTGATCGAAACCGATGAGCCCACCTGGGAAGAAGTAATTCAAAAACGTGTTCCAAAAAAACTTTTAAAACTTAATTTGGAGGCATTCCAACGGGGCAGGAATCTAACATTATAAAAGGGTAATCCATGTATTTTTAATGATTTATAGATTTAAAAAGGGGCTTTAGGGTTCAATTAAAATTTATAGGCCATATCCTGATCGATATCAAATATACGCTCTTTTGTATTTCACATTTATTTTCAGTAGCTTAAAAAATTTTAGCACTCACTAAAAATTAGTCACGTTTTTTATGCTTCTTCAATTGAGAGTCTCAGAACCGCAAATGTCGCATGCCCTTAATTTCATCGAAGGTTCCATTAGACATGATGGAACAAAGCCTATTTCCACCATTACTCGGTCCTTTTTAGATTCCTTCCATCCTTCTTCCATGCGCCAAGAATACATGAGACAGTACCCGCCCACTCTTATAAGATGGGCTGTAGAAGATAAGCAGAAGGAACTCTTTAACCATTTCCTTCTCATTTCGATCGATGATTCTAAAGCAAAAAATCCAAAGAGAGCAAACACTTTCCTCTCCTGGATTAGCATTTTGATGCCCAAGAGAAAAAAAGATATGGTCATGGAATTTCATCTATCACCCTTCATTTCCAATGTGGGATTCGTGCTATCCCTATCAATGTGAAAATCTATCTCAAGGCTAAAACTATAAGAATTTTGAACCATGAATTCAGCAAGAAGATTCCTTCAAAGAGCAAGATGGTTCTGGTCATGGAGATACTTAAGGAGATCAAGGAAAAGAAGCTCTTCAAAATGGTCTATTTTTTAATGAATAAGGATTTTATCCAGTTATGGTTTCTGACTCTATAACATATCTGGTCTGGAGAAAAGGAGAAGAGGAAGTCTTAAGTATCTCTGATTTCAATGGTCTCCATAGGGAGGAACAATATGAGCAGCCCCTTCTGGTGTTTGGGAGAAAACTCCTCGAGAAGTCAAAAGGTGGTCAACCTCATTACCTCTATCATCTCCTTATTTGAAAGAGAATAAGACTAATGTTTTCAAAGAACGATAAAAAGAAGTATGGAGAACTTTAATTTTTATCGCTGTAATACTAAAACTAAATTATGAAACCGCCCCTTATTGTGTTAGCTATAGGTGGAAATTCATTGATTAGAGATAAGGGGAGAATTGATCTATTCTCTCAGTACGAGGCCATTAAAGAGACGGCTCAATATATAGTTGATCTTGTGGTGGAAGGGATAAGTTTAGTGATTACACATGGAAATGGTCCTCAGGTAGGATTTATATATCGGAGGGGAGAATTGGCGAGGCATGAACTCCCTTTAATCCCCTTAGATATTTGTGGTGCAGATACTCAAGGTGCCATTGGATATATGATAGAAAAGGCTCTTCTAAACGAGTTTAGGAAAAGGGGGGTTAGAAAGAAAGCGGTGGCCCTTGTTACACAGACGGTGGTTGATCGAGAGGATCCTTCGTTTAAACATCCAACAAAACCCATAGGTTCTTTTATGATAGAAGAGGAAGCTAAGAGGAATATGAGGGAGTTAGGATGGCAGATTATGGAAGATGCTGGAAGGGGATTTAGGCGGGTGGTCCCTTCTCCGGTTCCAAGGGAGATTATTGAATTGGAAATCATTCGTCTATTGGTTAAGGAGGGCTATATTGTAATTGCTGCTGGAGGGGGTGGAATTCCAGTGATTAGAAACGAGAATGGTGAATTGGAAGGGGTTGAGGCTGTCATCGATAAAGATTTAGGGTCTTCTCTTTTGGCGAGAAAATTGGGTGCAGAGACATTTATTATTTCGACTGCTGTGGATTCTGTTTATCTCCATTTTGGAGAGGAAAACCAGGTACCTTTAGGACATGTCTCACTTTCAGAGGTAAAACGATATTTGGATGAGGGGCACTTTAAGCCGGGATCTATGAGGCCAAAAATTGAAGCTGTCATTGAATTTCTTGAAGGGGGAGGTAAAAAAGCTATTATCACATCTCCTAAGAATTTATTAAAGGCCATGAAGGGAGAAGCGGGAACAATAATTACAAATTATTTTTGAGGTCATTTTTTAACTCTTTGAAGTTTGATCTAGTTTCTGCAAAACCTTGATAATCAAGCATCAGAAATTTTCTATCTGTTTTAGTCTTTTCCATCTAATTCAGTATTTTTGACGCATTTAAATCACAATTTTGTAATACTGGACAAAGAAATTTCTAATTTGTTGTTCATTTGGAAATGCCTTTTTTATGACCTCTCTGGATTACTTTTTTATTTCCTCCGATGTCTTTTGAGTGATTTATTGAGAATAACCTATTCTCAGGGAACTCGATCTTCTAAAAAAGGTTCAAATCATCGTTCCACTCGGTCAAATCGCTTTTATCCAAACGATAAAATCGTTAAGAGGGAAAGGATATACCATCCCTTCTCTTTCTTTT
>Ga0209102_1001424_pt1 | contig 12443 bp, 10 predicted proteins | sample ConPoolayeHmetaG_FD_185483 | JGI IMG/M metagenome (GOLD analysis project Ga0209102, IMG submission 185483) | Hot spring microbial mat communities from California, USA to study Microbial Dark Matter (Phase II) - Cone Pool mat layer H metaG... ... | reverse complement strand
AAAAGAAAGGAGCATTTTTTTATATAAACCTCAACATTCTTAAACCCAGAGCTCATCCTTTTCATTAATTTCATCTCTGTGTGCACACCTTCGGCCGAAGCGTTAGTCGTAAGATGGTCAAAATAATTGAGGATGTATTCCTGCCATCTGTGCAGTGCCCTTCCCCAATCATTCATCGCTACACCCTGTGAATGCCCCATACACAGAATAAGACTCTTCAGAAGCGCCCTGGCTTGGGCCTTGTGCGGCTCCTTGGAGAGACACGGCGCAACTACTCTTTCGCCCCATACCATTCCACACGCACAGGATAAGCCCCAAATAAGTCTTAAGCTTCCTCTTCTCCCCATCACTCAGACGTTCTGAGACCTTCAAGAAAAGGCGTTTCTTAATTGCCTTACCACTGGCCTCCTGGTCTAGGTCCCTCCTCCAGCCTCCAGTTAGCATCCTGGATGACATGAAAATGGTCGATGACTATCCTCGTCTCAGGGAGAACATCTTTGGTGGCTTGAATAAAAACAGCTTCCATATCCAGACACACCTCCTCTATTTTCCTCCTAACTATGCCCATCCACTCCCAACCTCACCCGCCTCTTCCGCCTTCCCTCCACCCAGCTCAGCCCTACCCTTTTCCCTTTGATTAGTCCCCTCCCTACCTCATCCTAATAACCTTAATATCTCTTCCTCAGCCCACATCCTCTGTCGCGACCAGCCCCTTACCCCAGGCCACTCTTCCCTAAATACTTTCCCCCAGCGGCAATATCGCCACCGCCTCTTCCTGCCCACTAAATAAACCTTCTTTCCGGCTAAAAACCGATGCCAGAGCTGCCGCTCCTTCTCATACTGATGAAGATGTTTTGTCCTTCTCCCACAAAAGGGACATGCGCCTGCCCTTCTCCTTTCTACGCGCAGCATTATCCCTTCCTCTTCTATCTCAACCCTCTTGACTTCGAACCCTTGAAGACCTAAGAAAATTAGCATAAGATTTTTGAAAGTCATTTGTGGTAGGTTAACTTCTTGCTTTTCTTCTTTATTTTCAAAGAGTTCCTCCCACATTTCTATCTAAAAATCACCACACTTTTTTTATGAAAGAGCCCAATAATCATTGACAGAAAGGAAAGACAATGATATATTCATTTCCCCTTGAACGACTTGAGGGGAAAACTCTTTAAAACATAATAATTTAAAGGAGGATTTTCAAATGGCTTCATTAAAGGAAAAACTCGCCTCAAAAATTCCCACCATGCGTGAAAGAGTATCTTCTCTCATCAAGCAGTATGGAGAGGTCAAGATTTCAGAAGTAACCGTTGCTCAAGCATATGGTGGAATGCGTGGGGTAAAATGCATGGTCACAGAAACCTCAGCTCTTGACCCGATGGAAGGGATTCGGTTCCGCGGTTATAACATTCCTGAGCTAAGGGAAAAACTCCCCAAGGCACCCGGCGGTGAAGAACCACTCCCTGAAGGAATCTTCTACCTTCTTTTGACAGGAGACCTCCCCACTGAAGAAGATGTAAGAGAAATCACCAGAGAATGGCAGGAACGCAGCCCTCTTCCTGGATATCTCATTGATGTCCTCAAGGCAATCCCTAAAGACACCCATCCTATGACCCAGTTTTCGCTGGGAATCCTCACCCTCCAGAGAGAGTCAATTTTTGCCGAAAGGTACAGAAAGGGAATGAGCAAGATGGAATACTGGGACCCAATGTATGAAGACGTGATGAACCTTCTGGCTAAATTACCTTCTCTCGCTGCTTACATCTATCGCAAATCATATAAAAATGACAAACATATTCCCCCTGACCCAAACCTTGACTGGGGTGGAAACTTTGCTCATATGATTGGAGTCGAAGAGGACGAATTCAAAGAATTGATGCGCCTTTATCTTGTCCTCCACAGTGATCACGAGGGAGGAAATGTCTCGGCTCACACCACCCACCTCGTTGGCTCTGCTCTCTCAGATTGTTATTATGCACTTTCTGCAGGGATGAACGGTCTTGCCGGGCCTTTGCACGGACTCGCCAATCAGGAAGTTCTGCGCTGGATAATGGATTTGATGGAGAAACTGGGAGGTGTCCCCACTAAAGAGCAACTCAAACAATATGTCTGGGACACACTTAATTCCGGTCAGGTTATCCCTGGTTATGGACATGCAGTGCTTCGTCAAACCGACCCCAGGTATATCGCCCAGCGTGAATTTGCCCTCAAGCATCTCCCCGATGATGATATCTTCAAGGTGGTGAGTGCGCTTTATGAAATTGTGCCTCCCATTCTTCTCGAACAGGGTAAGGCAAAGAACCCATGGCCAAACGTAGATGCACATTCAGGCTGCCTGCTTTATCACTACGGGATAAAGGAGTTCGATTTCTACACTGTTTTCTTTGGCGTTTCGCGTGCTCTTGGAGTACTTTCCTCGCTCATCTGGGACAGAGCCCTTGGTCTAGCCATTGAAAGACCGAAGAGTGTGACCACAGACTGGATTGAAGAACAGGTTAAGAAAGCAGCAAGCTGAGTGATTAAATCTGAGTTAGGGGGGAGATTAGCTCCCCCTCCTCTGCGAGCTCCTAAAATTTCAATTCCTAATAAAAATTCTATTTCCTATTCCTCGGCAAAGGAAAAGAACTTCAAAACTTCAACAAAATCATTACTAGTGAAGGAAACAGACCTCTCACCCGTTCTCTTGGCTCCAGGGATCCAGCTTGCTCTCTCCGCATAACCTTCTTCAACATAAACAACCTCCAGGGTAAAGGGATGGTTGAGCTTGTAAGGCTTGAAATCTTTGAGCCTTCTTAAAGCTTCGCTGGTTTTCTTCCTGATGAGCTCCTGTGCCTTTTGAGGATGGAGCATGCGGGCTGCCTTTCCGATTCCTTCCTTTACGGCCACAGTCTCCACCTCGCCGAAGAGCTCTTTAGCCTGTTTGCAAATAGCCAAGTCTCCTGCTACCAGCACTACTGGAACTCCAAAATGTCCAGCTATGGCTCCATTTATTCCAGCCTCAGGCATCCTCTTTCCATTAAGGATGAGGTCGAAGATTCTTCCTGTCATGGTGTGTTTCAGAACGGCATCAGGTGTTCCAGCTCGGGCATGATAACCTACAAAAATCACAGCATCAAATGTCTCGTCTATCCCCTCCATCATCGAAAATGGACCACCAGACCAGTCACGAATGAGGTCTGCTTCTCTTCGAAGAAGGTCGGGAAGAATGTTCCTTCCGCTTCCATGAGAATCGCGGACAAGAATTTCAGTTGCTCCTGCCTCAAGCGCTCCCTCTATGGCTGCATTTGCTTCCTCTGTCATCAACTTGCGAAAAAGAGGATAATCCTTGCCATCACGGCTCACATCCTCCCAGTGAATCACTCCTGCAACACCCTCCATGTCAACGGAAATAAAGACCTTCAATCCTTTCTGCGACTCCTCGGCAAATGAAAAAATCATCGCCATGAAAACAATAAGCCAAAAAACACAAGCTTTCTTTTTCATCGCCTCTCCTCTCTCAATGTTTCGATTTGAATTCAGGGTTTTTCTGAATTTCATTTAGTTCTTAATGCCCTCATGATAGAAAATAGTCAATTCTTAGTCAATAAGAATCAGAAAAAACTCTTTTTAATGGAATTAACTCATTCAATTAACGCCCCAATCTCGACGAAAAATCTTGGTTGCTTCCCCTTAAAAACTTCAAAATATCCCTTAGGCTCGACAAGTTCATCGAAAGTAAAGCAAAATAGATAAAATAGATTTTTTTTAACATTGAGCAAAAGATGTGGTATATTTTAAAACTAAGAATAATTCAAAGGTTAAGATTTTGATGATTAAGAAAAAAGATATGTTTTCCTTCCCTTAATTTAATTCCTCAAGGAGAAAATTTGATGCTTTATAAATTGTGCCTCATAGGTTGCGGGAATGTAGGTCAGGGGCTTTTAGAGATACTCCATCAAAAGGCGAATTTCCTTAAAAGGATGTATGATTTTGAAGTGAAGGTTGTAGCCATAAATGATAAACTCAAAGGCTCGCTCATCCTACCTGAAGGGATTCAACTTGAAAAAATCCTTAAAATCTTAAAAGAAGGGAAAAAAATAAGCGATTACAAAGAAGGAAACCTAGAAAGAAATAAAGAACTTGAAGCTCTGGAGACGATTGAAAGGTGCGATGCTCAGATTGTTGCCGAGCTAACCTATACTGACATAAAAACTGCTGAACCAGCCACAAGTCACATAAAAAAGGCTCTCGAAACAGGAAAACACGTAGTCACTTCTAACAAGGGGCCGGCCGCACTCCATTACCGACAATTAAGCGCCCTGGCAAAAAGGAAAGGAGTATTTTTCAAGATTGAAGGAACGGTGATGAGCGGAACCCCTGTTTTTAACCTTTTTGAAAATTGCTTAACAGGAAATTCAATAAAGGAAATAAAAGGAATCCTAAATGGAACCACAAACTTCATCCTTTCCAAAATGGAAGAAGAAGGAATGGAATATCTCGATGCCCTGAAACTTGCTCAAAGCCTTGGTTATGCCGAGGCTGACCCGAGTGCAGATGTAGAGGGCTATGATGCCCTGGCTAAAGTTGTCATCCTTGCCAATGTCCTCCTCCAAGGAGAAATAAAGCCTTCAGAGGTAAGAAGGGAAGGAATAACTTCAATCACTAGGGAAGAGGTAAAAAAAGCAAGAGAAGAGGGATTTCGTTACAAACTAATAGGTTCTGCAAAAAGAAAGGGGACCAAAATCGAAGCTTCTGTAACTCCCCAAAAGCTGCCTCTTCAAGACCCCCTGGCCCAGGTGATGGGAGCCCAAAATGCCATAACATTTGAGACTGACCTGATGGGAAAAATAACCATCCACGGACCAGGAGCAGGAAAAATCGAGACAGGTTATTCAATCCTGAGCGACATGCTCTCTATCCATCGTGCTCTCTGCACGAAATAATTTAATTAAGGAAAATGATGATAAGAGCTTACGCATCATCTTCAAATTAGGGAGAAAAAGGAGGAGGGAAATGCATTTCAAGCTTCTTAGCCCGATAGACCTCAAGGCCATGGATGCCTTGCTTGAATCTTATGGAGGAGCAAAAGAAATTTCTAAGAAGATAGAATCGATGAAGGATTACCAGAAGCGTAAACGAGTGGCGGAGGAAAAAGGATATGGAGAGATGCTAGAAAAGGCTGAAGAATACGTAAAATCCTTTGCCAAGGTCGAAGATTTCATCGAAGAAAAAAAAATAAGGATAACGAAAAAGGGAATCTGTACCACTCAAGTCTCTGGATTCCAGTCCGCTCGACCAACTTTTCATGCCCTAAAAATGATTGCTGAAGATGGAAAAATTCTCTTTCCTGCTGAAATGATCTCTGTGGTGCCTCTCACAGATTACTATGTTTATGGTGGAGAGCTTATAACTACCCTTGCCATGGCGGAAAACATCCTTAAGGCAAGTAAATTCTGCAGCACAAACCTCCTCGGGACCCCGCTTCCTGAAGCTCGTTTTAAGAGAGTAGAAAAGGTCACAGGAGAAAAATTTGAGCGCAGAGACCTTGGAAATGGCATGAGTCAGGTCATCCTCAAAAACATGGGAACTCTTTTCGGAAATCTGGGAGGGGTGGAGGTCGGAAACAACAATCATCTCCTTTATCTCGACGGAATCACCAGGGCTTCTCTGGAGACAGGGGCAAATTTCTTCCTCAACCCCAGCTGGTCAACGATCGTTGCCGCCTGCTATTATGCCCGAGAAATTCCTAATCTCTCCTTCAAGATTTCGATGCTTCTTTCCACTCAGAATGCAATCCAATTCAGAATGCTTCTCAACATCATCAAGGAATATCTCCGGGATGATGGAACCACTCCCATCTACGAAATAAACATAGGAAATGCAGCCTCTGCCGAGACATTCATCCGGTGTACCAGAGAATTAGAGGAATCTGGACTTCCCAAAATCTACCTCGCGGCCCATCTGAGAATAAATTCAGATTTAGGGATGGCTGATTTCAACTGGACAGAGAATGCCTTTCGAGTGCTAGAAGCTGGTTGTGATTTAACCATAAAATATGAAAGCGATGGGGAGAGAAGACCCTATGATACCATGGAGGCCTATTTCCTCTCGGATGAGGAGAGGAACGAGAAAGCCGAAATCATTGGGGATGTGATCTACCATAAGTGTCTCCGCTGTGACAGAGACGCAAAGGAAATATTGCTCAGGGGCCACGAAGTAAAATTTGCTGGAATTTCTTCAAAATCTTGAACGAAAAAAGGAATGACAAATGGACCTGGGAATCAAGGATAAAGTAGCCCTTGTTACGGCTTCAAGCCGAGGTCTGGGAAAATCAATTGCCAAGCGCCTGGCCCAAGAAGGCTCCATCGTTGCCATTTGTTCGAGAAACGAAGAGAGAATTTTCAAGGCAAGAGATGAAATTAAGGAAGAAACGGGTCAAAGGGTGAAAGCCTTTATCACCGATGTTAGAGAAAAAGCCCAGATTCTCAAAATGGTAAGAGAAATTGTAGATGAGCTGGAAAAGATTGACATCCTGGTTACAAACTCTGGAGGACCCCCTTCGGGACTATTCGATGAATTCGAAACCGAGGACTACAGGGAAGCTCTTGAGCTTAACCTCTTGAGCACGGTGAACCTCTGTTATGCAGTCATTCCTTCGATGATGAATAATAGGTGGGGAAGAATCATAATGATGACTTCTGTGGCAGCAAAACAACCCATAGATAACCTAATCCTCTCCAATACCGCAAGGTCAGGAGTGCTGGGATTCATGAAATCCCTCTCGAATCAGCTCGCCCCCCATGGAATAACCGTCAATTCTGTTTGTCCTGGATACATTCTCACTGAGAGGGTCGAAGAGCTAGCCAAAGCCTACGAAAAGAAGGGAAAAGGAACTGTGGAAGACTTTTACAGAGGGGTTGAAAAAAGCATCCCTTGCGCAAGGTTGGGAAGACCAGAAGAAATTGCTATGGCGGTTGCTTTCCTTGCTTCAGAATGTGCAGCTTATATCACAGGAGTGGCACTTCAGGTCGATGGAGGCTTCATCAAAGGAATTTTTTAGATTGCTCAAAAATTTGTGGCATAAATATCTTAAGAAGAGGGAAAAATGAAGAAAGATTGGATAAAAGAATGGGATGAAACTCCTTATCCAGAGATGATAAGGAAACTTCCTCAAATAGAGACACCTCTTGAAGAGGTAAGGGGATGGGTCATTCAGAGCCCTTCCCAGCAGGTCGTTTTTTTTGACTTACCTGAGGGAGGGAGCGTCCCGCCGCACTCTCATTGTAGCCAGTGGGGAATTGTGGTCGAAGGCAAGATGAAGCTCACTATTGGAGAGAAAACCGCTATTTATCAGAAAGGAGATTGGTATTTTATCCCTGAAGGTGTGGTCCATTCAGCAACCTTTCTCACCAGGATCCAGGTGATAGATGTCTTCGACGACCCCGCAAGATATAGAAAAAAGGGTTGAAGATGGAATTTTCGTTTGCCAAAATCATGAAGGATTTTGAAGGTTATACCATCGGGAAGATGATGGCTTACCTTGATGACCCAGAGATCATTTCTTTTGCAGGAGGCCTGCCCAATCCAGATGTCTTCCCTTTAGATATTATCCAGGAAGCTTGTGCAAGAGCCCTCAAGGAAGACTGGAGGCATGTTCTCCAATATACTTCTGTTCCAGGAGAAAAAAAATTAATCGAGGCAATAATTGAATATTTGAAGAAGGATGATATCCACATTACCCCCGAAAACATAATCATTACCTCTTCAGGTCAGCATGGTCTTGACCTCGTGGGGAGGTTATTTCTTGAACCGGGGGACCTAATCGTCACCGACCTCCCCACTTTTGGAGGTGCACTGGCTGCATTCGAGATGGAAGATGCGCACTACCTTGCCTGTCCAATAGAAGAAGATGGCTCTGATGTGAGAGGCATGGAGCGGGTGATTTCAGAAAGTATTAGCAAGGGGAAAAAACCCAAGTTCATCTATGTTGTCCCTGATTTCCAGAATCCTTCAGGAATAACGATGAGTCTTGAAAAAAGGAAGTCCCTACTTAGGATCGCAAAAAAGTTCGAGATCCCCATTGTCGAGGATAGCCCCTACAGGGAACTTCGCTATAGAGGAGAAACAATCCCTTCTATCTACTCTCTAGATAAAAACGAAGGCAATGTGATTGGTGTCTACACCTTCTCCAAAATTCTCTGTCCTGGGCTTAGGGTCGGGTTCAACATCGGACCAGAGGAGGTAATCAGGAAATTTTCTTTCATCAAGGGAGGAAATACCCTCAACACTCCCAAGCTCAATCAGGATATCTGTGCTGCCTTCCTCAAAGAATATGATCTTGAGGCTCATTTTAAGAGAACAAGAAGATATAACTTGGAGAAATTAGACTTTTTCCTTAAAATACTTGAGGAAACTTTTCCTCCTCAAAGCGAAGTAAGATGGACAAAACCTGAAGGGGGGCTTTTCCTATGGATAGAGATGCCTGATGGAATAAATACGAGTGAACTTTTTTATCGAGCAATCGCGGAAAAGGTCGCTTTTGTTCCCGGAGAAGTGCTCTATCCAAAAGGTTTCCGCAAATTTAATGCCATGCGGATAAACTTCTCCTTTCCCAGCAAAGAGCAGATTGTGGAGGGAGTGAAGAGGCTGAGTTTGGCAATAGTCAAGGAAAGGGGAAAGTAAAAAACAAAGAGCGCTTAATCCAATTTTTTGGATTAAATCCAATAAATTGGATTTTTAGTAGCTTTAATTAGCTTGTTAAATTTATAATACATTGATTATAAAAAAGATAAAAAAAAGTTTTCCTGGCATGTTTATTGCATTTTATATCTATAAGGGGCGGTTCAATAAATAACCGACAGCCATTTGATGAGACTAAGGAGGTGAAAATCAAGAGGTAAGCGAATCATCTAATTTAATGGAGGAGTGGCAAATTAAAATCGATTAAGGATTTAAGAGCCACTCTTGGGTAAATAAAGGCTCGTAATCTAAAAAAAACGAGCAAACTCATCTAACAACTTGAAAAGGAGGAAAAAAGATGAGTAAAAAAATTAAAAAATCCTTGTTGATTCTACTTTTAGTCTTTGGGATTACTTCAATCTCTTTGGCTCAAAGACAAACTGGCTCTATTGCAGGAACGGTTAAAGATGAAGAGGGAATTGGATTACCTGGTGCTTCAGTCACGGTATCCAGCCCTGCCCTGATGGGTACAAGCACTTTCGTCACCACAGAAGATGGGGATTTCAGGTTTCCAGCCTTACCTCCAGGGACCTATTCCATAAAAGTAGAACTTCAAGGATTCAAAACAGTAATTAGAGAAGGAGTGATAGTTCATGTAGGAAAAACAACTTCAGTCACTGTGACTCTTGAGCCTGCAGCCATAGAAGAACAAGTCACGGTCGTCGCCGAGTCTCCCATGGTAGACGTCTCTTCTTCCAAGGTCTCGGTAAGTTACACCACAGACCTCATCAAAAACATCCCCATGGGAAGAGACCTTTACGACCTCATAAGCTCAGCACCTGGAGTTGTGTCTGAAAATGTTACTTACAGAAGGACCGCTTCTACCCATGGTTCTACAGTAAGGGGAAATCAGTATTCCTTTGATGGATTCATGATGAATGACCCTGTAGTCAGCTATCTGGCCACTAACATCAATTTCGACGCCTTTGACGAAGTCGAAATGGAACTCTCAGCCCATCCAGCAGAAGTAGGTCAGACAGACGGCGCTTACATCAATGTAGTTACTAAATCCGGAGGAAATAAGCTAAGTGGATTGGCCCAATTTTACTATACCCATGAAAAACTCTCGGATACCAATTTTACCGAAGACCAGATCAGAACTCTGAGGGCTCTCTCGCCAATAGCTCCCTCTGGAGAATCGACAATTGCTCCTCCCAAGACGCTTAGAGACCTGGATACTTCCTTCCAGTTAGGAGGGCCCATAATCAAGGATAAAATCTGGTTCTTCGGAGCCTTCCGCTATTTTGACTGGAATAGGCACTATGCCGGATTCGTCGACCCCGCTACCTCTGATCCTGTGGATGTAACTCATAAGGAGTGGAATGCGCAGGGTAAACTAACCTTCCAGGTAACAAGCAACATCCGCCTCACAGCTAATTATTACAGAACCTACATCAATGAACCTTATTTCACCCTTGACGTTAGTCCCTATGCCTTGCCCGAAGCCTGTGCTGCCTGGGAGGGGGAGCATAGCGATGTAATCTACGGCAAATTAAACTGGGTCATTGACCAGAATACATTTGCAGATGTGCGAGTAGGTTACATCAACCGTTACTTTCCTAATTTATTTCAAGATGAGCTAGGTCCTCAGTTTGATTACGGAATTTATGCAAACCCCCATATTGATTTGTCCACTGGATTCTACTATGGGACATCAAGATTCAGCGAAATTTACAATCGTGGAAGATGGGAATTCCTGGCAAGCCTCACCAGATTCATGGATAGTGTCCTGGGTGGAGACCATGAATGGAAGTTCGGGTTTGAGCATGAAAGAGCAAGCTCAACCTGGGAAACTTGGCTTCCTGAAGAACCAGGCGCGCGCTTCCTGACGGTCAATTACAAATACATGTGGGAAGACTGGGGTGTTCCTTATGGCTATGTAAGTGCCTTTGCGGTTGGAAGAAACCACCATGATTCAGACGAACTGAATAGAATGCACCGCTGGAGTGCCTATCTCCAGGACTCATACACAATTGCCGATAGACTCACCATCAATGCCGGGGTCCGCTGGGATTATAGCTATGGCATAATTCCTGCTCAAACCAATACCGGAAATCCCTTCTGGCAGAACATAATTGACAGCACGACTCATCTCACTGGAGATGAATGGGCAGAAATGGGTTATCCTGAACTATCCGGTTATCTCGTCTGGCAGACAAATCCCCAGCCTCATTATTTCAAGCCCAAAGAATATCCTGAATACAAAGACTATATGACCTGGAATACTCTATCGCCAAGACTAGGGATAACCTATGACCCCTTTGGCGACGGAAAAACAGCCATAAGGGCAAGTTATAGCCGGTATACAGAGATGATGATGATTCAGTTTACCTCGCTTCCCAACCCCAACTACATTCATACGGGCGATTTCCACTGGTATGACCTGAATCATAACAACTGGCCTGATGTTACCGACTTCTACGAATTTGTCTGGCTCGCCAATGAAGAAGACCCGCAGACAGGTCTCCCTGATCTAAGCAAACAGGTCGACCCTGACCTCAGACCGCCGCATGTGGATGAGGTGACTTTTGGGATCACGAGGGAAATACTTCCTGAGTTTTCTCTAGGCATCACCTATATCCGCAAATGGGAGAGAGACATCATCGAGTCTTTCAAGAGACCAGATGTAGAGACAGTGTGGACAGAAGGATCAATTTCTGAACCCGGAGAAGATGGCATCTGGGGAACAGCCGACGATAATACTTTCCCGATTTATTTTGGGAGCGGAGATTCTCCTACAACCTGGACCACAAACATAGATGGAAAAAATGGAAAACCCCTAGCGGAGAGAAACTATCAGGGCCTTGAGTTCATCGTCAATAAGAGGATGTCAAACAAGTGGCAGTTCTTTGGGTCAATAGTGGTGAGCAAGGCAGAGGGAAACATAGGTCAGAGTTATGGGGCAAGTTATGGAGGAAGCGGAGCATTCGTCAACCCCAACAGCTTGACAAACGCCTATGGCAGACTAAACATGGATAGACCGCTGGTGATAAAACTCTCCGGAACCTACCAGGCACCTTATGGATTCAACATAAGCGCTTTCTACACCTACATGAGTGGATATCCCTGGAATAGAACTGTCAGAGTCTATTATCTTGACCCGTGGTATTCATATCGCACCGTAAATGTCGAGACACCAGGCACAAGAAGAGAACCCCACAGAGATAATCTCGACCTCAGGATTGAAAAGACCTTCAATCTTAGCGGCATTCAGCTCGGCTTTTTCCTAGATATTTTCAATGCCCTAAATAACGGTTACATCAGCTACTATCACGGATATGCAGGCAGGGTGTACGCCAACAGGCCAGGTCGCTGGGTCCCCAACAGCCGCTACTTGAATGAAGTCTCCAGCTTAAATAACCCCAGGGTCTTCAAGTTAAGCGCAAGACTCTCCTTCTAATCTAAACCCAAAAAAATTAAGTCCGGCGCCGTTTTTATAAAGGGCGCCGGACTTATTTATCTATATTTCAACATTTTACATATAACTCAAAATAAATAGAGCCTCACTTACATTTTTCCCTCTTATCAGCCCTAAATCAAAATATTGGACGCTGGATTTAGAATTAAAAACCCTAATTTAAAACCTAAGATAAATAAAGCCTTTTGTAAGAGACGATAAACTATCTCCCCCTAAATTCACTTAACTATAAGAAAGGAAACGAGCTTGGTTTTAAAGTTTAAAGAATTAATTTATTATGATATATTGATAATTGAAAAAAGATTTTTAATCC
>Ga0209102_1001421_pt1 | contig 12450 bp, 11 predicted proteins | sample ConPoolayeHmetaG_FD_185483 | JGI IMG/M metagenome (GOLD analysis project Ga0209102, IMG submission 185483) | Hot spring microbial mat communities from California, USA to study Microbial Dark Matter (Phase II) - Cone Pool mat layer H metaG... ... | reverse complement strand
CTTTAACACTTCCGCTTTGTTCGAACGAATCGAACCGCCCGCCACCTCGAGTCCATTGCAGACCAGGTCGTACTGTGAGGTCAGAATCTTTTCAATGTTTTGCCTTTTTAAAAGCCATTCTTCGTGTTCGCTATTTTTAGGTCTTGAAAATGGGTTGTGGGTAAATGTCCAATTTCCTTCTGTATCTTTTTTGAAAAAAGGAAAGTCTACCACCCAGGCAAAAGAGAGGATTTTTTCCTCTTTTTCTTTATTGCTTCTTAAGTCGAATTTATCCGAATTGAATCTTTTAATCGCTTCCTCGTAAGTAAAAACCGGAAAGGGCTTTCGAGCGACTTTTGCCCCTATCTTGGTAAGAGCGTAGATTGTCATCTCTTCCACTATCTTCATAACATCCTCTCTTTCAACAAAACTCATCTCCAAATCTATCTGGGTATGTTCGTAACCCCTATCGGCCCGGGGGTCTTCGTCTCTAAGGCATCTAGCAATTTGAAAATATCTTTCAAAACCAGCCACCATCAACAACTGTTTATATTGCTGCGGGCTTTGGGGAAGAGCGAAAAATTTGCCCGGATAAAGGCGACTGGGGACGATAAAGTCTCGAGAACCCTCGGGGGTGGATTTGGTTAATAGGGGCGTTTCTATTTCAACAAAATCTTGAGAAAAAAGATATTCTCTCGCCGCTTGGACATAGGCGGATCTGACCTTTATATTTCTCTGCAGTCTTGGCCTTCTTAAATCGAGGTAGCGGTATTTAAGTCTTACTTCTTCGCCAATTTCATATCCGTCTCCCTCGAGGGGAAATGGAAGCTCCTCGGCCGCCGATAAGACTTTCATCTTTTCGATTTTAACTTCCACAGTTCCCGTTTCCAGATTAGGATTGGCCAGATTTTGCGGTCTTTTGGCAACACTTCCCAAGACTTCGATTACGCTTTCGGAAGAAACTCTAGGAAGAGCTTCGCCGACACATTGAACTACTCCAGTCCGATCTCTTAAATCAATAAAGGTAATTTTTCCATGATCCCGAATAGAGACCACCCAACCACAAAGTCTCACTTTTTCTCCAATTTTTTTAAGAGTTTCCCTGGCCAACGTTCTTTCCATTCTATCCATTCTACTTTGAATTGAAGTCCTTTCTCAAATGTTTTTTTATTTCCCGCCGGGCCAGAGTAGTAGCAACAAATTCCAACCAATCACGATTTGGCGGTTTTTTGTTTCTGGATTTAAGAATTTCCACTACCTCACCGCTCTTTAGTTTGTAATTAAGGGGAACAATCCGGCCATCAACTTTGACCCCTTTTAAATAATTCCCTAGGTCGGTATGAACGGCATAAGCAAAGTCGATTGGGGTGGCGCCGGCCGGTAAATCGTAAACATCCCCCTGCGGCGAAAAAACAAAATTTCTGTGTTTTAAAGCGTCGAATTTAACCGCTCTCAAAAACTCTTTGGTATCGGTCAGCTCATTTTGCCATCTGACCAGCTGTTTTACCCAAGTAAGTTTTTCCCCCACAGTTACTTCTCCTTTCTCTAATTTGACATCTTTTGCCCCGGAAGATTTAGCCTCACCATAGGCCCAATGGGCGGCTATTCCAAACTCTGCCTCCTCGTGCATTTTTCTAGTTCTTATTTGCACTTCAACTATCCGACCGCCGGGCCCGAAAACTTTGGTATGGATCGACTGGTAACCGTTGGGCTTCGGTTGGGCAATAAAGTCGGAAATCCCAATATGGGGTACTGGTTTATAAACCTGATGGGTAATTCCGAGGGCGGTATAACAATTAACCACTGTTCCTGTGATAATTCGCAAGGCAACAATATCGTGGACCTTACTGAAATCCCAATCTATCTCCGGTCTTTGCAGTTTCAACCATAGCGAGTAAAGATGTTTTTTCCGGCCGTGAATCTGGGCCATGATCCCATTTCTAGCCAATTCCTTCAATATCCTTCTTTTCATAATCTCGATATGCTTTTCGGCTTCTTTATAAAAAACCGCCGACTCGTCGATAACTTTTTTATACTCGTCAGGGTAGACATAAGAAAAGGCTAAATCTTCAAGCTCCCCTTTTACTTTCCCCATTCCCAACCTTTCGGCCAAAGGAGCATATATTTCCAATGTTTCCTCGGCATTTTCGATTTGTTTTTTTAGGGGAAGAGCATAAAGGGTATTAAGATTGTGCAACCTATCGGCTAACTTGACCAAAATCACCCGCAGATCTTTGGCCATAACTAAAAGCATTTTTCGTAAGTTTTCTGTAAAAATAGCCTCTTTACTTCCTCTCAATCTCAAGGTAGTTACTTTGGTCACTCCGTCGACTAATTCGGCCACCCGTTCGCCAAAACCTGAAACAATATCTTCTCTCTTTGCTCCGCCATCTTCGATTGTATCGTGAAGAAGGCCGGCGATTATCGAAGTGGAATCTAAACGCCACTCGGCTAATCTTCTAGCCACCGCTAAAGGATGAACCACAAAATCCTCCCCGCTTAGCCGCTTTTGACCAGCGTGGGCCAATTTTGCAAACCGCCAAGCATTCTTAATTGCCGGGATATTTGGCCGGCTACTATAACTTTTTATTTCTTTTATTAGCTTTTCGAATTCTAGTTCAACAGCCGCATTCATGATTTAATATCCTTTATCTTTAATTCAATCCTTTTTTGATCATTCCATTCATCTAGGGAAAGAGTGTAGGCAATATTATATAGGTGTTTGGGCGAAAGATTAGAAAACAAATCTCCCTGACCAAAAGCAATAGCCGAGAAGGTGATCCCAGATTCTTCAAGAAGGAGTTTGAGGTGCTTTCTGTCACGGCCAACAATGCTGGCATTTACAATTTTTACATTTTTTGTGCTGAAAGTAGGAGTAGGATTTCCAACCCCGGTAGGTTCGAATTTCCTAATTTCTTCAACTAGTTTAAGGTTGATTGCGGAAAAATTTATTTTGGCGTCTATCCTTAATCTCTTCCTTAAATCTTCCTCTTTCAAAAGTTCGTCAGCAATTTTCTCTATCTTCTTCGAAAAAATTTCTATGTCTTCTGAAGAAATAGTAAAACCAGCGGCCATTTTGTGACCTCCCCAGCGGATTGGAAATCCGTTCAGTCTGGACAGAGCCTCAAATAAATTAAAACCTGGAATTGACCTCCCCGAACCTTTAGCCTCTTCTTTGCCTTTGGCTATTAGGATCGCCGGCCGATGAAATTCTTCAACCAGCTTACTGGCCGCTAAACCGATGACCCCTTCATGGTAGGTCTCGTGGGCTAGGACCAAAATTTTTTTACCTGCTACTTTTCCAACCGAATCTCTAGCGTGGATAAATGTTTCCTCCAGAATTTTCTGCCTTTTGGCATTTACTCTTCCCAAATATTCCGCCAGTTCTTTGGCGGTTTCATATTTGGGAGTACATATTAGACGGAGGGAGTTGAGAGCATGTTCAAGTCTGCCAGCGGCATTAAGTCGGGGGGCAATTATGTAATTAACTTCATAAGAGCCAATTATTTCTTTGGATATCCCCGATTGTTTATAGAGGGCTAAGAGTCCGGGTCTGGTTGTTTCTCTTAAAGCAGTAATTCCGTGCCAAGCGAAGGAGCGATTTAATCCGATCAGGGGCATTTGGTCGGCAATTGTTCCTAGGGCGGCTAATTCTAATCCGTCTCCTCTTTTCAGTTTCTCTGATTTGATTTTAAGCGTCTTTCTTATTTCTCTAGCAAAAATCCAGGCAATGGCGGCCCCGCTTATCTTGTTGGTATAAAGACTGGCGATGCATTTCGGTGTCCTGCCTTTTTTATGATGGTGGTCACAAATAATGATTCCAATTCTTAACTCTTCGGCTTTCTTAATTCCTTCAAACGCACTTATACCGTTATCGACGGTAACGATCAAGCCCAAAGAAGGATGATCTTCTTTAAGTTTTTTTACACTGGAAGGATTTAATCCGTATCCTTCGGAAAATCTATCCGGCAAGTGGGGGTGGACATTTTTTGTAAAAGCGTAGAGGGTTTCAAAAAGTATTCCGGTCCCGCAAATTCCATCCACATCGTAATCTCCGTAAATGACTATCATTTGATTTTTTTTAACTACCGACTTTACCGCCCTGATGGCCTTTCCCAAGGCTTTTTTATCAATCCCCAACTCTTTAAGGCCAATTTTCAAAGGATTTTTAGGATTGAAAAATTCTTCTTTCTCTTTCTTTCCTTTTATTCCCCGATTCTTAAGCAGAATATTAATAATTTTTTCTGAATCTCGAATTAATGGGGTTTTATCTAACGTTTCCCACTTTTTTAACTTTTTTTCCGTACTCACTTATTCTCCTTTGAATGAAGTATAATAGGTTAGCCATGAAAGTCCAACTTCCAAGGCTTGTTTTAGAAATCCTCGAAAAATTTGAAAAAGCCAATTTTGAAATTTACATTGTCGGAGGCGCCGTCCGCGATATCTTAATGGGGAAAATAGTCGATGACTGGGATTTTACCACCAACGCTACTCCCGAGCAGATTCTCAAGCTTTTCCCCGAGGGATTCTATGACAATATTTTTGGTACTGTCGGTATTGCCGATCCTTCGGAAAAAAATCCATTTGAAATAACTACTTTCCGGCGCGAATTTGGATATTCCGATGTAAGAAGGCCGGATAAAGTTATCTGGGGCAAAAACTTAAGCGATGATCTCAAACGACGAGATTTTACCATCAATGCTATGGCCCTCCGAAAAATTGAAGATCAAGATTTTGAACTAATAGACCTCTATAACGGACAAGAGGATCTAAAAGCAAAACTTATTAGGGCAGTCGGAAATCCCGACGAAAGATTTTCAGAGGATGCTTTAAGAATGATGAGAGCAATAAGGATAGCCGCCGAGCTTGGTTTCACCATTGAAGAGAAAACTTTCAGCGCAATTAAGAAGAATGTTTCTTTAATCAATAAAATTGCTAAAGAGAGAATCAAAGAAGAGCTTTTTAAAATTCTTGCCTCTTCTCATCCTTTCGAAGGGATAACGCTTTTTCGGAATTCTTCTCTGATGGCAGAAATCTTACCGGAATTAGAAAAATGTTTTGGTGTTGAACAAAAGTCTCCTCGTAGACACCATATCTATGACGTGGGAACCCATCTCCTAATGTCTTTAAAGGCCTGTAAAACTTCCGACCCGATTGTCCGCTTCGCCGTTCTTCTCCATGACATTGGTAAACCCCAAACTTATAAAAAACTTGAAAATGGGGTTATCACTTTTTATAACCACGAGGTCGTTGGAACAAAAATGGTAGCCAATATTGCCGACCGACTCAGGTTATCTAATAAAGAAAGGAAGAAACTTTTAACCCTTGTTCGATTCCATCAATTTACTGTGGATGAAAAACAAACCGACTCCGCCATTAGAAGATTTATAAGAAACGTGGGCCCGGAAAATGTACCTGACATACTTGAATTAAGGGTGGCTGACAGACTGGGAGGGGGGGCCAGAGAAACATCGTGGAGACTTGAAGAATTTAAAAAGCGTCTTATCGAAGTCCAAAAACAGCCATTCTCAATCAAGGATCTAAAAATCGACGGCAATGATGTAATGAAAACTCTCGGACTTTCTCCTGGACCAAGAGTCGGAGAAATACTAAAAATACTTTTTGAAGAAGTCGTTGAGAAGAAAATAGAAAATGAAAGGACGGTTCTTTTAAGGAGACTTCGAGAACTTTAATTCTTTCGCTTCTTTTTTTTGCAACTCATCCCAAGTCACCAAGACAGGAACAGCCACAAAAGGAGACGAATAAGTCCCGGAAATTGTCCCAATAAGAAGGGCGATAGCGAACCATTTGATAGTCGATCCCCCCAAAAGAACAAGAGCGACCAGCATGAATATTATGGTAAAGGAATTATTTAGAGATCTAACCATTGTTTCGGTAACCGCCCTATTGACCAAATCAATCAACTCCCCGCCGTACTTCCGTTGCGATTCCCTGATCCGATCATAAACAACAATCGTGTCATGTACGGAAAAGGAAAGTACGGTAAGAGCTGCTGTCACGAAAAGAAAATCAACCTCAGCACCAAAAAAGTGGCCAAGAAGGGAAAAACTACCAACTAATACTAGACTGTCGTGGGTCATTGCCAAAATTGCACTGATTCCAAATTTTAAACTCTTAAACTGAATGGCAACCCAAAAGAGAATTGAGATCGCGGCAATTCCCATTGCCCAAAATGTCTTCTTAATTAAATCCGGTCCAATCGAAGGGCCAACATTTTCAAATCTCAACTCCTCGGGTTTTCCTCCGGCGATATTCTCGAGAGCGGCAAAAATTCTATCTTTCTCATCGCCGGAAATAGGCGGAACTTTAATAAGGTAAGAGGTTTCTGTTCTCTGGATAGAGGTTACCGAAACCCCATTGTTTTCTATTGCCCTGGTGGCTTCTTCGGTAGAAATCTCTCGAGGAAGCAAATATTCTATTATCGCGCCGCCTTTAAAATCAACTCCGAAAAGCAATCCCCATTTAATAAGGCCGAATATTCCGATACCAATTGCGAAGGTTGATATTAAAAAGTAAACCAGCCGGTATTTCATCCAATTCATAACAGAGTTATTTTTGTCTTATAAAAACCCTTAAAAGATTTCTCGAAACCACGATGCCGGTGAATAGTCCGATAGCAATTCCTAGAGCCAAAGTTACGGCAAAACCTCTGACGGGTCCCGAGGTGTGAAGAAAAGGCCAATCAAGGGGGTTGGCTAAAACGAAGGCAGTCACCAGAGTAGCAATGTTGGCATCGCGGATAGAATCCCAGGCTCTACCGAAGGAAACCTCCAAAGCATCAGCAATCGGACGCTTTAATCTTTCCTCTTTGAACCTTTCAAATATTAAAATATTCGAATCCACCGCCATTCCGACGGAAAGAAGAAATCCGGCAATACCGGGAAGGGTAAGTACAACCGGAATAAGCTTATACAAGGCTAGGGTCAAAACGCCAAAAATAACAAGCCCCGCGTTTGCCACCAATCCCAGCTTCCCGTAGGCAAGGGCCATAAAGGATAAAACCATTATCAGTCCAACTACCCCTGCTTTGATGCTTCTGGCTACCGACTCCGTACCAAGCGTCGCACCAACGGTTCTTTCCTCGACCAACTTGATCGGAACAGGCAAAGCACCGGCATTAAGCAATTTAGCTAGGAGTTTTGTTTCCTCTACAGTAAAACTTCCAGAAATTTGTCCTCTACCGCCGGTAATTGGCTCTTGAACAATCGGCCAAGAGATAGGGCTGGCGTCTAAAAATATTACCAGTGGTTTGCCAACCAGTCTGGTGGATATTTCTCCGAATTTCTCCGCCGATTCAGATTTTATTTCGAAAGTAATGATTGGTCGACCTGCTTGCCTATCAAAATCTGGGGTTGCTTTTTTGAAATCGGCGCCTGTAAAACCGGTCGAACGGGTATTGACTAAAGTTGCCCCGCGAGTAGCCTCTTGAGGATCAATGAACTCTCGAAAATCAAGCTGGGCTGTCCTGCCAATAAGCCCGGCTGCGGCTTTAGTATCTTTAACTCCCGGCAATTCTACAATAATCCTTTCCTTTCCTCCAAAAGATGCTGTCTGAACATTTGGCTCGGAAACCCCCAGAAAGTTAACTCTTTGTTCAATAATGTTTTTGGCAGCCGCCAGGGCATCTTTTCGATCAGCTGCCGCTACTTTCTCCAAATCGGCTTCGAATACCAAATGACTACCTCCAGCCAAATCTAACCCCAAAACTAAATCGAATTTTTTGTGAATTGAAATCTTTCCCGTCTCGATATCTAAATCGGGACGATTGAATTTCCTACCAAATAATGCGAATTCTTTAGGAAGACTGATTATAGCCGCTAAAATAAAAAGGAGAAAAATAAAAAATATTTTCTTTAAGGGGGCAGATATTCCTGGCATTTTATCCAACCAGCTCCTCTTCATCCCCAATTACCATCACCCGACTGCCAGATAAAATTCCCGAAAGGAAAGGGTCACGACGCTTTTTTCTGAATTCAAATTCTTCCTTGCTCATTACCGTATAATTAATCTCCTTACCACGCTTACTTTCTTCGAGTCTAATCAAAGTTGCTAATTCGGGCAAAACAACCTCCCCAACTATTAAGATATCGACGTCTTCTTCGTTCTTTCTAGGTTTACCCCTAACAAACCTTCCTGAGAACATGACCGAGTTAATCTTGCCAATTTTGTTACGCGCCTCAATGATATTTTTACCCAATCCGGTCGTTTTTGAAATTAGACTCAATAAATCTCCGAAAAAAGGATAGTCGTGGCGAAGCCAATAGTAAACCCTATTTCCTCGCGGCTCTTTTTTAAGAATTCCTACTGATTCAAGTTTTTCCAGTTCACGCCTGACCGCATTTATTTCTTCCCCGACTTCTCTAACGATCCCCCGAACATGGTACATTTCACCCAAATTGGAATAGAACAACTCCAATATTTTTATTCTTACTTTTGAAGTAATGATGTCTGAAAGTTCAGCCATTGTTAGGGGGCAGGAGCAATTAACTAATAACTTACTTCATTTCCGGCAGGAATAACCTCTACCCAGATCGGGCCTCCGACAAAAGATATCTCGCCTCCCGTTGAGTCAAAAAACTTTGTCCTGGCTGTTCGAGACTCTTTTTTCCAGGTTCCCTCTACAACGACGCCATTCTTAAAAACCAAAGCCTTGCCCGTACCTGTTGTTGTATAGAACATATGAGCGTTTCTGTCAACTGGTCCCTTCTCCTTGGCAAAAATAACCACCACATTTTTAGCAAAAAGCTGTTCTTTATAAGCCAGATCCATATGTTCCTTGCCGCCATTAAATCTTAAATAACGGTTATTTGCCGGCTCATATTTCCACGTAACTTCGTAATCGGGCTTGTTGTCCCAAAATCCGAAAGATATCTCCGTGGCAATTGGAGATTGGGGTTTATCCTCTTCAAAATTCCAATAAACAAAATTTTCATCCCAAGCAATCCCTTTTTTATCTTTATAACCAAGCCCCCGCTTTTCCGCCTCTTTATAGGCGGCGTCGGTCGAGGCCATCATTGTATGTTCGGTGGCAACCTGACGATCAAGCCTCTCATAATTTCTCCAGAAAACAGGGAAGCCGGCGTCGTAGGTAGTATCGAAATCATTCCCCTTAGGCACTCTCCAACCAAGAGCTTCCAAAGTTTCCAGTGCCCTGACCTCTTTGCTAGTGTCTCCCGATCCTGAATAATTATTAGCTCCGCCAACATGCATAAAAATCGGTTTATCTCCATATTCTGAAGCGTAATCGATAAAGTAAATTCTTGCACTTCTAACTGGGGCAACCTGAACATCCTCGGCTGCTATCCCACAGTAAAAAATCCCTAGGAATCTGGTTATTCCTCCTTCGGCAACAATCTCATAAACAACGTCTGCTTTAATAAGTCCGGATGGAGGACGAGAATCGACATGGTTTTCAAGTATTATTGCCAAGGGTCGTCTTTGTTCCCAAATTTCTCTTTCTGCCTTGGTAAATTTACTACCATTGATAGGGCAAACTTCTGTTTTGGGAAGATTAAGATTGATTTTAGAACGACCTTTTTTAATATCTTCGGAGATAATATTCGGCGATTCCTTCAGAAAAGAAAATATTGCCAACGAAATGCCAGAAGATAAGAGATAAAGACCAATAAAACTCAAGGCCAGAGTAAAGCTTTTACTGGTTATCAATCCGACAATTTTTCCTTTCAGGTTTTTCATTTAATTTTCCCTCTGGGCTTTAATTAAAGCTTTTCTTTCCTCTTCCGAAAGCTCCAATTCACTTCTACCATTCTTTATTGACTTTATATAAATCCTGGTTCTCTCCCGGGTATGCAGTCCTGTAATAACAACTCCCGTCTCGGTTCCATCCAGTAGCGCCAAAGAAAAACTATGGCTGCCCCCCGTCTCCTTAAATGGATTAAACCGAACTAATCCTACTTTTTGGACATGTCCCCTGGCCTTTTCTTCCAAAAAATTAATCTTTTTTCCAAGCTCGTCAATCGCCTTTTTGCTGTTGGACTGCTCTTTCAAAATTTTTTCCAAGACCTTGACCAAGTCAACTTCTTTCACTCCTTTTGTCAGACGTCGGAAAAAATTTAAAAACAGAAAAAGAATTATTGAAAGAGCTACTAGCCAAATTCCAATTCCCAATAAAGTTAAAGATTGTTGATCCATTCGACTTCCGAGTAATATTTGAGCTCAAACATTGTTGCACCTTGAAAAAGTTGTGTCAAGGTAGTATTTATGGAAAGATTAGGAAAATGGCCATTAGAAGGACCAGAGAAGATAAGATTAATGCTCGTCATCAATTTCTTTATAGTTGGTCTGATAAAGCCACCGAAAGTCAATTTGAGCACAATGTCAAGAGGCAATTGAAAACCGAGCTCGGAGTTGATTCCAAAGATAGCGAAACATCAAAAAATGTCAATATTCTGGCACAAAATGGTACTTTAGCCTCAATTAAGCGTGATCTTCTAAAAAGTCTTTTTTTGGCCTGCCTTATTCTTGGAATCGAAGTAGTGCTATACTTAGCTTGGCTTTAAAGCTGTCCTCCAGGAAGGAGGTGAAATTAGAAAAATGATGTATTGTGTTAAGTGTCGCGCTAAAAGAGAAGGCAAGAATCAACAATCAGTAACAATGAAAAACGGCAAGAAAGCAACTAAGGCCGTCTGTGAAGTTTGCGGCACGACCATGTTCAAGATCGGAGGATAACAACGATCTTGAAATAAATCAAAAGGGTATTCGGCTCTAGAGGTCGAACACCCTTTTGATAGTTAATAGCGAAGGAAATTTTAAGCTTCCAAATTGATAGTTACTGGTCCGTCAAGAAGGGCGCTGATTTCCATATAGTCTCCAAAACTCCCGGTTTCAATCCTTATTTCCTTCTCTTTGAGTTTGTAGATAAAATATTCATAAACGTCCCTGGCCAATTTAGGATCGGCCGCTTCGATGAAAGATGGACGATTGCCCCCGGAAGTGTCGGCATAAAGAGTAAATTGGGAAACCACCAAGATTTCTCCTCCCGCTTCTTTTATAGAAAGATTCATTTTGTCATTTTCGTCGGCCATCACTCGCAATTTGGAGAGTTTTTCCGCCAATAACTCGGCTTCGCTTCGGCCATCGCTCTTCTTAATTCCCACCAACACTAAATACCCCCTTCCGATATTGCCGACAACCCTGCCTTTAACTTTAACGGTTGCCTTTTTAACTCTTTGAATAACAAGCCGCATTTATATAGGCATTTTAGCAAATCTTGACCTCAAATTAATTTGAGGTATAATTTGTCTTGTGACGGCAGGACGCCACTGGCGTTTCCTCTCCTCCAGAACAGGAGACGGGTAATAACCTGTTTCCTGTTCAGAAAAATAACAGGCGGCCGAATTGCAAAACGGCAAAAGCCTGATAAAAAAGTTCATTTAAATCGGGAGTAGTAGGGACTAAACCCTGTTTAACTCCTCTCATGGAGAGGCTAAGCGGATGGAGCAGGCAGGTCTGGGGCCGGTCTTCTCTTTCTGCGGAAACCTCTCCGCCACCCATTTCCGACCGAAAGGTCGGTTGGGGTAAGGAACCGGATTATGGGCAGCGGTGACCTCCCATTCCACTCTATCCGGTTCCTTTAGAAAAACCGAGCCGGCTGGCTCAAAGAAAGTTGATTTCTTTACTTTCTTTGATGTCTGTCCGGCTCGTTTGTTTTTTTAAGCTTTTCCATTCATTTTTCTGCCAATGAAATACCCCTCCTTTTGGGAGGGGCATTTCATATCTCTGGAGGCTAGTAAGCCAGGTTCTGTTTCAGATGACCATCTATCTAAGCCCTCTATCCTTGGGTCTCGGGAAGGCGACCTAGTAACGACCCGGTCGGAGGTTGCAGCGGGGAGGATTGCCTCTTTTCACTCTCTTTTCCGAACCTATCTGGTCCGAAATGAGTTGTCGTCTCTGTGGCTCTAACTAGCGCTTTCGCGTGCCGCTTTACAGCGACCACCCTGCCTTCTGCTGCCTGGACTTTCCTGACGGCCGCAACAAAATATGTTGTCGGTGCCCGGTCATCCTTCCTCCAGAGTGGAGCTATTATATCAAGAAAGTTTTCTTTTTTCAATCCTTAAGAAGATACTGTTTGCCCAAAACTTGAAGAGTAATGACTAATGGCACCGAAACAATAATTCCGACAACCCCCGCCAGCCTTAAGCCAATTACTAAGGCTACTAAAGTGATTATAGGCGAAACTCCTACAGATTTTTCCATCACCTTGGGCACAAAAAGGTAGTTTTCAAATTGCTGAATAAGAAATGCCAAGCTGGCAACTGCCAATCCCATTAGTGGCGAAATACTTAATCCGACAAGAACCGCCGGAATTGCCGCTATTATTGGCCCGATGTATGGAATAATTTCTAAAACTCCGGCTAAAAGGGCGAGGGGAAGGGCGAAAGGAATTCCTAAAATTAAAAGCCCCAGATAAGTGAAGGTTCCCACCAAAGC
>Ga0209102_1001419_pt1 | contig 12463 bp, 8 predicted proteins | sample ConPoolayeHmetaG_FD_185483 | JGI IMG/M metagenome (GOLD analysis project Ga0209102, IMG submission 185483) | Hot spring microbial mat communities from California, USA to study Microbial Dark Matter (Phase II) - Cone Pool mat layer H metaG... ... | reverse complement strand
CTCCCCCACCACCACGCTCACCAGGTAGTTGTTCCGCCGACTGTCCAGCAGGCTCGGCTCAACCACCGTCCCCGGCGTCACCAGGCGGATAACGTCCCGCTGGACGATGCCCTTCACCTCGCCGGGCTTGGTCAGTTGTTCGCAAATCGCCACCTTGTAGCCGCGGTTGATGAGCTTCGCCAGGTAGCTGTCAAGGGCATGGTACGGGATGCCCGCCATGGGCACTTTATTCCCCTTCCCCATCTCCCTTGCCGTGAGCACCAGCTCCAGCTCTTTTGAAGCGACTTTAGCGTCCTCATCAAACGTCTCATAGAAGTCTCCCAGCCGGAACAGGACGATGGCATTAGGATACTGGCGCTTGATGCGGAGATACTGCTGGCGGATGGGGGTCACGGAGGTTTTCATATGTGGTATTTTACTAGAGTGCGGGGCAAAAGGGAAAGGGGGAAAACCCTTGGCGCTCCGTTTCCATTCTGTGAATAAAACGAAGCCGAATCTCAACATGAGTCCCGTCCAACACCCACGGACTCTTCAGCAACCCCAGCAGGAATCAATTCTGGCACTTTGGGGGCAAAGCTAAAGGGGGACAGAGAAATTTTTAAGTCCCCTCCAGTTGACAAATAACGCCCGCTTGGTGAGATAATAGGCAATCCCGAAATAAAAAGAACTGACAGGAGGTAAACTTATGCCAATCTCAAACATCGCCGGGAAAGCACTTACCGTCCTCGGTCCTGTTGACGGCAAGGACCTGGGAGTAACACTCGCCCATGAGCACCTCACCATTGACCACGTGAAAGGGAACTGGACTGAGCCCAAGAACCCTGCCGACCGTGAGCTGGCTTACAAGAAGGTCTGCCCGGAAATCCTGCACTGGCTCAGGTATAACCGCACTGAGAACCAGGACAACCTGCGCTTGAACGAAGAGAAGGTAATCATAGATGAAGTCAAGCGCTTCAAGAAAGCCGGCGGCGGCACCATCGTTGAGATGACCAACAGAGGCATCAACCGCGACCCCAAAGCCCTCGTCCGCATTTCTAAAGCCACCGGCGTCCATGTCATCATGGGTTCAGGCTACTACCTGAACCCCTCCCATCCGGCGGACATGGACAAAAAGACTGAAGATGAGATTGCCGAAGAAATCGTGAAGGACATCACTGAAGGCGTTGACGGAACAGACATAAAGGCGGGCATGATTGGGGAAATCGGCTGTGTCTGGCCCCTCCACCCAAATGAAAAGAAGACCCTCCGCGCCGCGGCAAAAGCGCAGAAACTCACCGGCGCCCCGGTCAATATCCACCCCGGCCGGAAAAAGGGAGCAACTTTTGAACTGCTAGACATCTTTGTGGGCGCGGGAGGAGACCCCACCCGCATGGTCATGAGCCACGTTGATGTCCGCGTCCGCACCCATGAAGAACGCGTCAGGCTGGCTAAGAGCGGCTGTATCCTGGAATATGACAACGTGGGCTGGGAAGGACCCCAGCCAGTGACGCTCAACTGGGACCCGGAAATTGACATCCCCACTGACCTTCAGCGTGTCAAAGAAATCAAACAGCTCATTGAGGCAGGCTTCCTCAACCAGATTGTCCTTTCCACAGATGTCTGCATGAAACACCACCTCATCAAATATGGCGGTCACGGCTATGACCACATCCAGAAGTACTTCCTGCCGCTCATGCTGAGAGAGGGCATCACCCAGGAGCAGATAGATGTCATGCTGATTAAGACCCCGGCGCGCATTTTCAGTTTCATCTAACGCAGAGGTAAGACAATGAAGAAAAACGTGCTCAGAGAACTGCTGAAAGCCGGCAAGCCCACCCTTGGCACCATCATGGTCACCACCCACCCGGAGATTGTGGAAATCATCGGGCACTCGGGGCTGTTTGACTATATTGAGCTTGACGGCGAGGACGCGGCCTGGGACCTCCCCGCTCTGGACGCCTTCGCCCGCACCGTGGAGCTTTTCCCGCACATGTCCTCCATGATGAAGGTGGAGCGTGAGCCGCGCATCTTCATCACCACACGGTCGCTCGGGGCGGGCATCCAGAACCTGCTCTTTGCCGATTGTTCATCTGCCAATGACGTGCGTGAATGCATCCGCGCCGTGCGCCCCTCCACGCCACAGGACATGGGCTACCATGGCTGTAACATCAGACGCTCCGTCGGTTACTTCAAGGACGTGGGCAATGAGGCCTGGGTGCAGTCAGCGCGGGAGGCGGTCATTGCCGTGATGATTGAGAAGGTGAGCGCCGTGGCGCAGATTGAGGAAATCCTCGCGCTGGAAGGTGTGGACATGGTAACCTTCGGTCCGTGTGATTACGCCATCAATATCGGTAAGCCGGGCGCCTACTACTCGGCGGAAGTCCAGCAAAAACAGAATGAGGTGATTAAGCTTGCCATCAAAAAAGGCGTGCGCCCGAGGGTGGAAATCGGCTCATTTGAGGAGGCACAGAAGTTCCTTGACCTGGGCGTGCGCGATTTCTGCGTGGGCACAGACCTCGCCATCATCTACGATTTCTGCAAAAAGACCGGTGAAAAGATGAGGAAGCTATTAGAGCGTTCCTGAAAAAGAAAGGAGACTTATGCTTCTCAAGGATAAGACTGCGATTGTTACCGGCGGAGGGAGAGGCATCGGCAAGGATATCGCCCTGAGGCTGGCGCGCGAGGGAGCGGACGTGGCAGTCTTTGAAATAGCCCCCTCCACTGCTGAAAAAACGGCAAAAGAGATAGAGGCGCTGGGCAGAAGAGCTCTAGCCCTGAAAACTGATGTCTCCAAAAGCGCCGAGGTCAACCAATCCGTGCAGAAGGTGCTTGATGCCTGGGGCAAGATTGACATCCTGGTAAATAACGCCGCCATCGTCCCCAAGACCCTGAACGCTGACCTCAGCACGTGGAACCCCTTTCTGGAGCTCACCGATGAGGAATGGTCGCGACAGATTGCGGTCAACCTCACCGGCGTGTTCTACTGCATGAGAGCGGTCATCAAGCCCATGATTGCCCAGAAATCAGGTAGAGTCATCACCATCAGCTCCATCGTGGGCATGACCGGCGGTCTGTTTGTAACACCTTCCTACACGGCAGCAAAGGCGGGCGTCATCGGCATGACCAAGCTCGCCGCGCGCTGGCTGGGCAAATACGGCATCAATTTCAATACGGTCAACCCCATCGCCGTGCCCACTGAAGGCGCCGTCTATGGACCGGAGCAACTTGAAGGCTTCGCTAAAGCCATTCCTTTCCGCCGGGGCGGCATTGACAGTGAGTTCCTGTGCCGGCCTAAAGACGTCTCTGACGCCGTCGTCTTCCTGGCATCTGACCTGTCAGAATTCATCACTGGCACTTCCATCAATGTCTGCGGCGGGCACTGGATGGGCTAAATGACAGAGAAGGAGCATCTTATGCTGGTCAAAGATAAAGTAGCCATCGTCACCGGCGGGGGAAGAGGCTTCGGAAAGGCAATCTCCCTGACCCTTGCCCGCGAGGGGGCGAAGGTGGCGGTGTGGGGCAGGACGCCGGCGACCATTGACCAGACGGTAAAAGAAATCAAGGCAATGGGCAGGGATGCGCTCGCCATGAGGGTGGACGTGTCACAAAGCGCCGAGGTGGAACAGGGCGTGCAGAAGGTGCTCCAGACTTGGGGACAGATTGACATTCTGGTGAACAATGCCGCCGTCCTCACCGGCTCAACCTCTGCCCCCGACCTCTCCAAGCTGAACCCCTTCCTTGACCTCACGGATGAGGAGTGGGACAGGCAGATTGCCACCAACCTCAGCGGCGTGTTCTACTGCATGAGAGCGGTCATCAAGCCCATGATTGCCCACAGGTCCGGCAGGATTATCAATATCGGGTCGCTGGCCGGTTTGAACGGCGGATACTTCTCCTCCCCGTCCTACACCGCGTCAAAGGCGGGTGTCATCGGCATGACCAAGCTCGCCGCGCGCTGGCTGGGCAAATACGGCATCAATGTCAATGCCATCAACCCCGGACCAATCCCCACCGAAGGCGCCGTCTTCGGCAAAGCCCAGCTGGAAGCCCTCACACAGCTAATCCCCTTCCGCCGCCACGGGAATGAAAATGAAGCCACGGGCAAGCCGCAGGACATCGCCAATGCGGTGCTCTTCTTAGCCTCAGACCTCTCCGAGTTCATCACCGGCGCCAATATCAACGTGCTGGGCGGTCAGTGGATGGGGTAAGAGCGGGATGACCTCACCTCCTGCCTCCTCTCCTGCCAGGAGAGGAGGATTATTTTTAGAGAGGAAGTGACCCCTCTCTTTTGAACACTCTCCCTATAAACCAAAAAGGGGGCTTTCGCCCCCTTCTCAGTCTTTGTTAGCCGTAAGAAATCTATAGCCGGGTCGGCATATTGTAGCGGTGCGCCCTCCCCTGAAAAACTTCAGGCTTTTTCGGCATTGGTCCCGCAATCGGTCCGGGAGAGAAGCCATTGGCTACAGTTCCGGTCAGATAATAGCGGGATACTCCCGGGTTCATCAGAAAACGATGCGCCGGTTCCAGCTTAGCCCTCATGCCGGGGGTCAGGTTCTCAAAATAAACATTCATCGCCCTCTCCTTTAACTGGCTTACGCCTTACGCTATAAACAATAATGCCAGCGGAGCAGGGTGTATATCCGCAATTAGTCACCCTTCAGGTAGTACTTTTATGCCATCTGGCAATGGGAAATTTATAAAAATTTTCTGCCGTTTGTCAATACTGGTGTAATACTGCATTAAGACTGCCCTCATTAAAATCTTCTGAAAAGGCATACCAGTTGCTTAAAAATAGCAAAACAAATAAGGTGGCATCACAATTGTCGCCGGCAACTGACCAAGCCGGTATTAACGCCTTATGGAGCTGGTTACAGCCCCCGCCAGCAAATTAAACCCGTCTAAACAAAAGGGGGGCTTCCGCCCCCCGTGGTCTTGACGAGTGCGCAACATCAGCTTCTTAAGAACGCATCAATATCCGCCGCCGCTCTTTTGCCAGCGCCCATGGCGCTGATAACCGTCGCCGCGCCGGTAACGATGTCCCCACCCGCCCACACCCTGTCCTTCACCGTACGGCCGGTGCTCTCATCTTTCACCACCACCGTGCCGTGCTTGGTCGTCTCCAGCCCTTTGGTGGTCTGCGCGATGAGCGGATTGGGAGACGTGCCGATGGCGACAATCGCCACGTCAATCTCTATGGTGAACTCACTGCCCGGCTTGATGACGGGGCGGCGCCTCCCGCTCTCGTCCGGCTCGCCGAGCTCCATCTGGTAGCATTCCACCGCTTTGACATTGTTCCTCTCATCGCCGATGAATCTCTTGGGCGCGGTCAGGAGTTTGAACTGGATGCCCTCTTCCTTGGCGTTTTCCACCTCCTCTTTCCTTGCTGGCATCTCTGCCTCAGACCGGCGATAAATGATATAGACCACATCCGCCCCCAATCTCAGAGCACACCGCGCTGAGTCCATTGCCACGTTCCCCCCGCCAAACACAGCCACCTTCTTACCTATCCGCACCGGAGTATCATATGACGGAAAAAGATAGGCTTTCATCAGATTGACGCGGGTAAGAAACTCATTGGCAGAGTAGATGCCGTTCAGGTTCTCTCCCGGAATGCCCAGGAATGTAGGCAGACCGGCGCCTGTGCCCAGGAAAATCGCATCATAGCCATCCGCTAAAAGCTCGTCAAGGGTCAACAGCCTGCCGATGACTGAGTCAAGCTCAATAGTCACCCCTAGCGAGCGCACATAATCCACTTCACCCTGGACAATCACTTTGGGCAGTCTGAACTCCGGGATGCCGTACATCAGCACGCCGCCGGCAGTATGAAGAGCTTCAAAGATGGTAACGTTATGCCCCCGCATCGCCAGTTCCGCCGCCGCCGTCAAGCCCGCCGGTCCGGAGCCCACCACGGCCACTTTCTTACCGGTGGACGGCGCAGGGCTCACTGACTTTTTTTTGCCCACCAGGTTCATCCGCTCCCAGTCAGCGACATACCTTTCCAGCCTCCCGATGGCAACCGGCGCCTTCTTCTTTGCCAGGGTGCAGACCTCCTCGCACTGCGTCTCCTGCGGACAGACCCGCCCGCAGATGCCGGGCAGGGCGTTTTTGCTCTTGAGAATTTTCACCGCGTCCTCCATCCTGCCTTCCTTCAAAGCGAGGATGAAGTCCGGGATGTCAATATTGACCGGACAACCGCCCACGCAGGGTCGCTTGGGACACTGGATACAGCGCATCGCCTCTTCCATCGCCTGCTCATGCGTATACCCCAGGGCGACTTCATTAAAGTTCTTTGCCCGCTCTTTTGGCTCCTGGCGGGGCATCTCAACACGGTTTAAATTAAGCTGCGGCATATCTTCACACCTCTCTTACTATGTCTTGTTCCCGCACTGGCAGGAATGCTGCCATTGCTCCAGTGACCGCTTCTCTTCATCAAGATAGGTCTTCTGGCGGGCAAAAAGCAGGTCCCAGTCCACCTGGTGTCCGTCAAAATCCGGACCGTCAACGCAGGCGAACTTGGTCACCCCGCCCACTGATACGCGGCAGCACCCGCACATGCCGGTGCCGTCCACCATGATGGGATTCAGACTGACGATAGTCTTCACCCCGAAGGGCTTGGTGGTCAGCGCGCAGAACTTCATCATGATGCTCGGGCCGATGGCGATAACACGGTCCACTTTGCTATTGGTGAGCAGTTCTTTCAGCGGCTCGGTGACCACACCCTTGCGCCCGTACGAGCCGTCATCCGTGGTAACGATGAGCTCATCGCTGACACTGCGCAGTTCATCTTCCCAGAAGAGCAGGTCTTTATTGCGCGCGCCGAGGATGGAAATGACCCTGTTGCCCTTCTTTTTGAGCGCTTCCGCAATGGGCCTGATGACGGCAACAGCAAAGCCGCCCGCCACGCACACCACCGTGCCATAATTGTCAATATGAGTGGGTATGCCCAGCGGTCCCACAAAGTCCTGGATGAAATCACCCGCTTTCAATTTCGCCAGGCGGCGCGTGGTCGTCCCCACCTCCTGGAAGACGATGGTCACACTCCCTTCCTTGGCATCCCAGCCCGCCACCGTTACCGGGATACGTTCGCCCTTCTCGTCAATGCGCAACATCACGAACTGACCGGGCTGGGCTTTTTGGGCCACCCGCGGTGCCTGAATTTTAAACAGATGGATGATGGGCACCATGTCTTTTCTTTCCAGAATTTTATACATGTATCATTAACCCTCCATAGCACACTAAACGGATATAATACACTAAAGGCAAAACAGCTTCAAGTTTTCCCGGCAATAATTTTACCAGAACCCGCCTCAAAACACGAATTATGACTGTCATTCTGAGCGAAGCGAAGAAATCTCAAAGCGGGGCAGGACATCAAACTCGCAGGCCTCCACTACGCCGAGACCATTTACAAGGTGAAAAAATCGCCCAAAAACGGGGAAACAAAAAGACCTGCGCCGGCATTAAACCGTCACAGGTCTTTCTTACTTTCGTTACTACCAAGTCTGAAGCAGGTCAAGCCCTCGACCATTAGTACTGCTTAGCTAAGCGCATTACTGCGCGTACACATGCAGCCTATCAAGCAGGTAGTCTACCTGCGGTCTTACTCCCTCCACCCTTACGGGCAGAGGGATAGGAGATCTTATCTTGGGGTGGGCTTCGCACTTAGATGCTTTCAGCGCTTATCCCATCCAGACATAGCTACCCAGCAACAGTGCCCCTGGCGGGACAACTGGCACACCATATGTCTGTCCCTCTCGGTCCTCTCGTACTAGAGAGAGCTCCCCTCAAATCTCCGGACGCCCACGAAGGATAGAGACCGACCTGTCTCACGACGGTCTGAACCCAGCTCGCGTGCCCCTTTAACCGGCGAACAGCCGGACCCTTGGGACCTGCTCCAGCCCCAGGATGGGACGAGCCGACATCGAGGTGCCAAACCTTGCCGTCGATGTGAACTCTTGGGCAAGATAAGCCTGTTATCCCCGGGGTAGCTTTTATCCGTTAAGCCACGGCCCTTCCACACAGAACCGTAGGATCACTTTGCCCGACTTTCGTCCCTGCTCGACTTGTAGGTCTCACAGTCAAGCCCCCTTATGCCAATGCACTCTATGGGTGATTTCCATCCACCCTGAGGGGACCTTTGGGCGCCTCCGTTACCTTTTGGGAGGCGACCGCCCCAGTCAAACTGCCCGCCTGACACTGTCCCCCAGCTTGAACTGAGGTTAGAGGCTAAATTCACCAAGGGTGGTATTTCAACGTCGGCTCTGCCCTGACTGGCGCCAGGGCTTCAAAGCCTCCCACCTATCCTACACATGACGAATTCAGACTCAGTGCCAAGTTACAGTAAAGCTCCACGGGGTCTTTTTGTCCTATCGCGGGAAACCCGCATCTTCACGGGTACTTCAACTTCGCCGAGTCCCTCGTTGAGACAGCGCCCAGATCGTTAGACCATTCGTACGGGTCGGAACTTACCCGACAATGGACTTCGCTACCTTAGGACCGTTATAGTTACGGCCGCCGCTTACCGGGGCTTCAGTTCGGTGCTTTTAAAACACCTCCCCTTAACCTTCCGGCGCTGGGCAGGTTTCAGCCTCTATACATCAGCTTACGCTTTTAGCAGAGACCTGTGTTTTTGTTAAACAGTCGTCCGGGCCCATTTAGTGTCACCCCGATTATTCATCGGGGCACCCCTTCTCCCTAAGTTACGGGGCTAGATTGCCGAGTTCCTTAACGAGGGGTATCTCGATCACCTTAGGACATTAATCCTCGCCTACCAGTGTCGGATTGCGGTACGGGCGCTCCTCCTTCAACGACAACGAAGATTTTCTAGCCGGTGTGAGCCCAGCCAAGTCGTCTCAGGTTTCCCCTCAACTTCCCTCGCCTCTCAGCTAATATCCAGAGTGGATTTGCCTGCTCTGGCATCGCCTTAAGGAGAGGACGCACCATGTCCATTGGGTGCGCTTGACCTGCCCTTCCGTGTCCCTCCTTTGTCTCCAGAGGAACGGTACAGGATTAATAACCTGTTGTCCATCGCCTACGCTTTTCAGCCTCGGCTTAGGTCCGACTAACCCTACGCGGAATAACCTTGCGTAGGAAACCTTAGGCTTTCGGTGGGCATGTTTCTCACATGCCTTGCGCTACTCATGCCGACATTCTCCCTTCCCTTCGCTCCACCATTCCTTACAGAACAGCTTCACTGCCAAGGGAATGCTCCCCTACCCCCCTCACTTGCGTGAAGGGCCATAGCTTCGGTGGCAGACTTGAGCCCCGCTACATCTTCGGCGCAAGATCACTCAACCAGTGAGCTGTTACGCATTCTTTAAAGGATGGCTGCTTCTAAGCCAACCTCCTGGCTGTCTGTGCGACCTTACTTCCTTTATCACTTAGTCTGCGCTTGGGGACCTTAGCTGATGGTCTGGGCTGTTCCCCTCTCGACCACGGAGCTTATCCCCCGTAGTCTTTCTCCCGGATTTGCGGTCAGTGGCATTCAAGGTTTGGTTGGAGTTAGCAGGATACTCTCCCACTTAGTCCATCCAGAGCCCTACCTCCACTGACTAGTAATCCGAGGCTGCGCTTAAATGCATTTCGGGGAGAACCAGCTATCTCCGGGTTCGTTTGGCATTTCACCCCTACCCACAGCTCATCCAACAGCTTTGCAACGCTGTGTGGTTCGGACTTCCACTCCGATCTTATCGAAGTTTCACCCTGGCCATGGGTAGCTCACCCGGCTTCGGGTCTGATCTGTGCGACTAGACGCCCTATTCAGACTCGCTTTCGCTTCGGCTACGTCACTAAAGTGACTTAACCTTGCCACACAGACCAACTCGTCGGGTCATTCTTCAAGAAGCACGCCATCATCCTGATTTGCATCAGGACTTTGACTGCTTGTAGGCACACGGTTTCAGGTCTATTTCACTCCCCTCCCGGGGTGCTTTTCACCTTTCCCTCACGGTACTTGTCCACTATCGGTCATCAGAGTATTTAGCCTTGTCCTGTGGTCAGGACAGATTCCCACAAGGTTTCTCGTGCCCCGTGGTACTCAAGAACAGGTAAGAAGCCTACCTCTTTCACTTACCGGACTGTCACCGTCTATGGTTGCCCGTTCCAGGGACCTTCAGTTAGAGTTCGGTTTGTAACTTCTTGACGTATTCCAGATTCCGTCTTACCTGCCTTACGACCCCCTGCAAGCATAGGCTCTGGAGCCACTGAGCTTACAGGGTTTAGGCTGTTCCCCTTTCGCTCGCCACTACTCAGGGAATGGGTCTTCTTTTCCTCAGGGTACTAAGATGTTTCAGTTCCCCTGCTTACCTCTTACCAGCTTATGTGTTAAACTGGCAGTATCCTTCTTGCGAAGGAGGGTTGCCCCATTCGGGTATCCCCGGCTAGGCTTGCTCGACAGCTCACCGAGGCTTATCGCAGTCTTGCCACGCCCTTCATCGGCTCTTGATGCCAAGGCATCCACCATGTGCCCTTTCCCGCTTGACCTGCTTCAGATTTGATAGTAACTCCCGCTATTCAATTGTTAAGGTGCCGATGAGACAAAGAAAAAGCCTGGCGATTTTCTCTCCAGGCTTCTCATTGAGACGCACTGGGGTACAATCGCTTCTGCTTTCTCTATGTCACCATCGCTAACACTGCATTTTAATATATCACTTCCACAAGCCTTTGTCAACACTTTCCACAGGATGTTTATACTTTTTTTTCACTGCGGAAAAACAGTCAAAAAAATAGTTGTCCTCACGCTGACTATGCTATAATCTATATGCTTGCTGATAAGGATTAAAAGAAAAGCAAGATTTTTTATTTATGCTTAAGAAACGCATCTCAGAGATACTGGCACAGGCGCTCACCGAAGCCCAGCGCGCCGGCAAACTGCCCGCCGTCACCCTGCCGGAGATAGTCATTGAGCGCCCGCAGAATGCCGAGCACGGCGACTATGCCTCAAGCCTGCCGCTGAAGCTCGCCCGGGCGATGAGCACCAATCCGCTTGCCATCGCTAAAGACATTGTGAGCTTCATAAAGCCCGCACCGGAAATAGACCGTGTGGACGTGGCGCCGCCCGGCTTTCTGAACTTCATCCTGAAGGGCGACTGGCTCACCCGGCAGGTGGATACTATTCTGGATGCAGGTGAAGCCTTCGGGAGGATGAACCCGCCTAAGAAGGCTCGCATCCAGATTGAGTTTGTCAGCGTGAACCCCACCGGTCCTCTCCACGTGGGGCACGGTCGCGGGGCAGTGCTGGGAAGCACGCTTGCCAATGTCCTCACCGCCGCCGGCTATGAGGTGGTGAAGGAGTATTACATCAATGACGCCGGTAGCCAGGTGGCTGCCTTCACCAAATCAATCTACGCCCGCTACCTGCAGGAGCTGGGCATCAAGGCAGAGATGCCTACTGACGGCTACGTGGGGAGCTATGTCATTGACATGGCGAAGGAAATCATCGCCGAGCACGGCGATAAGTTCAGGAAGATGCCTGAATCTGAAGCACTTGCCGTGATTGAGCAAATCGGTCTGGAGAAGATGCTGGGGCAAATCCGGGCTGACCTGGAGAAGCTGGGCGTCACCTTTGACGTCTGGTTCAGTGAAAAGAGCCTCTACCGGGACGGGCAGTATGACACCGTGATGTCCCTGCTCAAGAAGGGCGGTCACCTGACCGAGCGTGAAGGGGCGACATGGTTCGTCTCCACGGCGCTGGGCGAGGACAAGGACAACGTGGTCGTCCGCAGTGACGGCTCACCAACCTACTTCGCCACAGACATTGCCTACCACTATGATAAGTTCATCAGGCGTAAATTTGACCAGGTCATCAATATCTGGGGCGCCGACCACCTGGGGCACGTGTCCCGCATGAAGGCGGTGGTGGGCGCGCTGGGAATTGACCCCAACCGCCTGAAGGTCATCATCTCTCAGCTGGTCACCCTGCGCCGGGGCGGAGAGATTGTCCGGCTTTCCAAGCGCAGTGGCGATATCATCACTTTGCGAGAACTGATTGATGAAGTGGGGGCTGATGCCTGCCGCTTCGTCTTCCTGTCCCGCACCGCAGACGCCCAGATGGACTTTGACCTGGAGCTTGCCAAGAAGCAATCAGCGGAGAACCCGGTGTATTATGTCCAGTATGCCCACGCCCGCATCGCCAGCATCCTGCGCCTGGCTCAGGAAAAGAAAATCAGCTATGATGACGGCGATGCCTCTATGCTGACCTCTGAGCCGGAGCTGACCCTCATCCGCAAGATGCTGCTCATGCCGGAAATCATTGAGACCATCGCTGAGACGCTGGAGCCGCACCACCTCAGCTACTATGCCCAGGACCTGGCGACCGTCTTCCACAGCTTCTACAAGCAGTGCCGCGTGGTCACCGATGATGAGAAGCTGACCAAGGCGAGACTCAAGCTGGTGGCGGCGGCAAAAGCGGTGCTGAGCGGCACCCTCCATCTCATGGGGATGACCGCGCCGGAGAAGATGTAAAGGGAGATTTTCCCTTTACATC
>Ga0209102_1001418_pt1 | contig 12471 bp, 11 predicted proteins | sample ConPoolayeHmetaG_FD_185483 | JGI IMG/M metagenome (GOLD analysis project Ga0209102, IMG submission 185483) | Hot spring microbial mat communities from California, USA to study Microbial Dark Matter (Phase II) - Cone Pool mat layer H metaG... ... | reverse complement strand
TTATGGTTCCTCCAAGCTGCTGCCCCGGCAATCACGTCATCACACGGTTGATGCGTTGATAGTACACATGCTGATGGAACCCTGTCCTGACATTGTGCTGGGTCTGGGCGGGTTGGGAGGAACCACGTCGCTGGAGGCGATGGTGATTGATAACGAAATTGTCGATTATGTCTTAAGATTTACGCAGGGCATCGAGGTCAACGATGACACCCTGGCTGTGGATGTCATCAACAGGGTCGGACCTGGCGGCCATTTTCTGCAGGATAAGCATACGCTGAGGCATTTCAGGGAGAGATGGATGCCCAGGCTTGATGTGAACAGGCTGGAGACATGGGATAAGAAAGGCATCAAGTCGCTGGGCGAACTGGCACACGAAAAGGTGAAGGAAATCCTGGCGACGCATAAACCGACACCTTTGCCTGGAGATGTTGACCGGGAGATATCCAAGATTTTGAAGAAAGCCGAGGCGGAACTACTGACCTGAAATTGTTGACCTCAGAGTTTTCCTTGCCCTTCTTTAGGCCCGCCAATTCGTGCGGAACATGAGCTGAACGAGGTTGCTTTGCTCGAGCTGACAGCCCGAGCGCTTCCTGCAGTGGCGACAACAGTCGCTCAGGCAAGACATAATATAATTGAAAAGAGTAAGGCGAACTGGGTGACGCGGCTGAGAAAAGAAGATATAATAAGCATAGTAGAGAAGCTGCCCGCCTACGAGACTGAGTTAGTTCGAAAGACCGGGCTCTCGCTCAAAGAGATTGCCATTCGGTCTCTAGAGGATAGAGGACAGAAGATAAGGACTGTCGCTGGTGCGCATATGGCAGCTGTGGTTCCCATAAGCTGGGGACAAGGGATTATCGAAGGCTTTGCCCAAGGGGTTAAAGGAATCTTGACTCATATTGGGGCTAATGCTTTCGTGACTAGAGAGAGCGACGTGGCCGGGTTGGCGGAGGCGGTTGAGAAAGGTGCAGACATTGCTTTCTTGGCTGATGATAACCGATTTATTGCCCTGAACTTTCCTCTAAGGAGAGTTGTCGATAATGCGGAGGCAACCGCCCAGGGATATGTTTCAGCTTTAGAAGCCATGGCAGGCAATCTGAGCGGGCTGCAGGTCTTAGTAATTGGGGGAGCAGGTCGGGTGGGCTGGAATGCAGTTTTGGCTCTTGAGAAGAGGGGAGCGAGGCCAGCAGTATTTGATCCCAACCAGAATAGAATGGAGTCACTGGCTAAAGGGCATGAAATCACCATAGAAAGGAATCTGGAAGAGGCCCTCAGCCGGTATTCATTGTTGTTTGACGCTTCACCTGCGGCTGATATTATACAGGCAAGACACATCAAGCCGGAAACGTTTATCGCTGCCCCTGGTATACCGCTGGGGTTAAGCCAAGAGGCTTATTTGCTGGCTAGAGAGCGGTTAATTCACGATGTGCTGGAGATTGGCGTGGCTACCATGTGGGTTCACGCCTGTTGTGTTTAGGGCGTGCTCTAAGAAGGGGGGTTGATCGGAAAGATCACACAGACTCTAAATCTGTGTAGCCGAGTGTAACTCTCGGACCGCCCGCCAGAAGTTAACCAAAATAGGGGGAGAGAATTGTCCGGTAAGATACGTAAAAGGGTCTACTGGAGGCGCGTCCCCCTTTTTGAACTGGTAGAGAAGATAAAGCTGTGGCCTTCCCGGCGGGGAATTCTTCACGGAATCAAAACCTTTGAAATTATCAGCGATTCTTACGCTTATGTGGTTACGCACTGTAACAAACAGATGGTGATACACGATTCCAGAAATAGTCGCGCCGCCCGGTGGCTGCGGAATAAATGGTTTTCCAGAACGTGCGAGAGATGTGCAATTCCTGAATGGAAGATGGCAAAGTATTCGGCAACGGTTTTTAAGCGCCGTCGGATTGCCCATTTGGACAATCTAGCCGGAAAAACACAAAATGAAGGAGGGACAAAGTGTTAATTGTCGGAGAGTTGTTGAACTCGACCAGAAAGGCAGTCAAGGAGGCTCTTCAAGCCAAAGATGAAGCTACTATCCGGAGCCTTGCCCGAGAGCAGGTAGAGGCTGGGGCTGACATTCTTGATGTTAATACTGCAACCAGCATGGAGCGGGAGATTGATGACCTGAAGTGGGTGATCGGGCTTATTCACGATGAGGTGGGGGAGGTACGACTAGCCATCGACACTCCTGACCCTAAAGCTATGGCAGCAGGGTTAGAGCTTTGCCGCGCCCGCCCTGTTATCAACTCGATCAATAATGACCCTAGGCTACAACAGGCACTCATCCCCGTTGCCAAGAGGTACGATGCCGATATTATCGGTCTGGCCATGGGCGGAAAGAGAGGAATGCCCAGCACGGTGGAAGAGCGCCTCGAGCAAGCCGAACAGCTAATTAATGCCCTAGAAGATGCGGGGGTAGGTCTGCATCGGCTGTTCATAGACCCTATAGTGATGCCGGTCGCGAGCAGTCCCGACCAGGGCCGTGCTGTTATCGATGCTGTGAGGGAGATCAAGAAGCGATACGGCAGCCGAGGGGTCAAGACAACAGTAGGCTTATCCAATGTCTCCTTCGGATTACCCAGCCGCAGCCTGCTCAACCAAGCCTTTTTGGCTATGCTTGTTGAGGCAGGATTGGATATGGCCGTTATCAATCCCACGGATGAGGGAATGAAAGACATGCTGCGAGCCTCAGAAGCTATACTAGGGATTGACGCTCACTGTCTTAAATATGTTCGGCATATAAGAAGCAAAAAGGGTTAAGCCAGATAGGAACTAGGGATAGGGGTGAAAGGAGAGTTCATGATAAGGATATTGCGCGGAGCCGAGTTACCAAAGTTGGAGGTAAACCCAAAGGTGATGTGGGAGTCGTTAGGCTATTCCGATCCTGGGCAAGCGAGTCAAACTATGCAACGACTCTTTCGCCAGGCAATGGAGATGGGGCCTACCCTTCTCGAGCCGGCGGCATGTTACGACACTTTCCCAATAACCTTGGTGACCCGCTCTACAGTGGAAGTGGCGGGTGGCGTTTCGTTTCAGAGCCAGGACCTGGCGCGTCGCTTTCGCCAGGCAACAGAGCTGGCAGCCTTCATAAGCACCATTGGCCCGCGGCTGGAACAGGAGGTTGAAAAGCTTTCCCAGAGCGGAAATCTTGGCCTGGGATATGTGCTGGATGTATTTGGCTCATTAGCCGTAGACTTGATAGCCTACAAGGTGAGAGACGTGATTCAGAACTATGCGGCATCCAAAGGTTATGAAGCAATGACTTATGGATACTGTATTGGCAGAAGTTGCCCGGCATACGCAGATTGCGGCGGCGCTGTGGTGCACTGGTGGAGTCCAGGGTATGGCGATTTTCCGACGCGGGAACAGAAGAAGCTGTTCAGCCTAGTTGACGGCAGCCAGATTGGAGTACACCTGAGTGAGTCATGCATGATGACCCCACGCAAGTCTTATGCCTGCCTGCTGCCAATCGGTGTTCAGGCAAAGGCGGCGGATCACAAGTGTGATGAGGGGCAGAAGGCCTGGGTGAAGGTAGGCAAATTTAGCCGATAAAGTAGCCAGCCAACGCTGATGGCAAATAAGTATAGCGTCATCATCCTTCCTGACAACAAGCGCTTAGGAGCCAACCAGGGAGAAAATCTGTTCCAGTTTCTCACTAGGCAGGGTTATTCCATACCAAGTGCTTGCGGCGGGGTGGGGACCTGCGGGAAGTGTCGTGTCCTGTTCAAGGCAGGGGCGGGAGTCCCCACTGAGTCAGACCGAGCCCACCTGACCGAGGCAGAGCTTGAAGCCGGCTGGCGCCTTGCCTGCATGCAGCGTATTGATCAGAACCTGGTTCTGGAAATCCCCGAAATAGAAGAGACTGTGCGTGCCAAGGAACTACTCAACAAGGTACTTCGTATCCGTCTGGATAGCGGGATCAAGAAGACTTATTTAGAGCTTCCCAAGCCAAGCTTGCAGGAGCAACGTCCAGACACTATTCGGCTTCAGGAAGAACTCGGGGAAGGGCGACTGACCTTCCCCCTGCTGGTTCTGAAGAAATTGCCAAACCTCCTCAGGCAGGCAGATTTCAAGGTTACCGTAACTCGAACGGCGAACCATGTGTTGGATGTGGAGACAGGGGACACAACCGCTGCGCATTACGGTATAGCCATAGACATCGGAACGACGACCTTGGCTGGCTATCTGTTAAGCCTGGACACGGGAGTGGATCTTGCCGTGTCTTCCCGGATGAATCCCCAGCGAAGCTTTGGCGACGACGTTATCAGCCGGATCAAGCAAGTGCATGACCGGGGAGAAGAGGGTTTAACCGAGCTGCAAAATGCGGTAACTTCGGGGATCAACGCGATGATCAGACACTTGTGCCACACAGCTAGGGTGAGCCCTGTCCACATTTATAAAGCTACTGTGGCTGGGAATCCCACCATGATCCATCTCTTCCTGGGCGTAGACCCATCCAACATTGACCACAGCCCCTTTATCCCGGTGGTGCGGGATAGCTTGATAGTGCCGGCGCGAGAGCTGGGTCTGGACATGAACCCAGAGGCACAGGTGCATATTCTACCCGGTGTGTCAGGCTATGTGGGGGCAGACATTACCGCCGGAATTCTTTATACCAGACTCCACCGAGCTAAAGGTGTCCAGCTCTTCATCGACATAGGCACCAATGCTGAAATTGTTTTAGGCAACAAAGACCGTCTATTAGCTTGCTCGACACCAGCCGGTCCAGCCTTGGAGGGAGCACGGATCAAGTACGGAATGAACGCTCTTCGGGGAGCCATAGCCTATGTGTTCCTGAACGATAGGGATGTAAAGCTGCAAACCATTGGAGATGGAAGTCCACAGGGGATTTGTGGTTCAGGGCTGATAGACCTGGGTGGAGAGCTCCGCAAAGTAGGCCTGCTCGATGAGAGGGGGAATCTTCGGGAACGGGCAAACCTGCCCATCAGTGAGCGCATCCAGGTAGGAGAGAAGGGCCAGCTTCAGTTTCTGGTAACTGACGACAGTAAGCCCATTTACCTGACGCAACAGGATGTCAGAGAGCTACAGTTGGCCAAGGGCGCCATTCGCTCGGGCGTGGAGCTCGCTTTGCGCGAGTGGGGAGTGACACTGAATGAAGTGGAGAAGGTTTACCTAGCCGGGGCGTTTGGAACCTACGTGAGAAGGGAGAGTGTCCTTCGCATCGGGATGCTACCCGAGTTCCCCTTGGACAAGATCAGGCCAGTGGGTAATGCGGCCGGGCAGGGAGCGAAACTATGTCTTCTGAATCGAAGAAAGTGGGAAGAGATTCAAGCGTTGACCGAGCGGGTGGAATACTTTGAGCTTTCCGGTCTGAGCGATTTCAGCCGGGTCTTCATAGACAGCATGCATTTTTGATGTTCTCCATAACCTGCTGGCGTTTAAGCCAGGCCTGTTCTCTGGTTTGCTCGGTAATAATCAGGGTAGCTACCCAGGGAAATGACGAACCAAAGTTTGTCAAACTTATATCCGCTCCGAAAAAATCGTGGACAATTTCAAGGCAGTCAGCTTCTCCCATAATATGTTCTCCCAGAAATTCTAAACCATTTTGGGACACCCTAATATGCTCGTAGACAACTCCTCTCAGTGCCTTTATTTCGGGGATTACAGGCATCGTATCTGTAACAAATATGTGTCCCAGTAGTTCCAACATATTAATCCCCGTGGACTGGTAAACAGCGGTAGGAGTCTGGCTTGGAAGCCGGGCATCTATTTCTAACACCCTGGGAACGCCGCCATGGTCAAGGATAACCTCAAGGTCCATAATTCCCTTCAGCCGAAGGCTGCGCGCAATCGTGAGGGCAATCTCTTTAATTTGCCTGTCTAGAGGGTCTGAAATCTGGGCAGGAGCCAGAACCCGCTGGCAATCATAGTTGTCATCCATCTCGAGTTCGGTAACCTGGAGCGCCACGCAGTGCCCATCCAACCCCAAGACCTCAATAGAGTACGAGGGACCCTCCACATATTTCTGTAGAATCCAGTTTTTCAGTCTTGACCCCACGCGCTTAACGAAATCAGCCAGTTCCTGCTCAGTGTTCAGCTTTAATACTCCCTGGCTGCCACTTGCCGCGGATGGTTTGGCTATAAGGGGGAGTCCACACTCAGGCCAACTTTGCGGCATGGGGATGCCCAGTTTCTCAAACAGTCGGTTGGAACGCTTCTTGGAATGGCTGATAAAATATGCTCGGGCATCATAAGCCAAGGGGATATTTAGCTGAGCAGCACATGTTTGGAGAACTCTAAGGGCAGTAACATTCTCCACTGCTGGAATAATCAAATCGACTTTTTCTAGTAGGGCGGGCAAAGACGAAGCATCTCTAACGACATCACAGCGACAGAAAGACTGGCACAATTTGGCTGCTGGTGGACTCTGTTTCTTGTCGATGAGGACCGTCTCCCATCCTGCTTCACGGGCCAGGAAAGCCGCCTCGATGCCCTGCAATTTTCCCCCGACAATGGCCACTTTCACGGTAAAACCTTTCCCCCTGAGACGGTACGCGGTACACCTTTGGCTTCGTTCTCGATCCATGAGACATAATCATCAAGCTCTGCCTTGGATAATCCCAATTCATTGAGTACCGGGATTATTCCCTTTACTGTTCGATAACCTTCACCGACATCCAAAGTGCTCTGGGCTACACCCACCATTTGCGAATGCGGAAGAATCAATGAAGTCACAACATTAGCTCCCGCCTCTAGCTTTTCCTTAAGTCCAGCAATACCATACACATCCAGAGAGGCAGGTATCAACCTACTGGGAAACAGTAGGCGCAGAACCGCAATGATCACTAGCTCACGCATTCTGGGGGGCGGTGGGAAATCATGCATGGGGGTTCCCTGTTGAGGAACAAAATTCATAACCCGTACCTGATGAGCTCCCATCTTCCGCATCTCTTCCATAGAGTCAGCTATATCATCCAGGGATTCCCCCACTCCACTCAATATCCCCTCTTCTATAAGCAAGCCCAACCTAACCGCCTTATACTTCTTGTTAAGCCTTTCATGGTAACTCTGACCCAACCGAAGTTGATGGAAGAGTTTTTCGTTATGGGTTTCCTGATAACAAGCAAACCACTCCACCCCAGTCTCGGATAGTTTCTCCAGAACTTCGTCAGGAACCACGCCAAAGGAAGCCATTATGGGCAAAGACGTCTGACGTTTGACTTCTTTTACCAAGTGGATTAGCGGTTCAAAACCCTCCTCCCTCTCGTAATAGAGCGGATCCTCCCCCATGGTTAAATCGAGCAAGTGAACCCCTGAGGCTGCCATATCGAGGGCCGCCTCGATCATCTGCCGGTCAGTCTTTCGATACCGCTGACACAGCCTATTTGAGGCGCGATAAAAACAGAAGGCGCAGTTATTGCGACACCACGTCGAGAAGTACAAGAACCCGTAAAGAAAAATGCTGTCACCAAAGTATCGCCGTCTTAATGTTTGGGCTACCGCAAAAAGTCTGTTTATTTGTTCAGCTTTATCTAATCCAAGTAAATAAAGAATTTCACTCCTGTTCAGAGGCACTTCGCTCAATGCTTTGTGAAGTATTTCCTCTAGAGAAAGACAGCTATTGTTTCCTATCACGATCTTAAGGTCGGCCTCTCGTCAGATCACTTAAATGTTCAGTCTAACCCCGTCAAGGTACACGAGGCTGCGTCCCGCCCTCTGAATATTTTGGTATCCCTGTCTCACCATGACGAGTCTTTCCAAGCCAAGCCCTAACCCCACCCACGGGTCAACTATCCCCCAAGCGTCGTCTAGTGGATGAGGACCCACCACCGCCGAGCCAAGTTCGGTACCAGCCATGACATCCAGTGTTTCCCCATAGACCTGGCATGAGTTCGAGACTAGCTGGTACCTGTCTATACCCAAAGTGCCCATCAACAGGGAAATCAACTCTTTTAGCCGCTCAAGGCCCCTTTCTCGGGATAAGCCCAGCTCAACAAGGTTCAACATAGTAAATTCATTTAGATGCTCGCTCCCTTCGGAGTCTTTGCGGAAGCAGGGCCCAACTTCGAAAATACGAATAGGCTTTTCCCACAACCGGCCAAGCCGCCTTAGGAGGCAATAAAGATTGGGGGCCAGCATAGGCCGCAGACAGTTATTCTTACTCAGCCAAAAAATCTGATTTATAAAGGGGCTGTTGGCAGTGATAGACATCTTCTCCAAAAACCCTCTAGTCATTATTATCGGGGTTACAACTTGTACAAAACCTTCCCCTGTAAGCTTGTCTACAAGAATCCTCTCTATCTGGCAGATCATCGGACTGCGATGGTACTTGCGAAGGTTTTCTAAATGCTGTCTTCCCTCTTTAACCAGCCTTGCCTCTACCATCTTGAAACTTGCGTCTCTCTCCTGCACATCGCTGAACACCCTTTCTATCAAGTTTGCATCAGCATCCAGTTCTCGCAGGCGCTGTTTTTGGGTCTCCGTTAATGTGACAGACATCGGCCTTCCTGTCGCGATCCCTCCCCCGTCTTTTTCCTATTCTAGTGGCGCGCAGATCCTCTGCCTAGCTTTATGTAAACTTAATCATACTGTCCTGGCTCACAAACCAAACTAGAGGGAAGCGAACAAAATCACGTTCATCAGGGCGCTAGTTTTGTTTACAATGATCGATCACAGATTTGTGTGATAAGCTGATCTGCCAGCTAACTCAAACCTGTTAGCTCTTTTATCTTTTTCAAGCCCTCCACTGCATTGGCGGCATAGGCATCCGCTCCTATCCTCTTAGCCCAGCGCTCGGTGCACGCTGCTCCACCCACAATCGTTTTGAATTTGTCCCTTAGTCCCCGTTTCCTCAACTCAGTTTCTAGCTCCCTCTGCTTCTCCATTGTCGTTGTTAGCAGCGCGCTTGTGCCAATCACTTCCACGCCCAGTTCGACAGCCTTTTGAATAATTGTCTCAACGGGCACGTCTCTACCAATATCATGGGTCTCGAATCCGTTAGCTCTCAGGAAGGACACTACTATTGACTTGCCGATATCGTGAATATCTCCTTCTACGGTGGCGATTAATACTTTTTTCCCTACCCTAGCTTCGGACGCAGGTATGGCAGCAACGCATATTTCGGAAGCAGCTTTCATAGCTTCACCAGCCAATATTAGCTCTGGTAAGAACAACCGCCCTTGGTCAAAAAGTTCACCAACTTCAATGATGCCAGGGACAAATCCCGCATTTAACACTGTTGCGGGGTCAAGTCCCATAGCAAGGGCATCTTTGGCAATCTTCCTTGCTCTTTCTGCGTCATGTTCAAGAATTGACTTCTTAGCCTCGTTCAGTATTTTTTGTTTTTCCATGGCACCACCTTTCTGTAACGATATAGCTTATTCGAAATTGTAGGTTCCCATTTATGGTATATCACCTTCCCTTGCACCGTCAAGCCATTTGCGATTTGACTCAAATATCGCGGTTGAAATCTGCCCCTAGTTACAAGAACTGCCTTTTAGACAAACGAAATGCCCAGGGCGCTCAAATCAGCCGGTACTACCGGCATTGAAGGAGGAAAATGGCTGACCCCGCGCATAATCCGACATCAGGAACCTGGGCACAGAACAGGGCCAATTCTCAGGCCAGAACTCAGGATTTTCAGGAGACATGCAAGCTACTCTAGGCCGGTTAATTGCTTAATCTTAGCTACTCCATCAGCAGCATGCACCGCATAGGCATCAGCTCCAATCCGATCAGCCCATTCTTGGCTCGTTGGGGCTCCGCCCACAATTACCTTGACTTTGTCCCGCAGCCCGGCTCTTTTCAGCGCTTCCACTATCTTCCTCTGCTGCTCCATAGTTGTCGTCAGGAGAGCACTGGCCCCGATTACATCCGCTCCTACTTTGCGAGCTGTCTCTACAAACTTCTCAGCAGGAATATCTCTACCGATGTCGTAAACTTCAAACCCATTGGCGGCTAGAAAGGAGACGACAATCGATTTCCCGATGTCATGGATGTCTCCCTCCACCGTCCCCATTACCACCTTCTTCTTTTCCCTGATCGTTCCTTTGGGGAAGGCCGCCTCGCATATTGCTATCCCTGCCTTCATAGCATCAGCAGCCAATATCAATTGAGGCAAGAATATCTCGCCAGCCTCAAAGAGCTCACCAACTTTTGTTATCCCAGGAATGAAACCTCGCTCCACCAAGGCCACCGGATCAACGCCGGCAGCCAGCCCTTCCCTGGCAATTTCCTCCGCCTTGGCAACATCGTAATCTATGATGGCTTTTCGCGCGGCTGCCAGGATTCTTTGTTCTTCTGCCACCGTGTTCACCTCCTTTTCTTATTTAGTTACCTAAATATCAGGCGGATGCAATTTCCTTTTCAGCTTCCTTTTCAGCGCTTTTCACAATCTCTCGCAAAGCCCTTTTCACATCGTCACCTAACGGCTCAGGGCGGTGGGTTCTCAAGATACGACGCGCCTCTTCCCTTGCTCTCTGAGTTAAATCCGTACTTCCTTTCCTCTCCCATGTCTCCCGCGTGTTACGATCGATCAACCTCGGCCTTGACTGTTCCCGTACCATGTGCTGTATTGTGTGTTTTTGACGAAGAAAGTCTTTTATCTCATGGGCTTGCTTAATGATATCCACCGCCATTGTTTCATCGGTAACGTCGATGCCCTGAACCACGCGTTTAACCATCGAAATGATTTCGTTATCAATTACCGCCTGCTCATGACTCCAGGTCATCCCTGATTCTAGCATGCCGAGACCATAGATCAGGTTGGCGCCTGCCAATGCTGGAACTATGGTCGTTATGGTCTTTTCATGGGCTGCCTGGCCATCGGGTATCTTAGAATCTGCCTAGGTACCGGCCACAAAGCTCGGCAGATTATAGTACTGACTCATGTAGGCTACCGCCGCGCTCATCAAAGCCAGCTCCGGAGATCCCATAGGTACGTTGACACAGGATAGATCAAACATTCCCGTCGAGCTGCCGTATACCACCGGCGTTCCCTTCCTGACGAGCTCAGTCAACACTATCCCTCCCAGCACCTCGCAATTATGAACTATCAACCCTCCGGCCAGGGTGACCGGCGCAGACGCCCCAGTCAGTGCCTGCGACAAGACCAAGCAAGGCAGTCCAGCTCGAGCAGCTTCAATTAGAAGTTCGCAGAGCTCATCGCTGAGTTGCAGAGGGCTTACTGGACAGCCTCCGCCCCAAATAATTGGGCGCCGTCTGAGTTGCTCTGCTCCTCCCGCTATGACCTCGCCCATTCGGATGAGTGCTCTCATCTCGAGGCCACTCTCTGCCTCAGTGAAAACAGGCTTAGTGGTATTGTCGAAGACGACCTCAGCGGCATGCAGATTCGCAACCATTGCTGGTACATCCCTGGGGATCACTGCTTGATCATAAGCGTCTACACTGCTAAGGGCGTCGCAAAGTAAGGCTGTTTCAGCTACATCCTGTTTGGTTGATTCTCTGACCTCGCCTGTTTCCAGGTCACGCATCTTTATCCCGACGGCAAAGTTGATAAAGGCCACTCTATTTCCTTCCAGAACAAGATCGTATTTAGGATCTCGTCCATAGCACACTACCTTTGGTGGGGCCGATCTTATCGCCTCCTCCACTACATATGGCGGTATCCTGACAATCTTTTTCGCATTGTCAACACGACAGCCATGAGAGTAATAAATTTCTCGTGCTTCGGCGTTATCCACAAAAAGACCTGTTTCCTCCAAAACCTCTAGAGTGGCATAGTGTATCTGGTCTAATTCATCTCGGGTGAACAAGTTAAGACCACAACCTGCAAGTTGTCTGTATCTCGCTCTATTCCCTCTGATCATTTCGCTCCTCCTATCTACGTCATTCTTGCCCTCCCCCGGGCTCTAATTGTCTACCCGATTATTCTTCTCTAACCATTGTTCCTCCTTTTCAAGCGTGACAACCTAGCTTGTGCAGGAAATTCTACGCTTCACCCAATAGTATATCACCCCGCCACACTCTTAGCCGAAAAACCCGGAAAGCCGTCCAATCCCCCCTTCCCCTCTGCCATTACCGCGATTTCAAAATACTATTACCAGCTGACAAAACGATTTTAGAACGGCCTCAGTCATCATAACAGCCTCCACCAGCATGTGACGGAAAATGTCGAGCCAAAAAGAGAGTTGGCTGCCATCGCTTCCGCAGTGACTATCGTCGCAGTGTATGAGGGTCGAGCGAGATTTAGACAAGGATCTTTATTTCCTAGCTTCCCAGGCGATCGAGAAACCCTTACTCTCGCGGGATATCGGGGAAAACTGAACTATTTCATTCCTGGAAATTTTAGAAAATCTAAGCGGGTATCTGGGGTAAGCCTTGGAGATGGTTTATAAGCTGAATCCTCTCAATGCTGTTGAAGATAGAGGCCACACTGTCAGCGAATTTGCGGGCTCAAATGAAAGCATGGACTTCAAAGCACCCTACCATGTCGCGCCAGTGGCACAGGCTTCTCGAAGCACAAGCCGCTGCGAACGGGCTGTTAAACTATTCCGATTA
>Ga0209102_1001417_pt1 | contig 12476 bp, 9 predicted proteins | sample ConPoolayeHmetaG_FD_185483 | JGI IMG/M metagenome (GOLD analysis project Ga0209102, IMG submission 185483) | Hot spring microbial mat communities from California, USA to study Microbial Dark Matter (Phase II) - Cone Pool mat layer H metaG... ... | reverse complement strand
TCTGTCTGTCTGTCTGTCTGTCTGTCCTGATTGCCTCTATGTTCATTAAATGACCTTCATTATGATATCTTTCCTAATCTTGGCAATAGGGGGCTAAATTTGTTAGGATTATGTTCCCCATAAGGACAGGAAAATGGAAAACAAAGAATGGCATGTGCTCTCTAGAAGTGAAACTATCCGTGAGTTAAAAACAGACCAGGAAAAGGGGCTGACGAAGGAAGAAGCTGCCGAGCGACTTATTTCCTTCGGCCCGAATATTATTGCTGAAGAAACCAGGGTTTCGGTTTGGTCAATTTTCTGGCATCAATTCCAAAATGTTCTTATCATTATTCTTTTGCTCGCCACCGGGCTTTCGGCCGCGGTGGGGGAATGGGTTGATGCCCTGCTGATTTTTATCATTATTATCTTTTGCGCTCTTCTGGGTTTTTTCCAGGAATACCGGGCTGAAAGAGCTCTGGAAGCTTTGAAAAAAATGCTTTCACCGGCTTGCTTAGTCCTCCGTGACGGTAAAGAAGAGCTCGTTCCGACCAAAGAAATAGTTCCCGGCGATATCCTTCTTTTAGAAAGCGGCACCAAGGTGGCGGCTGATGGCCGGGTCATTGAGTCGGCTTCGCTTCAATGCGACGAAGCCGCGCTGACGGGAGAATCACAACCAGTAGAAAAAACAATCGAGAGCCTACCCGGGGAAACAAGGGTTGAAGACCGCCGCAATATGGTTTATGCGGGAACGATCGTTAGCTACGGTCGGGGCAAAGTGGCGGTGACGGCTACGGGTCACCAAACTGAGTTGGGGAAAATCGCTTCCGAAGTTGCTTCCGTCGAGAAAGAGAAAACTCCTTTGGAAAGACGAACTTCAGAAATAGGTCGGTGGTTAGGGGTTTTGGCTCTTGGGATATGCATAGCTATAGTAGCCATAAGCTTGGTTAGGGAGAGTCTAAGCGGGAGTGTCTCTTGGCCATTTTTCCTAAAAATGATCATTTTTGCCGTGGCTCTGGCCGTGGCGGCGGTTCCTGAGGCCTTGCCCGCCATCGTTACCGGAACCTTAGCCATCGGGATGCATCAAATGGCTAAAAGAAATGCCTTGGTTAGGCGCATGCCAGCAGTAGAAACCTTAGGTTGTGCCACTGTCATCTGCACTGATAAAACCGGTACTTTAACCAAAGGAGAAATGACGGCGCGGCGTCTCTTTTTAAACGGGATAAACTGGGAAGTATCAGGAACCGGGTTTGAGCCAAAAGGAGAAATAAAACCTGAAGCGGAGCGACCGGAAAATGATTCGACCCTGGAAATATTTTTAAAAGCTTGCGTTTTGGCCAGTGATGCTTCTCTTGATGAAAATGAAGGGAGGTGGGTAGTCAGAGGGGACCCAACCGAGGGCGCTTTAATAGCTTTAGCGATGAAAGACAAGGTCGTACCGGTTGATTTAAAAATAAAAAGCCCTCGCTTAGAAGAGATTCCTTTTAGCTCCGAAAGAAAGAGGATGACCACGGTAGTGCGGCTGGAAGACGGGAGGAAAATGGCCTTTATGAAAGGGGCGGTCGAAGCGGTTCTGCCTCTCTGTGCTTTTTATCAAATTGAAGGAAAAGGCAGGGAACTTTCAGCCGAAGAGAGGCAGGCAATTTTTGTGGCCAACGAGACTATGGCCAATGAAGCGCTGCGAGTTTTAGCCGTAGCCGCAAAAGAGGTCAAGGGGGATGAATCCTGCTCTTGTCCCGAAAATATTGAATCCGGGATGACTTTTGTAGGTTTGGTCGGGCTGGCTGACCCGCCCCGCCAGGAGGCGAAGGAGGCAGTCGCCATATGTCAGCGAGTCGGCATAAAAGTTGTGATGATCACTGGCGACCATAAGATTACAGCCCTGGCTATTGCTCGAGAATTAAGAATTTACCAGGAAGGCAAGGTCGCTCTTACTGGCGAGGACCTGGATAAATTAAGCGAAGATGAACTGGAAAAAATTGTTGACCAAGTGACCGTTTATGCCCGCGTCTCGCCCCTGGACAAAATCAAGATTGTACGCGCCTGGAAGAAAAGAGGGGAGATAGTTGCTATGACCGGCGACGGAGTAAATGATGCTCCGGCTTTAAAACAAGCAGACATAGGCATAGCTATGGGAATAACCGGCACGGATGTTGCAAAGGAAGCGGCCGATATGATTCTCAGCGACGATAATTTTGCCACGATTGTTAAGGCTATCGAGAGGGGCAGATGGATTTATGATAACATCAAAAAATATCTAACTTTTCTGCTTCAATGTAACTTAGTGGAAGTGATTATTATCGGCGGGGTAGTCCTGGCTCTCGGGCCCGAACACTTGCCGCTTTTTCCGGCGGCGATTCTTTTTATCAACCTGGTAACAGACGGCCTCCCAGCCTTAGCGCTGGGCATAGCACCTCCCGACCCGGATATAATGGAACGGCCGCCGCGCGACCCTAAGGAAAAAGTCTTTTCCAAAGACGTTCTATTGTTTTTTGCTATCGCCATTTTCTTTTGGAGTCCGGGTTTTCTCTGGCTCTATCTTCGCCAGCTCAACGACCCGTTGCGGGCGAGGACTGATTTATTCTTCCTTTTTATCCTGACTGAGCTCATCGTGGCCTTAAATTTTCGGTCGCTCCGCCATAGCCTGTGGCGTTTAAAACCGCATCGCTGGCTGAGCCTAGCGGTTATCTCTCAGGTTATTTTAGCTTTTGCTTTAAGCTTTGTTCCTGTAGTCAGAGAAGCTTTTGGAATAGACCTTCCGAAAGCCTTGGATATAGAAATAATCTTGCTTTTCAGCGTCTTGGCTACGGCCAGTATAGAATTAGCCAAGCTCTGGATAAGAAGAAAAGTCTCGAGATAATAAAAGATAAGCTTCTTTAATCCAGAGACGATTGCTTAAAATAAACTAAAAATACTCCCCGCTGCCTCAGAGGCTTAATTTTTATCCTTAAACTTTAGGATTTTTGCTGGCCGGCCTCGAAAAGCTCGAGCCGAGGATATTTTTGGAAGAATTCCTTGGCCGTGGCGGCAACGGTGCCACTTAAGACGAAAAGGGCAATCAGATTCGGCAACGCCATGAAAGCATTAGCAATATCGCCAATATAAAATACTAATTCGATCGAAATAATAGAACCGATAAAACAAAGGCCAACATAGATAACCCGATAGGGATAAGTCACTTTAATCCCGAAAAGATATTTCATACATTGCTCACCGTAATAATACCAGCCAATGAGGGTTGTATAGCCAAAAAGGAAAGAAGCAAGGGCAACCACCAAGCCTCCAAAAACAGGAAGAACTTTGGAAAAAGATGCGGCTGTCATGGCGGTTCCGTTAAGGCCGCTCTGCCACATTCCGGTAGAAAGGTTGATCAAGCCGGTCATGGAACAGACTAAGAGGGTGTCGATAAAAACTTCGCCAACGCCCATTAGTCCCTGGTGAACAGGTGAGGGGGTCTGGGCGGCGGCGTGGGCAATAGGTGCACTGCCCAAGCCAGCTTCGTTAGAGAGCAGGCCGCGGCGAAAACCCATTTGCATTCCCTTCCTGACTGTGGCTCCCAAAAAGCCACCAGCGGCGGCAGCGGGAGTAAAAGCGTGTTTGAAGATTAAAGCAAACATCTGAGGAACGACTGTTATGTGCACTAAAAGAACAATAATTCCACAGGTTAAATAGATAAAAAGCATCGTGGGCACAACCTTTTCTGCCACTGCCCCAATTCTTTTAATCCCGCCGATAACCACCAGGCCCACCAGAGTAGTCACAATGAGGCCGATAACTATTTTGGGGATGCCAAACTGACTGTTGAAGGCCAGCGCCATCTGGTTAGCTTGCATCATGTTACCGGTGCCAAAGAGGGTAGCAAAGGCGCCACAAACGGCAAAAATGGGAGCCAATACCCGGGCAAAGGCGGCGTTCTTAAAACCATTTTTGATGTAATACATGGGTCCGCCGGCTATTTTCCCGTCAGGATATTTTTCCCGAAATTTCACTCCTAGCAAGGCTTCAGAAAACTTGGTGGCCATGCCCACTGAACCGCAGACCCACATCCAGAAAATGGCTCCTGGACCGCCGGTGAAAAGAGCCGTGGCCACACCACCGATATTTCCATTACCAACTGTGGCCGCCAGCGCCGTGGAAAGAGCAGCAAAGGGAGAAATATCGCCCTCGCGCTTACCACCAGAGCGTCGGCCAAGAAGTCCGGCAAACATTAACTTGAAGCTATCGCCGAGGCGGCGGAACTGGATAAATCTCGTTCGCAGAGTAAGCCAGAAACCAGCCGCAAAAAGAACAAAAAGCATATAGGACCAGATGTGGTCAGAGACCTGAGTAACCAAGACAGTTAGTTCCTGATAAAAGCCCTGCATATTTCTCTCCTCGTTGCGGCATATTATCATAACTCAAAAATAGCCTCAACAGGATGATAAGAAATAACGGAAGAGAATAATACGTTGCCTATTTTAGCTTCTCTATTTAGTCAGTTGCGGCCTTAGGCATCTTCTGCGGCCGGAGATTCCCTCAAGGAATAAACTGGGCAGGTCAAAATCTCGATGGCTGCTTCTGTCAACCGAGGCGTGGACCTAAAACCAGTTCGGATAAAACAGAAGATAGCCAAAAAATTTTTTCGCTAGGTTAAATTGTAAAAAGGCCCAAAAGGCGACTGAGAATTTTGGGTGAAGGATGCTGATGTTGGTTGCAAAGCAAAATCTATTTCGCTATATTCTTATTGGTTTGCTTGACGCGAAAACGAAGGGCGCCCGTAGCTCAGCTGGATAGAGCGTCTGACTACGAATCAGAAGGGCGGGGGTTCGAGTCCCTCCGGGCGCGCTCCCTCTTAATCAAATAGCGATTGGTGCCAAATATATCCTCATATTATTAATTGATACTCTTTATTGCCGGCTCTTTTCATTGGCTTCTTTTTTTGATAAAAACTCAGGATAAGTCAAAAGCTTATGGCCTGTGAGGAGGAGAAAAAATGGCCGAAAAAGCGATCGTCGGGCGAGGCAGCTGGGGTTCCAAAATTGCCTTTATTTTTGCTGCCTCCGGTTCTGCCATCGGCCTGGGTAGCCTCTGGCGTTTTCCCATCATGGTGGGTCGCTTAGGAGGAGCAGTTTATGTCTTCGCCTATATTTTAGCTGTTTTTTTCATCGGGTTCACCGAAATGTTGGCTGAATTGGCCATTGGCCGTCACACGCAAAAAAACCCCGTAGGCGCCTTCGAAGCCATCAGACCGCGCTCGGGATGGAAATTCTTGGGTTACGGCGGTGTCATTACTACTATTGTTATCCTTTCTTATTATGCGGTGGTGGCCGGCTGGGCTTTTGGCTATCTGTATAAGACTATCTTCGGCTTGTTCAAATCTGATATTACCTGGCAATCTTCCGAGGCCATTTTTGCCAATTTCGCCGCTAATCCTTGGGAGTCGCTCTTGTGCTTCTTGGTGGTTATGGGTATTACTACTTATATTATTTCTAAGGGAATTCAAGCCGGGATAGAGAAATTTGCCAAGGTTTTGATGCCGCTTTTGTTTGCCTTGATTATTTTCCTCGCCATTAGAGCTTTGACTTTACCCGGAGCTGGCAGAGGGATAGCTTTTTATCTTCAGCCTGATTTAGATAGGGTTGATTTAAAGGTTTTGTTTTTTGCCATCGGCCAGGCCTTCTATTCTTTAAGCCTTGGTATGGGGATCATGATTACCTACGGTAGCTATATTTCTAAACGAGAAAACTTGGTCTCTTCAGCCGGCTGGGTTTGCTTCTCCACTACTTTGGTTGCCTTCTTAGCCGGTATTATTATTTATCCCACATTATTCGCCACCCCTGGCGTTACGCCGGATAAATTTCAGCCTTCGCTGGGCTTAATGTTCCAGGCAATTCCCTTGGTAATCGCTAAATTGCCTGGTGGTTATCTTTTTGGTGTCCTTTTTTTCATTCTGCTTCAAGTAGCCGCCTTAACTTCCACCATTTCTTTGCTTGAAGTTCCGGTGGCCTTTTTTATTGACGAGCATAAATGGACCAGAAAAAAGGCCGCCCTTATCATTGGTGCCTTTTCTTTCCTTTTGGGTGTACCATCAGCTCTTTCGGTTGGCGCCTCGCCGGCCCTGACTCGGTTTGGCTTTCTAAACAAGATGGACTTACTCTTTGGTAACATTCTCTTGGCCGTCGGCGGACTCGGCGTTTGCCTCTTTTTAGTCTATTTCTGGGGCGTGAAGCCAGCCTTAGAAGAAATTTTAGCCGGTGGTCATCGTTTCCGGCTGCGAAAGCTATGGGTTTTCAATATCCGTTTCTTAGCTCCCTTAGCTATTCTCATTTTGTTGATATTTATTAAGACAATAACCAAATAAAATTTTGGCCCCGGAGTTGAACTCAGATTATTGTGCCTGAAGGGATGACGCCATGCTTGGGAACGACGATGATTCCGTCGCGAATGAAGTAATCTTCGGTTTCTTCATTCTGGGCATTTTTCGCGTTCACCAGGCGGCAATTTTCACCGATTCGGGCGTTCTTATCGATAATTGCCCGCCTAATCTCGCAATTGCGGCCAATTCCGATATTCGGAATGCCCCGACGAGAATTAGCTTCTATTTCTTGCACCGATTCAAAATAATCAGCCCCCATGATTACTGATTGCTCGATAATCGTATTTTCTCCAATTCGTGACCGAATCCCGATGATTGAGTCTCTAATCAGCGAACGGTTAATTATGCTTCCTTCACAAAGGATGGAACTATGGACTTCGGAAAAAATGATTTTGGAACCAGGAAGAAAGCGGGCGTGAGTAAAAATAGGCCGGTCTTCATCATAAAAATTAAAAGGCGGGAGAGGCCTGGTCAGCTCAATATTAGCTTCATAGAAGCTTTTAATGGTTCCAATATCCTTCCAATAACCCTGAAAAGGATAACCATAAACTCGGTAAGTCTGGATGGCAAAGGGAATGACGCCGCGGCCAAAATCCTCGAAGGGTGTTGTCTTGAGTAGGTCACGAAGCACTTGCCAGGAAAAAACATAGATCCCCATTGAGGCCAAGTAAATTGGGTTCTTTTGAGTTTGCCCTTGTCCGGCTAAAAGAGATTCTGGCAATCTCATGGCTTCCAGCTCTGGTCCGGGCCTTGGCTTTTCGACAAAAGAAACTACTCTTGAGTTTTCGTCCAGTTTCATTATGCCTAATTCGGGGGCCTGTTCAGCCGTAACTGGGGTCACGGCAATCGTGACCTCGGCCTGCTTTTCCTGATGGAACTGGATAAACGGTCGATAATCCATTCGGTAGAGGTGGTCGCCTGAAAGGATGAGCACATAATCACCCTTGCCTTCAACAAAATAGAGGTTTTGCCGGACAGCGTCAGCCGTGCCCTGGTACCAATCACGATTTTCTAAGGTTTGCTGGGCGCTGAGAATGGTGATAAAACCAGGACTAAAATTGTCAAAACGGTAGGTGAGAAAGATATGACGATGGAGAGATTCAGTGCTGAATTGAGTCAGAACATAAATCTTTCTCAAGCCTGAATGAAGACAATTGCTGATGGCAATATCAATTAGACGGAAACGACCAGCAATCGGGACAGCCGGTTTGCTACGAATTTTAGTCAATGGGTAGAGCCGGGCTCCTTGCCCGCCAGCCAAAATCACTGTGATGACATTTCTCATCAGAGATTTTCTCGTTTATTGTCAGAACTGCGTCGTCTTTCGAACCCAGAAACACAGATGAACTCCAGTTCTGATTCTGGGTCGGCCGCATCGAGGAGAAGATTAAGTCCGAGGGTGTCGCTAGCAATATGGCCAGCCACGACTACGTTTAAATTAGCCTTTTTCGCCTTTTCTAAGTGTTCTTCGCTAAAATGCATACCAACAAGCGTGGAGACGCCGCTGGAGGCTATTCTTTCGAAGATTTCCTTGGAGCCTTCGGTGCCGCCAGTCATATCGACATAGATTTTGCCGCACCGGCTATTTTCCGAACCGTTGAGGATTTTAGGGCCGCTTTCCAAGTACTGAGCTGCCTGATACTCTGGAAGAGACCGGAGGATGGCTAATAAATCCTTGAGAAAGAGAGGGTTTTCCTGTTCGAACTTGTTTTTAAGGTAGGAGGTGACACAGTTATCAGCCGGCGTGTGGAGGCAAAGAAAAGGTATCCCTAATAAACGGGCCACATCTACTGTGCGGTTATGATTGACCGGAAGAAGTCGGCGTTCCACTTCAGCGATTCTTTTCTCCATCAACTGTTCGACCACGCTGACGGCAATTCCATACTGACTGAGGAGGTCAACCTGCAGCTTCATTACTTCTGCCAGGCGGGCTAAGGCTCGACCTTCAGGATGATGGGCGATGACACAATCGATTTTTTCGCCTCGGTCGCGGTTAAGAAGATAGGCCAGAAGCATCTCAGGTACCTCCATGTCGATGCCAATTAAGGCCTTCTTTATGGGAGTCTCGGGATTGCCGTAGAGAATTCTGGTGTCGGAAAAAGGGTTAAAAAGCCGGTCTAGGTCAAAATTTTTCTTCTCTATTTCGTCTAATTTTTCGTACCTTTTCTTTTCCTCAGCTAAAAGGCGGTCAATTTCAGCCCGGCCGCGTAAATCGTTCTCGATACCTATTGCCACCGCCCGCCGATAAAGCTCACCCAATGTCATAGCTTTATTCCTCCCTGTTTATTTCCTTTTATATAATAACTCATTAATCCGTCAAATTAAAGCTTAATCACGGAAAAAATCTAAAAGATTAATCGTCCTCAATTAATATTTGGTTCTTCTTGCATTAAGCAACATTGTTCTTCAAGACTAAGAGAGAAGAGCTTTTTTGAAGGTTGGCGAGAAGCCAGGACTTCGACGGAATGAAGGGGAGTGAAAATTAGCAACTTATCAAGTTAGATGCAGGCGAGATTTTGTTTTTTTGGCCAATAGCTATTGAATCATTTCTCTCTTATATGATAAAAAAAACTTATGGCTGAAGATATATATCGATCTAAGGTTTTGAGATGTCTTGACCTCCTAACGACATCGTTAGAATCCCTTGAGGAAATGACTACGCGGCCAAAGATAGAACCTAATGAATATTACCGGATAAGAAACCAGGTAAGAGAGGCTAAAGCAGCTTTAGACGAAGTAATGAAAGAAACCCATCGCCTTTTTGGGCCGGCCCCGGCCTATGCTTCAGCCGATTTTGAGACTCTGAGGCGCCAAAGCTTAGAGAACGCCCAACTTCTTCTTCGGGTCGAAGCTAAGGAAGAGATTACAGGCGAATTGTTGCAGGATGAACTCGTCAAGCGTTTTTTTTCACCCCAGGAAGTAAGTCAGTTTGTCGAAGCCCAGTTTGAAAGTCAGAGAAAAGGAAAAAGGAAGCTCTCCAACCTAAAAGCTCGGCTGCTAATAGAGAAAATGAAACAACTTCTCGAGAAAGCCACCGGTTTGGTAAAAGAGATCAAAGGGAAAGTAGAGCTTCCATAATCTGGGCATCTCTTTGCGGGCAATTGGTTAACGGTAAACGTTCCTGAACCCACCGGGCCATTAAGCGAAGCCTTTTTGTCTCTGGAATTTTTTCTCTCAGCAAATAAGAGGGGCATAGGAAGCAAATAACAGAGTCAGGAGCTAAAAGAGAAACGAGTTTGCCCCTTTTCTGCCAGAAGAGAATCTCATCAACTCCTGCCTTTGAATTAATGAGGAGAAGGTTAATTTTCAGACAAGGGCAAAATTACAGGCGATTCTTCATGATGGGAGCGAATTTTAATGAAAGAAAAGTCGTTAACGGCATTCCCGAGTGGGTTTTTAATCCAGACTCAAAAAGAGAGCCTTTATTTTTTAGACCCGGCTCATTGGAAGAGCTGCTTAAAAATCTGGACGAGGTCCAAAGCATAATCGACCTCAGTTAGGGGGACGTTGCGGGCTTTGGCGATATTGGTAAAGCGGCCGTCTTTGTTACTATCTTTGGTGACAACAATATAATCAGCAAAGGGGGCTACTGCATCGATCATCCTTTCATTATCGCTTCCAGGAGCGCCGCGCAAAGCACTGCCTCCGACGTGGACGGCGATGATCATAATTTTATTTTTCTGACAGTACTCAACTATCCTTTTGAGTCGAGCTTCTTCGGCGTCCACCGTTAAACCGGAAGCTCCCATTCCTTTGAGGCTGGCGCCGAGAGCAAAAATTACTGTTTTATAAGGAGTCCCCTTGGGAAAGCGTCCCAGGTCAGTGTAAACCTCGACGTGGAAACCAGGAGCTGATTCCCTGTCAGCCAGTCCGACGCCGCTCTTAATAAGGTCGACATCAGGGACGTCGCAATAATCGTATTTGATCCCTGCTTCCTCTAAAATGATATTCACCGTATTGACATCGTTACTCTGGCCGGCGGAAGTGGTCAGAACTGGCAGGTTGGCCTTGGGAATTTTTGTTTGGGCTGAAAGGGAAGAGCCAAAAATAAAAAGAAGAGAAAAAAGGATAATAGTTAAGGAAGCATCTAATCGTGGCGGACTAATTTTTTTTCTCATCAAACTACCTCCTCAGAAGGGTCCTATACCATACATTGTTTAATCTCATTATACTATTTTACTCCTTCTTCAAAGATAACATCAAAGATGCGAATTGCTTTGCGCCACCACTCCGGGTAGGCCGGCTGGCTTCGGTCCATTTGCCTTTTTTCTATGTTATAAAATTTAAGATGATTAAACTTGACCAGTAGGTCGTCGCCCAATTTCCACCAGGCATCAATAACGTTCTTGGCATTATTAAGGCAATAACCAGTGAGAAACTCGGCAGACTTGGCCGGTGATTCCTGATAAAGATTCATGGCCTTTTCGTCAATTTCTTTAGTTCGGGTTACAGCCTCCGCTTCCCACTTAGCTTGGGCTTTCTTAACTTCTTCCAAGCCGTAGCTATAGGCAACTTGAACATGAAAATCAACGTAATCGAAGGCCCAACGGGCTGACTCGCGATTAAAAACCCAGTGGTCGCCTATCCGGAAAGAATCAGGCATAGCCGTTATACCAGCATAAAATGGCATATAGCAAGAAGTGTCCTGAACGCCAAAGGCAATCCAGACGATGCCGCCGATAGGGTTAGGTAGCCAGCCTCGACACTGGGTAATTGTGGTATATTCCGCCCTGGGGTCGCAGATGGTCCTTGTTGTGCCGTAGTAATTGGGGTTAAGAAAAGGACCACCCCTAATTCCTTTAACTCGGTCAAAGGCTGTCCCCTGGCCGCGGTCGCGAGTCAACTTCATTACATCCTCAACTGAAATTAGTTTATCGGGCTTCACGGAAAAAGGAAAATCCATGTTGGGTGTTTCAGGGCTGAAGCGTTGCGACGGCGCAACCAAATCGAAAAATCGCCAGAGCCGCGCCCGTCGGCCTTCAGTCGACCGGGCACTTCCTTCAGCCGGCGAGTAAGCCTTTTTCCAGTTAAAAGGCTTGCCGCTCTTCGGGTCATAAAGACCTTGTTCAACGGCAAAGGAAATGACATTAGGGGAGGCCATGAAATAATCGGGGTTCTTTAGGTCTATCTCACCAATCCGGCTTTCATTGGGACAAACGCTGACATGGTCGTCGGGGACACGCTGAGCACACCAGACTGCGCCCGGCTTTCCACTTTCAGGCTTCCAGAGGGGACCCACCGGCATTATCTCAAAAACCCAGACTTCGTTCGGGTCGTGGACGCAGAGCATTTCACCGTCATCATTATAGCCGTAGCCGTATTTTTCTGCCAAGGAGCCCATTATTTTAATGGCTTCCCGAGCGGTTCGGCCGCGTTCCATGGCAATTAGAGTCAGCATGGTTATGTCAAACTTGGCGGCGGGCGTATTATTAACCAATTTGCGATGGGTACCGATAGTTGATTCGCCTATCGCCACTTGGTTTTCATTAATATAACCGAACATGCCGTGGTGGTAGGCATAAGTATGAGGAACTTCCGGAATTTCTAAGCCAGTAAAATCTTGCTGATAGAGGTCCCATTTTAAACCCTGTTCAGGTGGCCAGGTTTTATACTGATTGATATGGTAAATCTTCCGCGTTTCGCCCGGCTTATGGTCGGCGGCGGGAACATGACGCCATGTCCAGTCGCAGATGCCGCAATCGCAGGTATGAGTGGCCATGGTGGAGCCGTCAGCCGAAGCTTTTTTGCCCACCATAATCACTGTGCAGTTAGCCTCGGAATCAGCCGAAAGCGTCAGGTCAAGGCTGGGCCTATTTCCGGCCGGAATAAGCCAGACAGCAAAAATCATTAGCGCCAAGAAACATAAGCCTAAAATTAGCTTCTTGTTATTCATCTTGGCCTCCTTTCGCCCTTTGAGGAATTATTACTTAATTTTTTATTATTAACTTCGGCTTCTTTCAGCGCCATCTTATCGGCCTCGAGATAAATTTTAAGATGTCGGAGGGGCTGTTTTTTAAAATTGAGTTATATCCTTGTTGTAATTTTCCTTTCCCAAGGCTCTTAGGAGGGCAAAATTATTTTTATTAAAGGTTTCTGCCTCCCAAACGTTGGTCATTTTATCGTGCTAATTAAAATAAACTTTTTC
>Ga0209102_1001413_pt1 | contig 12525 bp, 15 predicted proteins | sample ConPoolayeHmetaG_FD_185483 | JGI IMG/M metagenome (GOLD analysis project Ga0209102, IMG submission 185483) | Hot spring microbial mat communities from California, USA to study Microbial Dark Matter (Phase II) - Cone Pool mat layer H metaG... ... | reverse complement strand
CGAGGGTATATCGATTTCTTATATCTTGTACTGTTTTGTTTCGTGTTAATCGAGGTGTTGAGAGAAGAGGGGGTGTTAAAGCTTAATGATCTCCACAAGGCCATCTTGACGATGTTGTTTCTACCCCCTTGTGGTCTACTCCTCGTTTCAGTCCTCCGATTGGCAGGGGAGAAGCATAATCGCATGCAGTATGATTCCTTTAATCGGCTACTATCTTTACAGATTCTTTAAGAGTAAACATCCATCCTTCAAGGGTAATTGACATAATTCCAATAACATGTCAGAATTGAATGCCTAGACTCTTAGGTCAGCGTCTTCTCATATTAGCGTTTATCGCAATCAATTTAAAGTATAATATAAGCAAAGATTTCATGGTTATTGCATATCCTCGTATTTTCTGATATTAGCGTGTTATCGTTTAATGTTTTACAAGTCTCTAGCGTGCTATTTGTGAAGATGTTTTATGATGGGCGTATATTGAAAAGAGGTATAGATAAGGCCAAGGAAATTTAGGTATCAGGCAACTTTCTTCGTCAAGTACTCCAGGCCCTACGTTGTCAATGCTAAGATTTACGAGCTCAGTGTATGCTTCGGTTCAAACAACTAAGGAGGAGAAGAAGTTAACAGTCCAGTCCCTACGCGCTGGGCATGGTAACCCTCAAAGTATTCTGATTCTCTTTTGAAGAGGGTTCGGGCTAATGAAGCTCCAGGATAGTCCTTCTTTTCCGCATATCCATAGTAAGCAATCTCATTTTATGGTTTAGAACTTCTCTACCCACTAGTACTTCGCTCGTCAAAAGCTCGGGCTCAGTGGGTATGTAAACCCTGACTCTGCCTAGGTCTATCTGCCTCCCCCCATGGTAGAGGAAGGCCTCCGCCACGTAGACCTCAAACTCAGAGGCGCCGTATAACGGGTTTTCAAAGCTCACCTTAGCAGTCGGCTCAACCCCTTCAAACATTCGCACTATCTCCATGTTCGGATAAATCCCGCCGTCGAAGCCGGTGTCGATTATCGCTGGCCCATGCGCCCGCCGTCTACCAGCCTTGATCACTAGGTGGACGACTGGTATATCTGGTATCTTCTCTCCACGGTCAGTATACCCATCCTCGGAATAATGGTAGTCGACCCTCATTCCTCTTCAGTCTCCTCGACAATCCATCTCTCCCTGATCGACCTGCCGCGGAACCGCGGAGACCTGAGCCTGAGGTAGCCGGTGGAACTCAGCTTCCATAAAACCGTAGGGTATTTACGGCCCTTGACTTCAACCTCCATCCCCAACTCTTCTTCCAATATCCTTGTTATGACCTCGCTTCTAGCCATGTTCATCCGCTTGCAAAGCTCATCCACCTTCCTCAAAAGGGCCTCTGGAATGCTCACACTTATCTTAGCATTCGTCATACTACTAAGTAATACTTTTTACTACTATTTTAAGCTTTCCATTCTTAAGTCGTACAAATCTAAAAACGTGAAGTAAGATGAAGTCAAGCTTGAATAGTCATTAAAGAAACCTATCTCTCGAAGTCATACATTTCACTGTTGAAGAATGTTCTTTAATGATGCGTTGAGCTGGACGTGTGCCAAGCTCTCGCAATAAGGATAGGAATATGTTTTGCCCTTTCAACGCTTCCTAATAATCTTCACGATGGCAGCATTAGAGTTGTCATTACCGACGTTATTATCATAGCTATTGTCAGCACCTGGCTTCTTTCTCGACTTTCCAGCCCTTTTGGCTTTCTATGTAAGACCAAGTATTTTTGTATGTTTATAATGCGTGTTAATTGTCTGCGAATGGCTATCGTTGGTTTGCTTCCTCAAGCGCGTGAAAGCTGCTTAATAACATTTAATGTATGTAACTATATCCGCCAAGATAGATAGGAAGTTGCATGACAGGGCCGTCGAGGAAGAGGTAACCCTGTGTGGACGGCCCCAACCTTGTTGAAGCCCTCGTGCGTCGAGAAACTTTATCTGAAGCCTCTGCATAACATGTTTAGGATGTTTAGGCGTGCCTTTCTGAAGGGACCTGACTTATACGTATACCATAAAACCGGGCTTATAGCGATAGTCGAGGTTAAAACCACAACAGAATCTAAATACTGGGAAGGGTATCTGAAGAAAGCTAGGAAGGATTTAGAAAATTATTTCGAATCGGAAGAGTGGAAAGACATCTTCAAGGACGCCCGGCTGGGAATTCCGGTAGCTCTATACCTCAGGGATTTGGATGAAATAATCAGGACGGAGTTCAAGAGCGGGATTGAGAAGAGAATCGGTGACACCGTATCTAATCCGAACTTTAAGCCCTAATGCGATGCCTAAGTCCTCCAACCTCTTTCTTTCTTCAACTTCTCAGCTTCCTCTTCTGTTAGGACAACGTAGTTTATGTCCTCGAAATAGAAGGTCTTGTAGTACTGGTACCCGGTATCCCTAATTAATTCGTTTATCTTCGAGACAGCTGGATCCATGACGAGAAGCTTCCAATCATTTGTGAAATCGACATAATGCTCTTTTCCCCTGAACTTGAAGAATGTCCTGCACCATGCCAACTGTTCATCTATTTTCCATTCCTCCCTGATATCAGTCGGGCTAAAGACCCCTCTGGATATTCTTGCAAGCTTCTTAATTAGTGTTATACCCATCCCATTAGATGGATGGATCTTCCAATCCTCGACGAAGAACCTTTTGCCGTCAAAAACGCCAATTCATAGTCTATCATGGCATCGCTCTCCTTCATGAAATCTTCTTCGTGTTCCTCAATGGACTCCTTGAAAATAACTCCCCGAGGCGTGGGACTCCACCTTTGTCCCATGTGCCTTTGCTCCTCCTCGCGCCAACGATATCTGTAATCGATTTCCCCACTAAATATCCTCTCAAGAATCTCTTCAGATGATAAGCCAGAATAATCCTCAAAGAAACCCATCTTGCGAAGATATTCTATCGATTCTATAAACCTCTTCCTCAGCTCGAGTTTCATCCATAATGACAATGTGGGTAAGGGCTTAAAAGCATAACTGCACCATACAGCATAACGAACCTCGACACATCCTTTTTAATGTAATGCGCGCTAGAATAGGAAAGACTAGTACTTCCATATAAGTATCCAAATATTTAATAGAATAGCGCCCTGGCCGGGATTTGAACCCGGGTCGGGAGGGTGACAGCCTCCAATGCTAACCTTTGTGCTCGCGCCCACGCGCGCTTACACCACCAGGGCCTTTTTGCGTCCTTTGACCCACAGGCGTGCCGGGGTAAAATAAATCTTTCGCTTAAACTCGTGACACTTGAAAACACTGGTTGCTTTATGGTTTCACGGGCCTCATGCTAGCGCAGATTTCTATGATCTCTTCCTCTGTCAGGACGGGTGCGAACCCGAAGAGATAGTTTAAGGAGCCGATCTTAATGTCTACACAGTATGAGTATTCTGTACCGTATTTCAAACGGTATTCTTCATGACCGACTGGCATTTTGCTGGAGATGAATGCCGTCCACTCGCCCACCTTGTCGAACCTGTCGGTTGTGCTGTTGCGCACAGAGAAGGGTATTTCTGGCATGGGTGTTATTTCTATACCGATTTCCGCGGTTGCAATGGCGGTGTCTCCGGTGTTGCTGTAAAGCACTATTATGGGGAAGCTAACCTGCCCGTCGAGAACCTTAGCCCATATGGCTGTGAGCTCCATCCCCTTCACCATTTTCGCGGGAAGATAGAGGGTAAGCCCTCTCTTTGCCAACTGGTTAACCACAGTATCCAGAGTGACGACCTCGCCGGGAAATGGTGCAATGCCACGTTTCGAAGCATTCTGCACAGTAGAATCTGGAGCTGGGCCCGGGAGCTGCTTCGGCACAACGTAGTTCCCCACGATTATGCTCATAACCATGGCTGCTAAAAGCACCGTGAGGAGCATATTTTCAATTCGAGCCATCAGCCACCACCCCAAGCATAAAACTCACAATCGGAGACTTCCGTAAGCCAGCGCGCGCTATTCTCATCTCCGCTGATTAGATTACTATTGTTTCATTTTATACTTTTTTTACAATAATCAAACATCCTGGAGGTGTACATTAAATAAATATGCATAATTCGCGGGTTTAGCGCGCGCGTTCCTTTGGCATGCTTAAAAGCTATGGATCCTGAAGGAGTTTTGAACCAGCGTGTCTTGGCTTGTTTTTGGAAGTTTTTCATATGGTTGTACATTGCCGCTAGGGCTTCTACAGACAACTTGTTTTTCACGGCCGGATGGAAAACAAGCTCTTATAAAGATTTTTTCACGTTGCGTAGACGTTTAGCAATTCGAAGCGACGTAGTGTGTCTTGGCAAATAAGTAAAACCCATGTTCAAAGTTGCTGATTAGCATCACAGTTCATCTTTTTTCCAACGATGGAAAGCTATGTTTATTAAGCCAAGCCCTATTTGAGTATGCCAACTACTCCGCCGAAGCCCTTTTGGAGCATCATTCCTTCTTCCGTCGCCGTAGATATTAGCTCGAGCTGAATATTTTTCTGCGAAGCCGTTTCGATGAAACGGTCAAGCAGGCTTTCTTTCTCAGCAACATACAAGCTTGTTGAACCGCATTTTGGACAAGGTGTTGAAGATACTTTCGCCGGGAGAGCGATCAGCTCTTGGAACGGGTGTTGCTCAACAGCCTCGTAGTCGCATTTTCCGCATTTAATCTTAACCCTGAATATGTCGAGAACCTCTGAGAAAAGTATGAGCCTAACCTTTCCGCTTTGAACCGCGTTCTCAACTTCTTTAAGCCCGTAGACAACCTTGTCCGGCTCGGTGCTCACGAGTTTAAGGAAGCTGCCCACCAGGTTTCTCTCTTTTATCAAGTCGAGCTCCTGAAGCTTTTCAGACGCTTTCCCCAGTATCTCTTTTATGCCCTGGTGACCCGTGTATGAAGTGTCAACCACTGCCAGTATTTTCTTCCTAAGCTCGTAATGGATGAAATCTTTTTCAAGGAACATTTCCTTCGTTGGCCCAGGCCCACCAACTATCAACCCTTTAACATCAGTGTTCTGAAGGTAAATCTCGTTCAGGCGCTCAGCAACACGCCTGTAGAAATCGTTAAGCTCCATCTCCCTGAGTCTTTCAAACCTTCTGGCTGACTGGCCTCCCTTGCTAGTCTTACCAGGGACGCCGGAGGTCAACTCGTCTTTCACGTCAATATTCCTACCCGTTGCGAGAGCAATCGTTGCCTCAGAATTATCAATGGACAGGATTAAGTACTTATCCTTCTTCTCGAGCATCTCTTTAAGAGGCTCAACGTAAAACTTGTCGTCGCAGCCGTAGTATGAGAGGGTTATTTTCTCAGGGGGCTCTATCACATGGATCTCAATATTCTCTGACCCCGGGGCCTCTCCCGGTATGGCTCCGCAGAATATGACTAGCCCGTTTTCAGGAGCCTCGTCGTAAAGCTTAAGCCTCTGCTGAACCTTGACAATAGCGTCCTGAACATTCTTCCTCGTCGTTCTAGACTTTATGTTGGATGCTTTCCCATACTCCTCCCTGAGGTTCGTCATCACCTCGCTTATCCGTCTCCCCGGGGGTATGTAGAGGCTAATCAGCTCCGTCCCACGCCCCCTTTTTTCAGAGAGCTCTCTAAGAGTCCTCCTCGAAATATACTCCTTCACCGAGGTTGCAAGCGTTTTTTCACTCAAAACAGGGTTCTCCGGGGAGACCTCACTAACCCCCATATATTAATATTTCACTCCCTGGAGGAATAAGGGAGAAATGAGGATCGTGTTGAAAATAGGGCACGCCCTCTTCAAGGGGCATTCGATAGATCTGGAGAAGATTCGAGGCACTGCTGACGCGGTCCTAAGGCTGCACAACGCGGGGCATAGGATGGTTGTTGTAGTCGGCGGCGGTGAGCCCAGCAGGACCTACATAAAGGCGGCTAGAAGCCTCGGGGCGGACCACGCTACTTGCGACGAGATGGGAATAATGGTCACCCGGCTGAACGCCCTACTGCTCTCCATAGCTTTTGGAGAGGCCGCGAGCAGAAGTATTATAAGCGGCTTTGAAGATCTTGAGAAACAGCTGGACGCGGCCGGGAGTAAAATAATCGTCGGGGGAGGTTTCACACCGGCGCAGTCTACAGACGCTGTTGCAGCGCTAATAGCTGAAAGAATGAAAGCCGATCTTCTGATAAAGACTACTGACGTCGACGGTGTTTACAGCGCTGATCCTGATGAGAACCCGAATGCGAAACTGCTTAGAGAAGTAAGCATAAGAAGGCTCAGGAAAATACTTAGCGAGGGGGAATCTAAGCCAGGGGAATACAGGCTTCTAGACCAGGTTTCCCTCTCGATACTTGAAAGGTCAAGAATACCGGTTGTAATCGTAAACGGCTCCGACCCTGAAAACATCGTTAGAGCAGCTTCAGGGGGGAAAGTAGGCACGAGAATAACCTACTCCGGATAAACGCTGCTCGCCAAAATCAGCCTCCCCTTATAGAGCGCACGCCGGCTGTTTCAGCTCTTAAAAAAAGTATAGAAGGAATGGGGCCAGGGCGATTTGAACGCCCATTCACGGGTGTCTCTCATTTTCCCCAGCTCCAACCTTTCCTCATCTCCCTCACCGGGATCGCTGGCTTCGTGTGGCTGGAGCCCGCCGTCCTGCCTGGTTAGACTATGGCCCCGGTTTCCCCGTGTGTTTTCTTGACGGAGGATTTTTAAGGTTTTTCATTCTTGTTAGTCGGCTGGTTTGGCTGTCCTAGTGTTTTCAACGGGTATTCGCAGGTTTTACGTTTATTTAATCCTGGTTAGGCTTAAGCAGTACTGGGGGGTGGGGAAGGTTTTATTAAGGAGTTACGCTGTTTAAAATCGGATGAGAGATGGTCCACGCGTATGTTTTGATGAATGTTGAGATAGGGACTGAGAACGATGTCTTGAACAGGCTTAAGGAGACTCCTGGGGTTGTCGAGTCCTGGATTGTTTTCGGTGTTTACGATATTATTACCAAGGTTGAGGCTGAAAACAGTGAGAAGCTTAAGGAGTTCATAAGCAGGTACATTAGGAAGATTGAGGGCGTGAGGAATACTCTTACGCTGATGCCTATCGAGGGCTTCTCCAAGTAAAGTTTAAGCCGAGCCTGGTGAAGAGTATCGTGAACTGTTAGCGATGGGGCTGAGGTTCGGGTCTAAGAGGGAGCAGGAGCGTCTGCTCAAGAGGCTTGGGATAAAGCTTGAGGAGCTGCATGGCGTGAGAAGCGTCGTTATAGAGACCGATAGCGAGAGGATTGTTTTCGACTCTCCGACTGTGACTAAGATGGTTGGTGGCGCCCAAGAGATATACCAGGTTATCGGGGAGCCTGTGGTTGAGAAGAAGGAGAAGGAGGAGTATGTTCCGCTGGAGGAGGATGTTCTGCTGGTGGCGAAGCAGACCGGTAGGAGCGTTGAGGAAGCTAGGAAAGCATTGGTAACAACAGAGGGGGATATTGCTCAAGCAATAGTTCTGCTCCAGTCGAGCCGCTAGGGAAAGGCATATTTATCTTCCCCGTGTTTCACTAGGGTCTTTAAAAATGGTGTGCGAGATATGTGGGGGAAGGGCGCCGAAGCTTAGGAGAGTGGTTGTGGAGGGCAGTATTATGAATGTTTGCCCGGATTGTTTCGCCACCCTTACTAAGAAGACTCCTGTTGAAAGCGTTTTTGCAAAGCCCGGTGGGAAAGCGGTGAAGAAAACGGTGGCTGCTAAACCTGTTGCAGTTAAGAAGGTTGAGGCGAAAAGCCGTGTTGAAAACGTTTCTCTAGCGGAGTCCGTGGAGCTTGCAGCCAATTTCAGGGAGCTTATTAAGAATAGGAGGAGGGAGCTCGGCTGGAGCGAGGAGGACCTGGGGGAGAAAACCGGTTTGAAAACCTCTCTCATAAAGAAGATAGAGTCCGGTAGAATAACTCCCTCGGTGGTTGACACTAGGAAGATTGAGAACGCTTTGAAAATAAAGCTGCTTAAGACGAGTACCGTGCAGGAAGAGACACTCCCAGCTAAGCACATCGTCAAGAAGCCTTCTTCAACCCTAACCCTGGGGGACATTCTGCGCGACGAGGCTGCAGAACAGTGAGAGGCTAGTTCTAAGAATGATGCAGGAGTGTTGCGAAATAGGGGTTCTACGTCTCGGTCACAGGATATTCAGAGATAAGAGGGTGACTATGCATGCTTTCCTTGTTTCAAGAGCCTTCGGGGCAACATCGTTCATCATTCACGGGGACAGGGATTCTAAGCTTGAGGAGAAAGCCAAGAGGGTTGTTAGGGATTGGGGTGGGAGAATAAGCGTTGACTATAGTGGAGACTGGTTGAAAACGGTTGAGGAGTGGAGGAGCAGGGGGAGCCTGATCGTCCACCTTACGATGTACGGCATGCCTGTTGAAAACGTTATCGAGCGCGTCAGAGGGGCGTGCAGGCTCCTAGCGATAATCGGCGGCCGGAAGGTTCCCCGTGAGGCCTATGAAGCCTCCGACTATAATGTTGCGGTGACAAACCAGCCTCATTCAGAGATAGCTGCGCTCGCAATATTCTTAGACAGGTTTTTCAAGGGTAGGGAACTCTATATGCAGCATTATAAGGCAAGGGTCTTCGTGGTTCCCTCGCCTAGGGGAAAAGTAATATGTAGGAACCCGCTTTACAAGGAGGAGGAGAAAGTTGGGCGAGGATAGGTTTGACGCCATAAGTCATCTCTACACGCAGATCGTAGGCCTGATAGGAGGGGATGAGACGATAGAGGTTGCGGAGGCATTGATACAGCTTAAGAAGGCGAGCGAGGAGCAGATATCCTCTAAAACCGGGTTGAGAGTGGGAGACGTTAGGAAAATACTTTTCAAGCTTTACGAGAAGGCTTTGATAACCTACGAGGAGTTGAAGAAGGAGGAAGGAGATAGGATAAAGAGCATATTCCTATGGATGCCGCTCATAGACCAGGTTGAGGGGATAGCTACAAACTACAGGAGGATGATTCTGCAGAAGCTCAGGGAGAAGCTTGCCTTCGTCGAGGGTAACGAGCTCTACCATTGTGGGAAGGAGGGTCATAAAATACTCATTTTCGACGAGGCTGTTGAAAACCTTTTCAAATGCCCCGTTTGCGGCGAACCCCTGTTCAGAATGGATAAGGAGGAATACTTGAGGAAGCTGAATACGCTGATAAAAACAATTGAAAATGAGGAGAAAGAGTAGAATACCGAGCGAGAAGAAATGCGTGAAGATTCTTTTAGAAGAAGGGGTTAACAGCAATGTTCTTAGACACGTCTTGAAAGTCAGCGAAGTCGCAAAAGACTTAGCCGGCAAAGCGGAGTCGAAAGGATACCGTGTCAACAAGAAGCTGGTTGCAGCAGGAGCACTGCTCCACGACATTGGGAGAGCAGTTACCCACGATGTTTCACACGGAGTAATAGGCGGGCAAATAGTGAGGAGGAGAAAGCTGGACGAAAGGCTTGCGAAAATAGTTGAGAGACACGTGGGAGCAGGAATAAGCGAGGAGGAGGCAGAGAAGCTGAAACTAGGCTCCATAAGCCTAATCCCGGAGACTATCGAGGAGAAAATAGTCTGCTACGCCGACAAGCTTGTAGACGGCGACAGGAAAGTAGAGTTCACAGAGACCCTGAAATACTTCAAAGAGAAACTGGGCTCAGACCACCCCGCGATAAAAAGACTAGAAGAATTAGACAAGTTTTTCCAAGAAATCCTCAACTAACAAAAAATAATGTTTAACCAGCAATAATACGAATTTGCCCAGAATAAGACGCAGGAATCCTAAACATCGAGCCGAGAAACATTTTTATTCTCCCTCGAACCCCGCTTTCCCTAGGGCCCGTAGCTTAAATCCACATGTGGAGAGCAGCCTGGTTAGAGCGCTGGGCTTTTAACCCATAGGTTGGGGGTTCAAATCCCTCCGGGCCCGCATTAATTTATAGTTATAGATATGTTTCTGTAATGTCTCACCTTTTTGAAGTTACGTTGAGAACTTAGCCCTCTTCTGCCAACCCTCTAATACATGCTAAGACAGAAGGCAGGATGCGTAGCCAGTTACGCTTAAAAGGCTTGATCAATATTATAATCAGTGATGAAGACTGAGCTAAAAAAGCGCCTCATAAACTCGATCGATTTCCTTCGCGAAACGGGCTTCTTTAAAGATCGCTCCAATCTCTCTTCAGAGGAGATTCTTGAAAAGATCTTCAATGGGGAAATCGATTTTAGTGTTCTATGGTATCTAGATGGAGAAGAAGGCATGCGTAAAAGGCGAGAGTGGCGCATAAAGTCGAGTGGAACTATTCTTAAAGAACACGTAGTTGAGTATGAGGAGGAATACATGAAGAAAAGCGATGCCGAGATAGACTGCGAGCTGGCCCCTTTCGATACTAAGAGGTTTTTCATCGAGAGCAGTGAAATCGAGGCAGTGAAAGGCATGGGCATAGCACTGATTAAGAAGCTTGCTAGGATCTCAAGGGGGATTTTTAACCCTACGGATGTCAGGGAGGAGTGGAATTGGAGATATAATGTAAGGGGGGATGTGCGATGCAGAGTATTTTTCAAGTTCAGGGAGAAAGAGCATTACGTTGACTTCACTAGCTATGGTCAGGCTCTTGTTATGGAACCAGCCGTCTGGAAGATAAACGAACTGATAAAAGATACTAGATACCAGTATTACTCAGTTTTCATCCCAGATTTATGGATAAACTACGTTGTCTTAACCGAAGAGGAGGCTGAGAAGCTTAAAGAAAGAGGGTGGAAGCTCTCTCTTCCTCCCGAGCGGTTAAACTTAGACTAGGGTGGGACCTTATAGTGCTCATAGTTATCCTTGCTAATTAAGCATAGGACGCCTTCTCGGAACTCGGTCTCAATTATCCTATCCAAATCTTCAAGATATATGGGCACTACGATTCCAAACCTAGCATCCTTCCACTCACCATCAAGATAGCCCTCCACCTGTGGGATAGCTTCGTAGTCTATTGTCCTCTGCAAACTTTCCATAGAGGTTACCGAGGTTTTAACCTCGGCTATCGCTATAAGCCCGGTTTTATGGTATACGTAGAAGTCAGGTCCCCATCTTTCATAGCCTTGAACGACTACGAGCTCCTCCTTCGGTATGCCGGTTATTTTAGATACTATCTCCCTTATTTCATCTTTACGATAGAGTCTTACGTATTCCCAGCCGACTTCCCCAGTCAAAATTCTAGCCTCTGGATTCACCTCCGGTAATCCTTTAGTAAAGATAAGCTCCCTGAGCTCCTTCACCTTATTTACTAGGGCCGATTTGGGTTCCTCGAAAATTATCTCGTAAGGTCTTGTTTCTTCACCTACTCCTAGGAAGTATTCTATTTCGAGCCTGTTCCACTCTTCGTCGTAAACCATGCTTTTTATCTTTCTGTATTCATATGTGGTCGCCTTTATCTTGGAAAGGTATTCCTTAGACTCCTTATGAACCAGTTTGATCAGGTGTTCTTTCTCATAGCCTTTTATCGCTAGGATGACGGCCGGTCCATAGTCAGATCTATCATAATGTAGATCCTCTTTAATGGTTAATTCACAGACTTTCTTCCCATTCATGATGAGCCAGTATTTTCCTTCCTCGAACACTATGCCAAACGGGATTTCTCCCTCTTTTATCACCGTCCTAATGAAATCGTAGGTGGTGATTTTAACAATCCTAATCTCGACCTCCTCTCCATCAATGCCGATTTCAGGAAGATCGAAATCCATCCTTTCACCTTTGTACTCCTTGTAGAAGGCCCTTCCCTTGACTTCGATCCTAATCCAGCATGGTTCACCACCTAGGTATGGAGCCAGTTGACTATGAGATACGTAAACCCTCAGATTATCCTTATGCTGTTTCAAAACGCATTTCACCACTACTCCATCCGGGTAGTTGGCTATTCTGCTGAGCTCCTCCAACGCCTGCTCGATGTTTTTCATCTTCATTCTGCTGACTATTGCTGAGGCTAATGCGCAACCTTCCAAAGTGCTCTCAGGATATCTGAATGCTTTTTCAACAACGTCTCTGAGCTTAGCATTCGCTACTTCCCTATTTCCCCCTGATGAGTTGAGGGCTTTGCCATAAACCTTTTTCAAAACGTCTAGGAGCCATTTCGCAGCTTCATACCCGTCTGGCCCAAGGTTTCTCTTTACGCAGTCTATCAGCTCCAGGGCCTCTTTCGCAAGCTGAGCGTCGGAAATTAAAATCGACGAGTAGAATGCCGCTATCTCGTTCTCAATATTCTTAACATACTCCTCGCTTTCCCTCTTAGCTTTCTCAACAGCCTCCTCAGCCGTCTCCTCCTTCTTAACGTAATCCGTTATCTTTCTCACAAGCTCTGTCCTCCTACCCCTGCTCAGCGTCTTAAGCCACTCAACATTCCTCGCTAGAGTGTTTACAACGTCTAATGCCTGCGTGTCGGTTAAGCCATTGAGCAGAATGGATTTGAGAAGCTCCTCCTTGAAATCGCTTCCCAGAATGCTTCCAAGCAATCCGCTTACGCTTGCTACCTGCTCGTAGAAAGCCTTCTTATCCACGCTAGTCCAAACAACCCTGGTCTCAACCGCTTGGA
>Ga0209102_1001412_pt1 | contig 12526 bp, 8 predicted proteins | sample ConPoolayeHmetaG_FD_185483 | JGI IMG/M metagenome (GOLD analysis project Ga0209102, IMG submission 185483) | Hot spring microbial mat communities from California, USA to study Microbial Dark Matter (Phase II) - Cone Pool mat layer H metaG... ... | reverse complement strand
GATTACTCCGGCACCAACATCCAGGTTGCGGGCGTCGACGAGGCGGACGTGGTCAAGACCGACGGACGGTACATCTACCTCGTCTCCGGAACCGCGGTTCTCATAGTCAGGGCATATCCGCCGGACCAGGCTGGGATAGTGTCCAGGCTGGAACTAAATAGGACGGTGGGCGAGCTTTTCGTTAGCCGCGACAAGCTCGTCGTCTTCCTGGGAGCGCCCCAGACCTACTGGGTTTTGGAGTCGGCCGCCGCCGTCCGTAAGGCCGCGGAAGATGTTCCGCGGGAATACGCTGGCCACACCATCGCGCTGGTCTACGATGTAGCGGACAGGGCCTCGCCCATCCTTGACAGGAACATCACGCTGGATGGTTTCTACACCAACTCTCGGATGATAGGGGACTACGTATACCTGGTCGTTGAGAAACCCGCCGTCTTGGAGGACGGCAAGGTCGACCTGCCCACCATCCAGACTGAGGGAGGTACTGTCGACGTTGAGGCCGACTCCATCTACTACTCCAACCACACCGATTACGGCTACGTCTTCGCCACCATCGTTGGCTTCAACGCCCAAGACAAGGCCGAGCCCTTCGTACAGCAGAGTTTCCTCCTGGGCGCCACATGCGGCATGTACGTCTCCATGGATCACATGTACATAACCTCTCCCTACAGGGAGCAGCGGGAATCCAGCGCGATCTACGGAACCAGCATCCACAAGATACGCATCCACGGGGGCGAGATATCTTATATGGCCGACGGGCACGTACCGGGATGGGTGCTCAACCAGTTCTCCATGGACGAGAGCGGTGGATATTTCAGGATAGTCACCACTGGCGAAACGTCGAGCGGAGGCCCGTCTGGCACCAACGTATACGTCCTCAACTCCACCATGGGCATCGTCGGGAAGCTGGAGGGGCTTGCGCCGGGGGAGACCATGCACTCGGCAAGGTTCATGGGTTCCAAGGCGTACCTGGTCACCTTCAAGAAGATCGATCCCCTCTTCGTGGTGGACCTTGCAGATCCCGAGAAGCCGACGGTTCTGGGCAAGCTCAAGATCCCCGGCTACTCCGACTACCTCCACCCATACGACGACACACACCTGATAGGGGTTGGCAAGGAGACCGAGGAGGCCAAGGAGGGCGACTTCGCCTGGTACCAGGGCGTCAAGATCTCGCTATTTGACGTGGGCGATGTGGCAAGCCCGAAGGAGGTGGCCAAGTACGAGATCGGCGACCGCGGAACCGATTCGCCCGTTCTCACGGACCACAAGGCCTTCCTCTTCAGCCTGGAAAAGAACCTGCTGGTGATCCCGGTCCTGGTGGCCGAGATCGACCCGTCTGCCTACCCCGATGGGGTCGTGCCGGCCCAGGCCTACGGCGAGTACGTATACCAGGGGGCGTACGTCTTCAGGATCGACCCGGAGAACGGCATCGTCCTAATGGGGAGGATCACCCACCTGGAGGGCAAGGATGACCTGCTGAAGAGCGGATTCTACTTCGAGTCCAAGTACACCGTCGAGAGGGCCCTGTACATAGACGACGTGCTCTACACGATCTCGATGGGCATGATCAGGATGAACGCCCTGCCGGGCCTTGAGCCGCTCAACAGCCTTGAGCTTTCGTAAACCTTATTCAGGCCGTGGCGAGCGAAAGAAAAGCTTGGAGGCCATGGATGGGCGGAAGGAGGATCCACGGAAAGACCTGGGACGTCTACCTCTGCATCCTGACCTCCAGGGAACCCGTAGGCGTCAGGGAGATCTGGAGGAAGCTTGGCCTATCGAGTCCGAGCCTGGCGCAGTACCACATCAACAAGCTCCTGGAACTGAAACTGATACAGCCGGCCTCCGACGGGTATGCGCCAGCCCCCGACCAACAGTTGGAGGCGCTCAAGAGCTTCCTCGTCCTGAGGGGCCGCTTGGTGCCGAGGTTCGTCATCTACGGCGCCTTCGTCCTGGGCATCTTGGCCTCGTACATCATCTTCTGGCCCTTCAGCTGGGACTTCCGGGATCTGGCGACGTTGGCCTTCGGGGCTTTCAGCTCCGCAGCGTTCTTCTTCGAGGCCTACAGGCAGCAAAGAGGCCTACGCATGGACGAGGATCGCTTCTGATCTCCGCTTTTCGCACCCCGCCCGTTCGCTCTGAGGTCGAGAGAACCATGGCGCATTCCCTCGCCTCAGGTCACCGCCATTCGAGCACTCGTAGGTTCACGAGGCCTCGCTGAGCACGGCCTCGGAACATAGGGACCGACGGCGAGAGGATCAGGCAGCGTTCCCCGTCCTTCGCTGTACGCGTCCTCGTAACAGGGCGCATTAATCTCTTTGCCGCAATGCTCTTGGTCTGAGTCGCTGCGCTCGGCCAAGGAGGTTGATCCCGCCGCGACGCGCATGACCGAACGCGGGGGATCGAAAGATGACACTCGCGTGCCGCGAGGACGGGTTCCAGAGCGTTCCAGCGAACACTTAATTGACGTTGCACTCACCTTTGCCTCTCAGCAAATCCAAGACGCGAGGAATCCGAAAGAAGGGCGAGGCGATGGTCATGTCTGTAGCAAGCGGAATCCCGGTGCGGGGCATCGGCGGGACGAAGCGGCGGGGGCCGGCAATGCGATTCTGGGCCGTTTTTCTCGCAATGGTCCTTCTCTGTGCCGTCGCGAGCGGCGCATTCTTGTCTTCCCTTCACAAGTTCAAGGCGGAGAAGGAGAAGTCGACAGATCTTTCAAGACGCCTAGCCGCCTCCGAGGAGGCGATTGCAGATCTCTCCCAGCAGCTCTCCGAGTCGCAGCAAGCTACAGCCGACCTATCCCGAAAGCTCAAGGACGCAGAGGAGACGTCTGCCGCCCTTTCCGAAGAGCTCCTCGAATCCCAAGAGGCAATTGCAAACCTCTCCCAGCGTTTGGCCGAATCACAGCAAGCAGCGGCAACCGCGGCTGAGCAGGCCAAGGCATATGCGGCGCTGCTTGAAAACTACCAACAACTGGTGCGAACCTACCAAGAACAGCTCCTAAGTGCCAACCTCACGACGAATGCCACGCCTACCTACCCCGCTTCCAGAGCCGCGTGGCTAATCGCACCGGCCGTGGTTGCCCAGAGCGCCGGGCCCTTCCAAGTTCAGTACAAGGGGGTGGCGACGAATCTGAGCCTAGAGATGATTCCCGGCAAGGGAAGGGTGCTTGTAAGCACCAGGCCACTCATGGGCGAGGTGTTCCAGGATACCGCTGTTCTGGCCAAGCAAACCGCCGAGCAGCTGTCAGGCGTAACCCTTGCGACGTTCGACCTCATATTCTCCATCAGTTCGCCGCTCGAGATCCCGGCGGTGGATGGGCCGAGCGCGGGAGCGGCCATGTGTCTGCTCGTGCTTTGCCTAATTGAGGGAAGATCGCTTGATCCCGGCTTCGCCCTGACCGGGACCGTCAGCTCGGATGGAACGATCGGGGCGATCGGCGGACTCGTGGAGAAGGCCCAGGCCGCCAAGGACGCAGGTATGACCGTCTTCGCAATCCCGGAGGCAAACTCACAACTGACGGTGTACAAGGCAGAGAAGGTCACCGTGGGCCGGCGGGTCTACGAAGTGCTTGTGCCTGTGCAGGTCTCAGCAGAGGAATACATCGAGACGAACATAGGAATACAGGTCGAAGTCGTCAAGGATATGGCCGATCTGCTCCGGCTTGCCACCACCAAGCAGGCGTGAGAAGATCGACCGTGCCGCGGGGAAACTGCTGGCGGAGACCCTTGAAACCTGCTCCACCGCATCCAAGCCCCTTCCCAAGTTCGCCATGATCGTTTGATTCGTCCGCGACGCTCCGATCCATGCAGCTCTGAAAGATCTCGGCGGAGCCTTTCAGAGCCAAGCAACGACGCAACTCGCCCGGGCTCAGCCAAGCGGAAGCCGGCCCAGCAATGATCCAGTCTTCGCGGCGAGGAAATCCGAAGAACCCGGGCTGAGCCCGAGAGGGATACTACGCCGGAGCGTTTTCCCTACGCTGCAGATCATTCAGAAGAGCTAGCACAATCCGGGCGGTGTTCTCTCTGGATTGCCTAGGTGCATCCAGAATGGTCGCTACATCGGTGAAGACCGGCACCGCAACCGATGTCCACCATCTTCTCAATGTGTTGCTTCGAGCCTGGGACTGAGCATCCAACGTGTCAGCTGCAGTGGCCAACGCGCTTCGTTTCAGGACCCCCTCAGCATCCTGGATCGGAGACTAGCGACTACACAAGTGCCAAGAGAGAGGCTTATGCAGATGGACCTCGTGAGGGAATTGTGATTGCTCTCTTGGCTCGGGCGGCGAGATATTTAACTCAAGTTGACTGAAGGACTGCAAGGGCCCCGGTGGCTTAGCCGGTATGGCGGCGGACTTGTACTCTTTCGACGGGAGATCCGCAGGTCGTGGGTTCGAATCCCACCCGGGGCTTTAGACCCAAAGCGCAACGGCACGGGAACCCACCCAAGGCGTGGCCAAGGGCGCCATCGGCTCCGCGACATTGCACCTCGGACCCAAGACAAAGCTCAAACTTTTATGCGGCTGCGCCGTGTCCGCAGGGGAGGCAGGTTATGGCGAAGTTCTCCGGAGTCTTTCCTCCGATGATAACCATCTTCACCCCTAAGTTCGAGGTGAACGAGAAGGCCACGCGCGAGCACATCGACTTCCTGATCGAGAAGGGGGCCAACGGAATCATTCCGTGCGGGAGCACGGGCGAGTTCCCTACGATGTCGACATCCGAGCGCCAGAAGGTGATCGAGTTCACGATCGATCAGGTGAACGGCAGGGTCCCGGTGGTCGCAGGGACAGCCAGCACGGCAACGGATGAGACGATCCGCCTGAGCAAGTTCGCCGAGGATGCGGGCGCGGACGGCGTCCTCATCGTTCCGCCGTACTACTACAAATCCACCGAGGAGGAGATCTACCAGCACTACAAGGCCGTTTCCGAGGCCATCGACATACCCATAATGCTGTACAACAACCCTTGGGTCTGCGGCTACTACGTCTATCCCGACCTAGTGGCAAGGATGGCCAGGGATGGGATCATACAGTACGTCAAGGAGACCCACGGCGACCTGGCCTACGTGCATGAATCGATCCAGAAGGCCGGCAAGCACCTAACCCTTTTCTTCGGCCGGGACGAGAACTCGTTTGAGGCCTTCATGGTCGGGGCCCAGGGCTGGGTGTCCGGAGCTGCGAACCTTGTGATCGAGATGGAATCCGAGATCTTCAACCTAGTGAAGGCCGGCAAGATCGACAAGGCGAGGGAGAAGTACTACAAAGTGCTCCCCTTCTTCTACCTCACGGAGAGGAAGGGTAGGTGGATCGCGCGCGTCAAGGCCGGGCTCAAGATGATGGGCCGCGATGCCGGGGACCCAAAGCCCCCGCTGCTTCCCCTTAACAACGTGGAACTCGCCGAGCTACGCAACGTGCTCGTGCAGATAGGGCTGCTTTCCGAATAGCACTACAGCCAGCGCGCAAACCAGTCGAAGGCCTTCGCCCCGCTGAACGCATGGGCGCCGGGGAAGATGTCGCAGTCCAGCCTGTCCGCCGCGCCGGCGGCTCGATAGATGCGCGCAAGATGGGCATATGCCTTCTTTGCATCATCGATGACGAAGCACGTGTCCTGCTCGCCCATCTCGACCAGGAGCGGCCGGGGCGCGATGAGGCCCGCAACGTCGGCGATGTCCCCGTACAGAAGGAGGCCGGGGCTGTACTGGCTTCCGCAGGTGTTGGCCTTTCCCCGGTCGCTCAGGGCGTCCCCGCGAACCGTGCTGATATACCCGCTGATGACCGCGACCTTGATCCTTGGGTCCAGCGCGGAGAGGTAGGTGGTCATCGTTCCCCCGAAGGATAGTCCCACACAGCCTATGCGCCTCGGGTCAACCTCGGGCCGCGCCGCAAGGTAGTCGATCGTGCGCATCCCGTCCCAGATGTTGAGCGTCAGCAGGTGGTAGCCGAAGTAGCCATAGGCAAGGTAGCTGACGTTGCACTTGTCCCGGCCCTCCCTCACCCAAGCGGCGTCGGGCGACCTTTCCCCGAAACACCTCCAGTCGGGCGCGATGACCACGTAGCCCCTCTGCGCGAACTTCCTGGCATAGTCGTAGTTGAGAGCGGCCACGTGCCTCCTGTCCCCCTCGGTCTGCGCCAGCCCCACCACATCCTCCTTGCCCCTGCCGTGTCCGTGGGCAGCGAGTATTCCCGGTCGCCTCTCTCCCTTCCTCAAGCCATCGGGGATCAGGACGTAGGCCGGGACTGAGGCGAATCTCTCCGAATCGAAGATGACCTTCTCCCTCGTGTAGCCGTCCTCGCGGCACGTCTCCACAACCTCCGGCCTTAGAGGGACGCGGCCTGGGAACTTGCCGAGGTTCTTCAGAAGCTGCCTCTTGAAGGTCGCGCGCCAAAGGTCATAATCCCTCTTGCTCTTCCCTCTGAAACTCAAGCTCGGTCTGGTCCGAAGAAGGGCGTTCACCGAATCGCGAACGCCGATCAGCCTTCTCGACATCCCATCACCGGGGCAGCAAGAACCCTAGCCTCTATTAACTCTCGCTGGACCATAGTGCCGACACATTCTAAAGCAAGCTTAGAACCTTCGCTGACAAGGTGCAGCCGGCTTGTGGAGATGGTCCAGTCCCAGGCCCAGCAGGCCGAGGAAGTCAAAAGCGCAGCTTGAGAAGGAGAGGCGGAAAAAGGTCGAGTCGTTCCTCAGGGAGGGCGTGATCAAGAGCCCGCTTCTCGCCGATGCGATGCTCAAGGTGCCAAGGGAGGAGTTCGTGCCGCCGGAGTACAGGGATCACTCCTACCGGGAGATACCCCTCCCCCTCCCGGCCCTAGAGGCGACGGTCTCTTCTCCGCGGAGCTACGCCATCTTCTACGAGGCGCTTGAGCTTAGCAGGGGTGACCGGCTGCTTGAGATCGGCACGGGCTCCGGCTACGGCGCCGCCCTGGCGCGCGAGATAGTCGGCAAGGAAGGCCTTGTGATAAGCCTGGAGATCGACCGCTCCGCGTTCAGCTACGCCCGATCCAATCTGTCCCGGCTGGGTTATGGTGACATCATACTCATAAGGGGCGACGGGTACCTGGGCTACGAACCCGAGGCCCCGTACGACAAGATATCCGTTACGGCGGCGGTGCCCCGAATGCCGCAGCCCCTCCTCGAACAGCTCAGCGAAGATGGCCTAGCCGTCGCGCCGGTCGGCTCGGATGATAGCCAAAGGATCCAGCTCATCCGCAAGGACTCAACGGCGAAGACCATAGCAGGGTCTGCTTCCTTCGTGCCGATGATCAGGAGTAGGGCGGCCCGGGAGTAGAACGGCGCGTCTCGTTTGCGCACATGCTCAACCGATCGGCAAAGCCTTGACCTCTTCTTACCTTCACTTGGGCCCCTGCCGGGGTTCCGCCAACCTCGCCGCCCCCAATACCGACAACGCCACCAGACCCGCGGTCATCGCAAACAAGGCACGAAAAGAAACGAGGTCGACGATTATCCCGCCCACGACGGGCAGGAGCATGACGAAGGCAAGGGTCGTGTTAAGAACCCCCACATACGTTGGCCTTCTCACGACCGGCGCGATCTCAAGAACGTAGTTGTTCTTCGCCAACCAGAGTCCGGTCGACCCCAAACCCCTGAGGATGAACACGAGCACAAACACAACGTGGTCGGGAGAAATCAAGGCCACCACTGGCGTCATCATCGAAATGAGAGCGGAGGCCCTGACGACGACCCGGCACCCCCTCGAATCGCCGACGAACCCCCAGGCCAAGTTCGCAAGAAGACTGGAGAGCATCTCGATGGCTACGAACACGCCTAGCCAACCCTCGGGCGCCCTGAGCGATTCCCTTGCATAGACCACGTAGAAAGGCAGCGAGAGAGACATCGCGTTCGCAAGCACCATGACGCAGAGAAACCTCCTGAAGTTTGGATCATCCCAAACGAGCCTGCAGACGTGGGAGAGGTACTCGCGCATGGTCTTCTCCCGCTCGGCCTTCACGTGCCCAGCCGGCTCGACGACGAAAAGGAAGCATGCCACCGCAAGGACCAAGAAGGCGAAGGTGAGGAAGAAGAGCAGACAATAGTTGCCTGGGAACGGGAACTTCGCAGCGTCCCCCAGCACATGGGCAACGACGAGCCCGGCAAACACGCCAATGATCCCGGAGAAGAAGTTGCGGTAGCCGAAATACCGTCCCCTGCTCGTCGCCGGAATCGTTTTCCCGACGATGTCCATGAAAGCCAGCCCGCTGATCCCCCCGGCAAGGGAGAAGCTTCCAAGGCACAAGAAGAACAGGAGAAGGTAGCTCTGGGGGCCTAGACTTGAGGCCCAGGCCGGGGAGACGGCGAGGCATAGCCACGATGCCAACCGCAAAACCGCGGCCACCCGGTAGAGCCCCATCTTCTTGGGCAGATGCTCCACATAACGAGCGACCACCAGCTGCGGCAGCAGCCAGCCCACGTTGGTCAGCGTGCCTACCAAGCCGATCAGAACGCTCGATCGAGTGAACAGCGAGACGAACACCGGCAAAACGGTGGAGGACTCCGAGAACCCCAACCCGCCGCCGTAGAATGCCCCATTCGCCACGCCGAGGGCGAAGTTCCTATGGAAGTGGTGATCGGGTACCTCAGCGTCCTCGCTTGGCCGCCTATCTCGGACTTCCATTTTCGGCGAGCTTCACTTAGCCCGTATAAAGCTCTCCTGCCCCCAAGCAGTGAACGACTGACACCTTTGGCGATAAGCAACGTTCCGTCGCGATCGAAAGACCGGCAACCCGCCTGTGTCAAGCCCTGAAGGGCCTGCTGGATGGCCCTAGCATGAGGTCCTCGGTTTCAGGACGATTCTCAGGTTCACAGGCTCCGCAGCATCCTTTGGGGCTCCTCCCACAACCAGCCCATCTCGTATCGGGCGACTCCCACCTGCGTGGTGGACATCCCACGATATCCCAAATGTGGACGGCCATGGTCCCGGTGTTGAGTAGACGGTTTTCGCCCAGCCCCACCTCGGGGGCAGCGGACTCAAGGGAGGGGCAGGGTTTGTCTGTAACCCGATCAAATCCCCCGGATCACCGAATCGGGAACCTGACCACCTTCCCAGTCTTCGACGAGCGGTATACGGCCACGACGACTTCAAGAGCCTTCCTTCCCTCGTGGCCGTCGACCAGGGGCTTGCGATCCTGCTGTATCGCATCCACGAAGTCCTGCATCTGGAGCGCATGGGAATCGGCCGTGATCGCCGAAGCCTCCGCGGCGGCCGACAGCTTGGCCTTCTCCTCCGCCCGCTCCTCCTCCCCTTGCACAGCCCATTTCACCATCTTTCCCCCCTCGATTATCGCCGTTCCCTTCTCGCCGTGGATCTCGAGCCTCTCGGGCAGCCCCGGATATATGGACGTGCTCCCCTCGATGACGCCCCGGGCGCCGCTCTTGAACTCGATGATCGCAAGCCCTAGGTCCTCCGTCTCGATCTTGTGGGTCATCACCCCTATCCTTCCAAACAGCCATGCCGGATCGCCCATGATGTAGCGCTGAAGATCGATCGTGTGGATGGACTGGTTGATGAGGGACCCGCCCCCGTCGTACTTCCATGTGCCCCTCCACCCCCCCTTGTCGTAGTACTCCTGCGTGCGGTACCACTTCACATACGCATCGCCCAAGATCAGCCTGCCGAACCTTCCCTGATCAACAGCCTCCTTCAGTTTGCGCGTCGCGGCGTCGAATCGGTGTTGGAAGATCACTCCAAGCTTCACGCCTGCCTTCTCGCAGGCCGAGATCAAGGCATCCGCCCGTTCGAGGGTGATGTCTATCGGCTTCTCGACCAGCACATGCTTGCCCGCCTCCGCACCTAGGATCCCCAGCTTGGCGTGCAGCCCGCTCGGCGTGCAGACGTCAAGGACATCTAGGTCATCCCTCTTGAGCATCTCCTGCACATCGTTGTAAGCAGGGACCCCGAAGTCAGCCCCGAACTTCTTTGCCACCGCATCTATCGCATCGCAGACCGCGACGAGTTTAGCTCCCTTCACGTTCCCGAGAGCCTTGGCGTGGAAGGGTCCAATGACGCCTCCCCCGACGATGCCGAATCCCAAAGCCTTCATCCGATCGCCGAGACCGCTGAAGCTGAGAAGCTCTTTAGTCTTTTTCATTCACGGGCCGATCCAGCTGCCGTCCCGTCGAACCGCGCCGACCATCTGGTTCTGCTTTGCTCCGGCTAGACCCCTATGTACATCTGCAGATCGATGTTTGAGGGTCGAGAATTGTACAGCTCCGCCTCCTTCCTCTTAATGGAGACGAAGCTTGAAATGATGTGCTCACCTACCGCTTCCCGTATCACCCGGTCCTTCTCCAACTCGTCGAGGGCCTCATCCAACGACTTGGGTAGATACTTCCTCCCGGGCCCCGGCTTGTAAAGGTCGACCTCGGTCGCCTTTCCCGGGTCCATCCCCTTCTCTATCCCGTCAAGCCCGGCCGCGAGCATGGCCGTGAACGCCAGGTACGGATTAGCCGAGGGATCGGGGGACCGGTACTCGATGCGCGCCGAAGCCGGCGAATCGAAGGGCACCCGTATCAGCGCAGTCCTGTTCCTTCTCCCCCATGCGATCGTAACGGGCGCTTCCCATCCAGGTATGAGCCTCTTGTAAGAGTTGCAGGTGGGATTCGTCAAGGCGGTCACGGCCCTCGCATGCTCGAGGAGGCCGCCGACGTAGTTCAGCGCGATCTCGGACAGATCGTCCTTCTTGGAGTCGTAGAACAAGTTGATCTTCTTCCCCTCCACGATCTCGACCAGGTTCTGGTGGGTGTGCATCCCGCTTCCGTTCATGCCTTCGAAGGGCTTGGGCATGAAGGTTGCCACCAGCCCCTCCATCTGGGCATACTGCCTTATTATGTCCTTGAGCGTGATCGTTGCATCGGCTATCCTGACGGCGTTGCCGTACCTGAAGTCGACCTCGTACTGGCTTGGCGCGACCTCCTTGTGGTAGGCTTCGTACCTAATGCCCATCTTGCCCATCGCTTCCATGATCCTTCCCAGTATGGACCTTCCGAGTGCTGGCGGTGCGTCGAAGTATCCCTTGTCGTCTATCCTCGAGTAACCGTCGCCGGATTTGCCCAAGAGGAAGAACTCCAGCTCGGGTGCCACATAGAAGCCGAACTCCTTTCCCTCGACGTCCATTCTCTTCGACAGAGCCGACGATATCCTTGATACGGCCTTGGCCAAGAGGAACCTCGTGTCTCCTTCGAACGGTTGGTAGCCCACCTTGGCCTTGCGCGGATGGTAAACGTTACAGATCGCCCGCCACACGTTTTGCGCCCATGGTACGGGATTGAAGGTCTCCGGGTCGGGGATGATCAGAAGATCGCTCTCCTCAACGGGCACGCCGTAACCGTATATGGAGGACCCATCGATCTTGAACCCGTCCTTGAAGACGTTCCCATCCCTGAACTCGTCGATGGTCACGCTCTTGAACTTGAGATTGCCGAAGATGTCGACGAACTGGAGATCGACGATCTTTGCCCCCTCGTCGGTCGCCTCCTTGAGCTTCTTCATGAAGCTCTCGAGAGCCCCAGAGCCATCGCCCATGATCTCGCCGAACTATGAGCCCTCCGCGAGAGAATAAATCTCTCATCCTTCCGCACACAAGTATCCGGGCCGATCTGACCGAGATTCGCGCCTGGCGCTGAGCGGGGCTCCCAGCCACGAAAACAAAATATATTAAACAGCGCCAGGGAGCGCTTGGCTGGGACATCGCGCGGTCCTGCACGCCTGGGTGGAGACGAGGATGAGGTTTGCCGTCAGGAAGATAAACCCGGGTAAGCAAAACAGGACGATCGTCCTAGTCAAGGGCAAGCCGTCCAGAACGGCACCCGAATCCTCCTACATAACCACCCTGAAGGCACTTGAGCTTCTGTACGAGAATGACCGTAACTTCGAGAACTCAGCCTACGAGGTCTACAAGAGGACCGTCTTGATCAAGCCGAGCCTTCCAAGGCCGCTGCCTGAGCTGGATCACTCCAACATGGTGAACACGGATCCGCAAGCCTGCAGGGCGATCGTTGACTGGCTGATCGAGAAAGAGGTCAAGCGGGTGGTTCTCGCGGAATGCAATCCCTGGCCCGGGGTCGACGCGTGGGGGGTCTGCGGGTACAGGGAGGTTTTCGAAAAGAGCCCTTACAAGGGGATCGTGGAGTTCATGACCCTCGGGCCAGCCAAGGATGATGAGCTCATCGAGGTCGACTACAGGATGCCCAGGGACTTCTACACGGACGAGGACCTCGCGTTCCTCAAGGGGTTCGTGGAGGGGCGGGAGGGCACCAAGCGGTTCGCAAAGGCGAAGATCGACTTCGACCTCGCCACCTCCACGACCGCCAAGTTCAACAAATCCCTCAAGGAGGCCAGCGTGCTCGTCAACCTTTCAAAGATGAAGACACACATACAGACGGGCGCAAGCCTCGCTGTCAAGAACCACTTCGCGTTCCTAGAGCCGCCCGAATCCCGCTATGCCAAGCACCTAGGGATGGACCCCCTTCAGGGGAACTTCACCTACCAAGAGCTCATCCTCTCTTCGCTGAAC
>Ga0209102_1001411_pt1 | contig 12527 bp, 10 predicted proteins | sample ConPoolayeHmetaG_FD_185483 | JGI IMG/M metagenome (GOLD analysis project Ga0209102, IMG submission 185483) | Hot spring microbial mat communities from California, USA to study Microbial Dark Matter (Phase II) - Cone Pool mat layer H metaG... ... | reverse complement strand
TACTATACCAGTGGCTCCAACGATCGCAGCTTTTATCATATTTCCCCCTGCTTTCATTCCCTGTTATTAGTCCAATCGGGGCGAGAGGATTTGAACCTCCGACCTCAGCGTCCCGAACGCTGCGCGCTAGCCACTGCGCTACGCCCCGCCGTCTATGCTATTATATGATGTTTAACTATGAGGGGCAAGAATGAAGTATTAACCGCTCACTACAGTGTCATTCTGAGGAATCGCAGCGACCGAAGAATCTCAGAGACCCTTCGCTTCGCTCAGGGTGACATCTGGTAATTGAGGGCAAGAATGAAGTATTGTATTTTAATCATTGACGGAGCAGCGGGTTGGCCAATGCTCGAGTATGGCGGGAGAACTTGCTTGGAACTGGCGCATACCCCGAATTTAGATGCTTTAGCTAAAGCAGGTACTGTGGGCCTGGTTCGCACCGTGCCACCCAAAATGGAACCCAGCAGCGCTTGTGCTTGCATGTCTGTCCTGGGTTATGACCCCCAGGTATATTATCGAGGCCGGAGCGCTATTGAGGCTCGTGGTATGGGCATTCCTATTAAAAAAGGAGAGGTCGTTTTTCGCTGCAACTTGGTAGCCGTTCGCAACGGGAAGATGTGGAGCTATAGTTGCGGGCATATCAGTACTGGCGAAGCTCGAACGCTCATTGCTACTTTGAATGAAAAGCTGGGCACCGATAAAGTGCATTTCTACCCTGGTGTGAGCTATAGACATATATGCAAGATAAAAGGGCGGGAAAATACCTTATCGGCTACTTGTACTCCTCCACATGATATCCCGGATAAGCCCATTGATGAATTTCTTCCCAAGGGCCCCGGGAGCGACTTACTAAGAGAGCTTATGGCACGGTCTGAGCTCGTGCTTCGTGAACACCCAGTAAATTTGCAGAGAAGAGCACGCGGCGATATTCCCGCTACCATGATTTGGCTTTTCTGGGGCAGTGGTAAAATACCCGACATGCCAGCTTTCAAAGAGGTCTATGGACTTGATGCTGCCGTGACCTCTGGAGTCGATATTATGCGGGGCTTAGCCCGAATGATAGGTATGCAGGTGCTGGATATCCCTGGTGTGACCGGCGATCTCAACAATGATTACGCTGCCCAGGCCACTGGTGCTCTGGAAGCACTGGAGAAACACGATATGGTGCTTATCCACGTGGAAGCCACAGACGAGGCAGCTCATGCCGGCTTGGTTAAGGATAAAATAGAGGCTATTCAGAAGGTAGATAAAGAGATTGTGAGTCGGCTTCGTTCCTGGGATAAGGATGCTCTTCGGGTGCTTGTTCTACCCGACCATCCAACACCGATCGAGGTTCAGACCCATGTTGCCGAGCCTGTTCCATTTGTATTCTGGGGACCGGGATTTAGCTCCAATGGAGCAAAGAGATTCACGGAGAGGGAAGCCAAGAGCACAGGCTTTTTTATTGAGGAAGGATATAATATCATGCGCAAGTTCATAGAGAAGGGTAAGAAATAAAGGAGAACAGATGGCACTGATAGTTCAGAAGTATGGTGGCAGCTCGGTCGCTGACGCCGAGAAAATTAAGAATGTCGCCCAGCGCGTCGCTAAAGCCAAAGACGAAGGAAATCAGGTGGTGGTTGTTGTTTCCGCCATGGGAGACACCACCGATGACCTGATTAAGTTGGCTTACCAGGTCAGCGAACAGCCGAGTGACAGGGAGCTCGATGTCCTTCTGTCCACCGGGGAAATAGTTTCCAGCACCCTTTTAGCCATGGCACTTGGGAGTCTAGGTTACAAGGCAATCAGCCTTACCGGCGCCCAGGCAGGCATCCAGACTGATTCCAGTTACAGTCGAGCACGAATTCTCCGGGTTGACACGAAAAGAGTGGTCAGCGAGTTGAAAAAGGAAAATATTGTCATTGTGGCTGGATTTCAGGGGGTAACCGGGAAGAAAGACATTACCACTCTAGGTCGCGGCGGTTCTGATACTACAGCGGTGGCTCTGGCTATTAGCCTGGGTGCTGAGATTTGCCAAATATATACCGATGTTGAAGGCGTTTATACCGCCGACCCTCGTCTTGTCCCCCAAGCACGAAAGTTAAAGGAAGTTGGCTATGAGGAGATGTTAGAACTGGCTACCTATGGAGCCAAGGTAATGCACAATCGAGCAGTGGAGCTGGGCTGGTTGTACAATATGCCCATATTAGTGGCTTCTAGTTTTAGCGACAGCCCGGGTACTATTATTTGTAAGGAGGCCTCTATGGAAGTTAGAAACAAGGTTAGGGGTATTGCTTACGATACTAATGTGGCTAAAATCACCGTCGTCGGCGTTCCTGACCATCCTGGCATTGCTGCGGCAATTTTCGAGCCTCTGGCGAGAGCCAACATAAGTGTAGATACCATTGTTCAAAATGCCAGCATCAATAATATTACCGATCTCACGTTTACAGTGGCTCGAAATGATTTAATTAAAGCCATGTCCATTGTGGAACCTGTGGCTAAATCGGTGGGAGGAAAGCAATGTGTTACCGATTCTACATTGGCCAAAGTGAGCATCGTGGGCACCGGCATGCAAAATACACCAGGCTATGCTGCCAGGATGTTTCGCGCTCTGTACGAGAAGGGCATTAATATCCAGCTAATTACCACCTCCGAGATAAGGATAACCTGTATTATTTCCGAGGATAAAGTCAAGGACGCTATTCAGACGCTGCATCAAGCCTTTGAGCTAGAGAAACAAACTTGACATTCTCAGCTTAACATCGTAAGTATAAGTTTATGGAAATGTATATGCTCTCTTATCAGCAAGAAGATGAAGAGAAAGCTCGATTAAGACAACGACTGAGCAAGGAAGCCATAGATTTAGCCCTTCAGGGCAGGTGGGAGGAGGCTGAAGCAGTAAACAGGGATATAATTGAGAAATTTCCTTCTGATGTCGAGGCTTATAATCGTCTTGGCCGCGCTCTGACAGAATTAGGGGATTTTGATAGAGCCAAGGAAGCCTATCTTAAGGCTTTGGAACTTAGCCCTGAGAATGCTATTGCTAAGAAAAACCTGGCCCGTTTAACTAGCTTAGCTGAGTCCATAGCGACCTTGAAGAGTGGCTCTCGGAAAGCTTCACGCTCGAAAGCCCGAGCTCGAAAAGTTGCTCTCGACCTTTTCATAACTGAGATTGGTAAGGCTGGGGTGGTGAATCTGCACAATGTGGCTCCAGGAGAAGTTCTCGCTAAGATGGGGTTTGGTGACCACGTGCACCTGGAAGCAAAAGGGCAGCACCTGATTGTGGTGAATGAGAATGGAGAATATCTGGGAGAGGTGGAGCCGAGACAGGGATTGCGCCTCATCAAACTAATGCGGGGGGGAAATAGATACGATGCGGCAATTCTTAATGTAGAAGAGGGTAAAGTGCAGGTGATTATTAAAGAGGTGTATCAACATCCCAGCCAGGTGGGACGTCCCTCCTTTCTTGTTAAAGCTACAGAGCACATGCGCACCCGTATTAAAGAAAGCCTTCTCAGGCGTGGAATCATTGCCGATGAAAGTGAGATTCCCCCTGAATTTGAATATGCTGAGGAAGAAGAATACCCTGGTCCCGAGGAGGAGTCTTTGCCTGAAGGTTTCACCGTCGTCGGTGAAGAAGGTGAGAGAGGAACCGAGATTTGATGGAAGCTGCAATAGTAAAGCCTGTCAATATCGAAGAGGAACTGAAAAGTTCCTATCTAGACTATGCTATGAGCGTCATCGTCGCCCGGGCCTTGCCCGATGTGCGTGATGGCTTGAAGCCAGTGCAACGACGTGTTTTGTATGCTATGGATGGCTTGGGGTTACGACACAACAGCCCATACAAAAAGAGTGCCCGCATTGTTGGTGAAGTCTTGGGGAAGTATCACCCCCATGGAGATGCGCCAGTATATGAAGCCATGGTACGCATGGCTCAGGATTTCTCTCTAAGATATCCCTTGGTTGATGGGCAGGGTAATTTTGGCAGCATTGATAATGACCCACCAGCAGCAATGAGATACACCGAAGCTCGTCTCTCCGAAATTGCCGAGGAAATGCTAGTTGATATCGAAAAGAATACCGTCGACTTTGTTCCCAACTTCGATGGCTCTCTCCAGGAACCCTCTGTCCTGCCCGCTAGGTTGCCAAACTTGTTAGTCGGTGGTTCTTCAGGTATAGCTGTGGGAATGACAACTAACATCCCTCCTCATAACCTAGGCGAGATATGTGATGCTATCTCCTATCTAATTGACAATCCCCAAGCTACTGTGGAGGAACTATTGGAGTTAGTTAAAGGCCCCGATTTTCCCACCGGCGGGATAATTTGGGGGAAGGAGGGCATAGACAATGCTTATACTACAGGGCAAGGAAAAATTATACTCCGGGCTAAAGCCAACGAACTGACTACCAAAGCCGGCAAGAGGCAAATAGTTGTTACCGAGCTTCCCTATCAGGTAAACAAGGCAGCTTTGGTGGAGAGGATAGCTGAGCTGGTTAAAGTGAAGAAAATTTCGGGGATATCCGAGGTGCGTGATGAGTCGGATAGGGAAGGCATGCGCATTGTTATTGAACTCAAAAAAGAAGCACAACCTCAGCAGGTACTTAATAATCTCTACAAGTATACTGCGATGCAATCTGCTTTTTACATCAATATGGTTGCTTTGGTTGACGGACAACCTAAAGTAATTAACCTTAAAGAGGCACTAACTTATTATATTGACTTTCGTTTTCAAGTCATTACCAGGAGGTCTCAGTTTGAACTTGCTAAAGCCAGGGATAGGGCTCACATCCTCGAAGGCTTCAGAATCGCCCTGAACAATCTGGAACAAGTGATCAAGGTTATTCGACAGTCTCAAACCGTAGAGTTTGCTCGCTCTAATCTAATGACTTCTTTCTCCTTATCCCAGATTCAAGCACAATCTATTCTTGATATGCCACTTCGAAGACTAGCTAAACTAGAGCAGGACAAGATAACAGAGGAATACGCGGCTGTGATAAAAAATATTTCCTACCTAGAAGATTTGTTGACCAATCCTCGGAAAGTATTTTCACTTGTTGCCCAGGATGCTAAAGAACTTAAATCCAAGTACGGTGACTCCCGACGAACCGTAGTGAAAGCAGAGGAAATTGAAGAGTTTCGTACAGAAGACCTTGTGCCTCACGAGGCAATGGTAGTTACCTTAACCAGCAACGGGTTTATTAAGAGGATTCCTGCCAGCACTTATCGGCTGCAACATCGTGGCGGAAAAGGCATCACAGGAATGATAACACGGGGTGGTGATACAGTGAATCATATCCTGGTAGCTGACACCCACGATAATCTCCTGTTCTTCACCAGCGCTGGTAAAGTTTACTGTCTTAAGTGTCACGAAGTTCCCGAGGATTCCTCCCGTACAGCCAAAGGGATAGCCTTAGTCAATTTATTACCTATCGACTTGAAAGATGAAGTGACTGTGTTATTAGCCATAGCAAGCTTTCCCCAGGATAAGTTCTTGTTAATGGCTACTAAGGGGGGTGTGATAAAAAAGACCACTTTGGGCGAGTTTGCTTCGATAAGAAGGAATGGCATTATTGCTATGAGGCTCAGAAAGGAAGATAGACTGACTTCAGCTGGTGTAGTTGCTGATGAAGATGAGGCTATCCTGGTGAGTCGAAATGGAAAGGCTATTAGATTTAGAGTCCAAAACTTGAGGAATGCCTCTCGAACTAGTGGTGGCGTTCGCGGTATTTCTCTTGTTGAAGATTATGTTGTGGGCATGGGTATTGTCTTCCACGATGCTTATGTTCTCACAGTGACCGAAAAAGGGTTTGGTAAGCTGACCTCGATAAACAAATATCCGGTTCACAATAGGGGAAGCAAAGGGGTGAGGACTTATCGGGTTAGCCCCAAAACAGGTAATCTAGCTGTGTCCAAGCTTATCTACCCACAAGGCTCTCTAGTGATATTGTCAGCTAAGGGCAATGTAGTGAACATTCCTATAACACAGATCCCAATTCAGAGCAGGGATGGCCGGGGAGCCAGGCTAATGACCTTAGCCGAAGGTGATAGCGTGGCTTCGGCCACCTGGGTTTCCCGACAGGATGAAAATCTGCGAAATCAGCGTTAGCTCCCTTGAGGAAATACAAAATATCCCAACCGAATTTGAGTTTGGAATTGAGGAAGTAGGATTTCAAGTGAGATGATAGAGATTCTTCGAGAATTAGCTTTGAGTTTTGTCCCTCTGTTCTTCGCTATGGATGCCGTGGGAAATTTGCCTATCTTTCTGGCTTTGACGCAAGGGATAGAGCTTAAGCATCGTAGGCATGCTGCCAATGTGGCCACATTCACAGCCCTCGGTGTAGGTCTCGGATTCGTTGCTCTGGGCAAAGCTATCTTTTTGCTTTTAGGCATTGAAGTGTCTGATTTCTTAATGGCTGGTGGCATCATTTTGCTTATTTTGGCCGTCAGGTATTTAATCACTGGTAAGATTATGGAAACTGAGGATTTATCAGCCTCCGATATGGTGAGCGTAGTACCTCTAGGCACTCCTCTAGTTGTCGGGCCAGCGGTGCTTACGAGCTTGCTATTACTTGTTAGCAAATATCATATCGCCATTGTGCTGTTTTCCTTTACCCTTAATCTAGCCATACAGTGGGCGCTTTTCCGACAAGCTGACCGAATTGTGAATTTATTAGGACGTACCGGCGTGAACGCTGCGTCCAAAGTAGTCATGCTACTTCTAGCGGCTATTGCTGTGAAGATGATTCGCGAAGGCGTTTTGACCATTTTAGGCTGAGCCTGGGAGTCTGGGCCTATTGACATGTCCTTGATATGTAATATAGATTTAATGCAAGGAGGTGAATATGTTTTGCTCTAAATGTGGCGCGGAAAATCCTGATGGGGCTAAGTTTTGCTCCAAGTGTGGTGCTGAGCTTGGTGCCGTGGCCAAGCCATCTGAAGCTGCAGCTAAGCCCGAAACAGAGAGCAGCACAGGCATGTCCGCCAATGTGGCCGGGCTTCTTTGCTACGTGGCTGGGTGGATAACAGGAATAGTTTTCGTGGTTCTGGAGAAGAAGAGCAAGTTTGTTAAATTCCATGCCTGGCAGTCCATTATGGTCTTTGGGGTATTGACCGTGGTTCAGATTATTCTGTCCATCCTTTCTGCCATCGCAGTGTCTACCTTTTCGTTCGGGCTATGGCAGTTTGCACATGTTCTGAACATTATTGTCTGGGTGCTAACTGTGGGCCTGTGGATTGCTCTCATGCTTCTGGCATACCAGGGCAAGATGTGGAAAGTGCCTGGAGCAGGCAACTGGGCTGAGAAGCAAGCCAGCAAATAAAGTTTCTAAGGAGTCGGGGCCCCGAGCTTTATTGCCAAGTAATTTTTTGTTAAATTTTCCCGTCATTCCAAGGGAGCGAAGACCTCCTCTCCTCTTCAAAGGAGAGGTGTATTCGTTTCGCTAAGACAACCGATGAGTTGCTAGTAATCTAAACCCTAAAATGCTACTGACATGTGCTCAACACATCACATAGATTTGAGGTAAGGAGATGGAATATGTTTTGCTCCAAATGCGGCGCGGAAAATCCCGAGGAAGCCAACTTCTGTTACAAGTGCGGCACCGGACTTCGCGTCCATGTTGCAGCTAAGCCAGAAGCGGAGAGCAGCACAGGGCTATCCGCCAATGTAGCGGGCCTTCTTTGCTACCTGGCCGGGTGGATAACCGGAATAATTTTCGTGGTGCTAGAGAAGAAGAGTAACTTCGTCAAGTTCCATGCCTGGCAATCCATCATAACCTTCGGGATACTGGACGTGCTCCTGCTGATTTTGTTTCCGCTCAGTTTTGCCTCCATGCCTCTTATACCGTTAGGCGGGTCTGTATACATAGGGCTAATAAGCCTCATACCTCTAGCGATCATCGCTTCAATCGCTAGATTTGTGTTATGGATCATCCTTATGGTCCAGGCCGGAAGCGGTAAGATGTGGAAGTTGCCTGGAGTAGGCGACTGGGCTGAGAAACAGGCTAACAAATAGAGTTTTTTAGCGCTTGACGCCCGAGCCTGATAAATCAGGCAACCAGAGCAAGCTCTTTAGCCTCGCCAATGTAGAGTTTTACCCCAGCAAATTCTGTCTTCGTCATGTCATTGTACTATGCGCAACCGCTGCGTGTGTTGCCAAAAAATTGATATCTTACCTGTGCTCTAGCACAGAAATCTCCTTTGGGGATTGTGGGGAGGGGTGTATAATAAGAGCATATGGGTTCTGAGGTTTTTTACCGCAAGTGGCGGCCACAAACCTTAGGTGAGGTGCTGGGACAAGAGCCTGTGACTCAGACTCTGCGTCATGCCGTGGAGAGCAAAAAAATCGCTCATGCTTATCTTTTCTGTGGTCCACGAGGTACAGGCAAAACCAGCACAGCACGCATTTTAGCCAAAGCAGTCAACTGCCCCAATCAAGCCGGTGGCGAGCCCTGCAATGCCTGTGATATGTGCCATTCCATCACCGAGGGCAGGGCTTTAGATGTAATAGAGATAGATGCCGCCAGCAATCGGGGCATTGATGAAATCCGTAGCCTGAGGGAGAAGGCAAATTACGCCCCCAGCCTGGCTCGCTACAAGGTGTACATCATAGACGAAGTCCATATGCTTACCGAGGCGGCTTGCAATGCCTTGTTGAAGACATTAGAGGAGCCACCGCCTCACGTAATTTTTGTTTTAGCCACCACAGAAGCTCATAAAGTCATAGCCACCATAGTATCGAGATGTCAGCGGTTTAATTTCCATCGCTTGCGGCAAACTGAGATAGTGAATAAGCTCAAGCAAATATGCCAAAAGGAGGGGATTCACATCGAACCTGGTTCCTTAGAGCTTATTGCTCGTGCTGCCACCGGGAGCCTCAGAGACGCTGAAAATATTTTACAACAGATGATTGCTTACTATGGCAATAGAATTGAGCTTGAACAGGTCCAAGCGGAGCTGGGCACTGGCTGGGATTCGCGGGTCAGACAACTAACACGCTGTGTGGTCAATAGAGACATAGCTGGTGGGCTAAGAATCATAAATAGCCTCAATAGCGATGGTGTTGACCTTCGTCAGTTTAATCTGGGATTGGTGGAATACCTTCGAGGATTGTTGCTGGCTAAATCCCGATGCGAAGAGGCTCTGAATGTTACTAGCGAAGACTTAGCTGAGATGGGAAGCTTAGCGACCAATGCTACTATGGATTATTTGCTCAAGGCAGTTAAAGCTTTCTCCAGCATAGATTTTCGCAGCGATGATTACTCCGCCTTGCCTTTAGAATTAGCTTTACTGAGTTGTGCTTTGTCTCCACCTCCAGGACAAGAGCAGCTAACTACAACTAACCCCTCCCACTTGCCTACTCGCCGTGACACTTCGGCAGGCGAGCCAAAGCCTTGTGCGGCGGGCAGGTCGGAGGTAGCGGATCCCCACAGAGTCGGGACTGAGATAACTGAGCCCTCCAACAGAGTCGCGGCTGAGGTTCCTGTGGCAGTAGGGCCCGACATAGTCGCCACTGAGGTTGTAAGTGAAGTTCCTACAGCAGCGGAGCCCGACGAAGTCCCGACTGCGGTTCCCAGCGAAGGAATCCCTCAAGACATTGATTACCTCCGGAGCCGCTGGAAGGAGTTCATTAAATCCTTACGAGGAGAAGGTTCTAGTGGCAATTTAGATGCTTTCTTGCGTAGCGCCTGTGACCCTGTAGCTCTGGAGGATGATACACTGGTGCTGGGTTTCTATTACTCCTTTCATAAGGAGAAAATCGAAGACGCCAAATATCGACATCTGGTGGAGAAAAAGCTCAAGGAGGTCTTTGGTCGGCCCTATAAGATACGGTGTATTTTAGTTGATTCCAAAAGGGAAGGCCCGTCCCGAATGAGGACGCAAAACCCGGTAATTAAAGCTGCCCTGGAAATGGGAGCCAAGATTAAGGAGGAGTTGTAGTCCTGAGCGAAACCGAAGGAAGGAGATAAATGGATAAATCAATATTACGTCAAGCCCAGCAACTTCAGGCCAAGCTGGCCAAAGCCCAAGAAGAATTGGGAAAAATGACCGTGGAAGCTACCAGTGGCGGTGGGGCTGTCAAAGTGGTGCTTAATGGACACCAGAAGGTTCATTCTGTAGAGATATCTCCCGAAGTGGTGGAGAGTGGAGATGTTGAGTTACTGCAAGATTTGGTCATGACTGCCGTTAACGAGGCTATTACCAAGTCGCAGGAGCTTGTTAATAAACACCTCAGCAGTTTGACCGGCGGCCTCAACATACCGGGGTTACTTTAAAAAAGGTTGGGAGATTCTTCGCCCCGACTGGTCGGGACTCAGAATGACAATCAAGGTTAAGGGCTAAGAAAATGTCGGTTGTTGCTGAACCTATAGCGAGATTAATTGCGGAATTAAATAAGCTGCCAGGGATCGGGCCAAAAAGTGCTAAAAGACTGGCTTATCATCTCTTACACAGCCCCGATGAAGAAGCTAAGGCTTTAGCCGAAGCGATTTTAACGCTGAAGGAAAAGATAAAACTTTGTTCGGTTTGTTTTAACAACACTGATTGTGACCCTTGCCGCATTTGTCAGGATAAAGAGCGTGACCATTCTAAAATTTGTGTTGTTGAGAAACCTTCGGATATCCTCCCTCTGGAGCAGACCGGGAAATATAACGGTGTTTATCATGTGCTTCACGGAACTATCAGCCCGACGCAAGGTATCGGACCTGAAGAGCTAAAGATAAAGGAGCTGCTGGCTCGTCTTAAAGATGGCACGGTAACCGAAGTGATTGTGGCAACCAATCCCAATGTAGAGAGCGAAACTATGGCTATGTATCTGCAACGAATTATCACGCCTCTCGGTATTCGCGTCACTCGGCTGGCTCGTGGCCTGCCTTTCGGTGCTGAGTTGGAATATGCTGATGACCTAACCCTGGGGCAGGCGCTGGAAAACAGGCGAGAATTCTGACAAGGTATCCATAGCTGTGCCTCAAAGATAAAGCCTCAAGGAACCAAAGCAATAGGCAAGCCTTTCCTAGAACTGAATGACCTTCCCGCTCATCAACTCGGCGTTACGGGCCCGTATGAGAAGACGCTTGACAGTGTCGAGAATGTGATATAATAAAACTAGAAGTTTGGGAAACTCGAGCTGCTATTTGTTCCTATGCGCCAATTGGGGTTGAGGAGCAAAAGTGACGAAATACTCGGGAGGAAAGATTACAAGAGGTGATGATCTCACACTCTTAGCTAGTCACCTGGCCACGACTAGCTAACAATGGAACCGACCTTAGAAAGGTCGGTTTGTGTTTTTAGGGAGGACGACACTTGCCAAACCGAAAGTTGTGCGATAGAGAGCTCGCCAGGCCTCCGGTCGGAGGCATAAGACAACTCAAACAATAAAAGGAGCGGAAAAGTGAAAGGGATGCTTAGTATCCTGTTTGCTCTGGTGCTGGTGGTGAGCCTGGGGCTGGTGATGACGACGCCAGTTCTGGCAGCTCGCACCATTCATGTGCCCGGTGACTATCCCACTATCCAGGCAGCCATTAATGCCGCCTCGGATGGCGACACCATCGTAGTGGCAGCGGGGCTGTATAGGGAGAATGTCAACATTAACAAGTCGCTGACCTTAGAGGGTGCCCAGGCCGGGGTTGACGCACGTAACCGCAGTGGCGCTGAAACCATCATTCAACCAAACGAGGGAACGGGGATAAGAATAATTACCGCTGCCGGTCGTGTCGTTGTCATTGACGGTTTGACCGTCCAGAACGCCGAGCACGGAATCGCAACTCCAGAGCCCACAATGGCCGCTGATATTACCGTCAAGAACGTACGCGTCTTAAACCCCAGTGAGTTCGGCATTAGCCCAACCTTCACCCTAACGACAACAGTCGAGTATTGCTATGTGGAAGGCGCGATACAAGCCATTAATGCCGGTGCCCTTGTGCCATTTCCTCCAACTGTGGCGACCTTCAGGAACAACGAAGTCGTTAACTCACAGTTTGGCATCACCGGGTACCTCAAGGATTCGCTTATTGAAGGCAACTTGATACGGAACTTTGCTAAGGAGGGCACAGGCATCAGCGGGCAGTTCCTTAACACCGAAATCAAGAATAACACAGTAAGTGGTTATAGCAAGGGCGCAGGTCTAACTTTCGAGTCGCACTACGGCCGCGACCTTTCTGAGAATGTGAGAGTGGAAGGCAATACTTTCACAGGGAATTCCCTCGGTATCTATGTGTTTAACACGCAGACCACGCTTACCGGCTTCACCATTAGTTTCAACAACATCGCCGGCAATTCCCGGTATGGCGTGTGGAACGAGGGAGGCGAGACGCTGGATGCCACCAAAAACTGGTGGGGCGATGCCAGCGGACCCAGTAGAGTCGGACACGGTGACGGTGATGGCGTCTCCACCAAGGTAATTTACTCGCCGTGGCTGGCTGCCGAGCCCGGCACTACACCGATGACCTGGGGCGTGGACACGACGGGTCTTGTCCAAGACGCCATTGATGTGGCAGCCCCTGGCGACATCATCATAGCAGCGGAGGGGGAATACGAGGAAGACTTAAAT
>Ga0209102_1001409_pt1 | contig 12543 bp, 10 predicted proteins | sample ConPoolayeHmetaG_FD_185483 | JGI IMG/M metagenome (GOLD analysis project Ga0209102, IMG submission 185483) | Hot spring microbial mat communities from California, USA to study Microbial Dark Matter (Phase II) - Cone Pool mat layer H metaG... ... | reverse complement strand
GAGTGGGTGTAGGAGTTGGGGTGGGGGTTGGTGCCCGAGTGGGAGTTGGGGTAGGTACCCGCGTTGGGCTAGGCGTTGGGGTTGGACTAGGTGTTAGCGTAGGCGTAGGACTAGGTGTTGGTGTGGAAGTGAAAGTTGGCGTGGGTTCAATTGGGGTTGAAGTTGGTATTGGTGTTGGTCCAACAAAAGTTGGCGTAGGAGTTGGAGCAATTCCTCCCCGACGGAAATAACCAGTATGGGCCGGGTCATGGCCAAACATTGGCCAATCAGAAATCGACAAAGCCGGTGTCTCTAAATCCCAAATACCAACAAAACCATCTTGAGAGCCGGAAACCATCTCTAACTTACCATCCCCATCTACATCACCAAAAGTGGGATGGGAATATAAATTGATTTTCATTAAAAGATATTTAGGCCAGTTGGGTAAAAGTTCTCCCTGGGCATTGAAAGCATAAATTATAGAATCATAAGCGGTAAGACCAACTACATCTAGTTTATTATCGTTATTTACATCCACAATTAATGGTTGAATATAGGAATTTGAATGAGTAATTACTGGCCAACCGGGAAGAAATTGGCCATTTCCGTTTATCCCAAAAATTCTCCCTGTCCCCCACCCCTGAAAATAGCCAAAATGTCCGCAGCTAAGAAAAACATCTGGCAAAGACTGACCAGAAACAAATCCTGCTGATAAACCACCGTTAGGTACCCCTCCCACTGGCCAACCGTTAGTTATCTCCGAGCCATCATAGCGAAAGGCATGAAGTTTCATATCTTCGGAGCCAACAACTAATACCTCTGTTTTCCCATCACCATCAATATCAACCAAAAGAGGTTGGCTAAAAGAGATTGCCCCAAAAAACTGAGGCCAATCTGGTTTACCGTCACTATTTTTATCAGGAATTTTTCCTTGAAAATCGAAAGCATAGACTTTCCCATTATAAGTAGAAACGACAATTTCCGAAAAACCATCATTGTCTAAATCCCCAACCGAAGGATTTAAATGGAGGGGAAGATAACTTTCTAAAAATATCGGAAATCCGGGAAGTGTTTCCCCATCTTTATTGGCCGCATAAAGATATGCCTCTTTCCATCCGCCATCAGCCAAGGCAATTATTTCTGGGTAAGAGTCGTTATTAATATCCGCAGCAGCTAAAGAAAGCCGAGAAGCAAATGAATGAGGGAAAAACCAACTAAAAACCTCGGTAGTGTTTCCCGCCAAATCAAGGTTATAACCAGCAACCTTTTCGCCTATGGGTATAATTACTTCTTTTTTCCCATCAAGATTAAGGTCAACCATAATTCCCCGGGAAGAAATATAATATTGTTGATTCCATTTTGGCCAACCGGGAAAAACCTTTCCTTGGTCATCTAAAAGGTAAAACTCGCCGGTAACACCAATTAAAATCTCCTCTTTTCCATCGTTGTTTAAATCGGCAATTACCGGTGCTCCATCAAAGCAATTTAAAACATTTTCTGGGCATTTTATCAATGATTTTGGCCAACCAGGATGTAAGGTTGGGTCAAAAACATTGCTGACAACATCTTCACTTTTTTGCCCATTGGAGTGAAAAACTGTCAACCTTATCAGATATTTTGCCGTTTTATCAACTACCGAGGAATCAAAAACGCACAAAACCCCCTCAGAGACAGAATTTAGCCCTTCGCAGATTTTTCTCCAAGCTGGGGTTGCTTCTTCGCTGGCAAATTCTAAAACATATTTCTGGAACAAAGAACCAACGGCAGTGCCTCTAATTTCTACCTTTTCCCCTGTTCTAATAACTTGATTTTTGGGGGAAGAAATCCAAATATTGTCAAAATTTAAAACTACAAAATCGGTAAAAATATTTCCCTTTTTATCTTTGGCTGCTAATCTAAACAAATATTTTCCATCAGCCCAAATCGAGGTATCTAAAGAGCCTAAAATTCTTTCTAAGGGCGAAGAGTTTGAACCTTGGGCAATTTCTCGCCAAAAAGACAAATCATTCCAGGAGGCAAATTCAAGCTTGTATTCCTCTAAATTCTCCCCATTAACAATTCCCTTAATTTCAATTTTTCCCCTCACGGTTCCTGCTGGAGAGGTAATCTTTGTGGCAATCACTGAATCAATTTTGACTGCTTTTTCAGCATTAATTCTGCCAAAGCCAGAATAAACATCCCACCCAGAATTTAGAATATCATCAGCTGAAGCCCGAATAACCTGGCGAATTTCTTCATTGGTAAAATCTGGTCTGAGGGATTTAATCAGGGCGGCTAAGCCGGAAACATAGGGAGCGGCCATGGAAGTTCCATCCCAACTTTCATATCCATTGTTTCTTATTAAAGAAATAATATTTTCTCCTGGGGCGGCAACATCAATTTTTGCCCCATAATTGGAAAACCAAGCACGCTTGTCATTTTCTTCGCTAGCGGCAACAGTAATAACTTTTAGCGATGAGGCAGGAATTACCCAATTGTTATCTAGATTCAAAATTTCATTTCCGGCAGCGGCGACAATAACACAACCGGCATTATGGACAAAAGAAAGAGCGTCTTCTGCTGCCTGAGAAAAACCTAATGCTCCCCAACTATTATTAATCACCATTGCCCCATTTGTTACAGCATAGTAAAGAGCCAAAATTCCGTCAGAAAGCCAACCGCTTCCTCCCGGCCCTAAAAACCTCACCCCCATTAATTTAATCCCTTTAGGGAAAGCTTTATCGGTTAAAGAGGCAATCCCTTTCTCATTATTGGTAACCGCCCCAATAATTCCCGCCACATGAGTTCCATGGTCATTTTCATCCAGTGGGTTGTTATCCTTATCCCAAAAATCCCAACCATAAACATCGTCAACAAATCCATTGCTATCATCGTCTCTTTTATTTCCGGGAATTTCTTTGGAATTAGTCCAGATATTGTCTTTCAAATCCTCATGATTGTAATCAATACCGGTATCAACTACCGCCACTGTTACTGGAGCAAAACTTAAAACTGGTTTTGAAAGATAAAGCTTGTAGTTTTTCTTGGTCTCTTTTGGATTGTATTTCCAATAAAAAGAAGACCAGGAGATGCTTTGGCGAAGATAAAGACGATAGGTCTTCCTTGGTTCTAACTTTGGTTTTGGGCTTAATCCCAAATTTACCCAACCGGGTTTTTGCCCGGTCAGACCAACCCGGACCGAGCCTTCAGCTAAAGTATTTCCTTTCTCATCGGTAACTTTGCCAAAAACAGCATATGTTCCCATTCCCCAAATACCAATCTCCACCTCAATTTTTTCCAAAACTCCTTCACTGTTAGGAACAAAAGATTGGGAAATCTCCTCTTGGTAATTTTGCTTAAGATTTAAAGGTTGGGTTCCTTGAGTATATTGCTGGTCTAAAAATGGAAAGGAAGGTTGAGCAAGCTGATTGAGATATTCCCAGGCTTCCGGAGCTTTGATTTTTGCTAAAGCCCATTGTTGGGGATACAAAGGGTCGTTGACCGGTGCTTGGGAAATTTTTACCTCGTAGTTTGGTTCGGCGTATTCTACCTGAGGATTTTTTTGGAGAATCTCGCAAATCAGAGGAACATCAACATTTTCCTGAGTAAAAGTAATTTTATAGAGATTCTCCAACTGGGGAGTTGACTCGGGAAATTTTGGGGGAAAACGGAAGGGATATTTTCGCCTTAATTCCTCTAAAATCTGCTCAGTTGATTTTTTCTCTTTCAATTGCTTTGCTTTTAGGGGTTTAATTAAGGGTTCAATTTTTTGAACTGGAAACTGGAAAGTTAAAGGAGCAAAAAAACTATCTTCTTGAAAAAATCTTAAGCTTTCTCCGGAAACTTCAAGCTGGGCATTAAGCTTGGCATCTATTTTTGCCGCCTGTTCGGGCTTGAATTTGACAATAATTTCTCCAGGTTTAAACTTGGGAGTCGTTAGGGACGGAGGAGTAATTGTTTCCTTACTGGTTAAAAGTTGACCAAAACCTGAAGAGGTAATCCCCTGCTCAATTGCTCCACTGGCAAAACCAAAGAAAAAAAGACTACAAAAAACCAAAAGACTAAAGAAAGTACCAAATTTGGAAGCTTTTTTAAACCGCCGATGCCAGACTTTCCGCCAATAATCCCGACTGGCATAGACAATCTTTTCTCTTCGCCAGAATATCATAATTTGCTTTATCTTATCACAATATGTCAAGTTTTACAAAGAAATTAAATTCCTTTCGGCAAAAATCAAAAGGGCTTTTTGGGTAGTGCCGGGAGGGTGGCAGGTTTGTAAAACTAAAATTTCTTCTTTTTTTTGGCTAAAAAAGTTAGTTTCGGTCGCCTCAACAATTTTTTTCTCGGTTACTTGATAGTTGAATCTTTTACCGGCAAAAAACACAATAATCTGGTCCCCCACCTCCAGCTCTCGCAAAAGATAAAAAACGGCATTATAGCGGACAACTTGCCAAGGGGCGGCGGCAGAGTGGGCAAAAAGATAAATTGTCCCCTTCATGCCAGGGAAAACCGTACCACGAGCATGGGCTACTCCCTTTTTGAGGGCTAGTAGGTACTCGGCAGGTTTACTGGCATCAACATTGGCCAAAATTTTCGCCCGGGCGTTGATTTTGGGAATAACCAAAGAAAAATTTGGATCAGGAGCGACAATTACAGGCGTGGGGGGATTAATTTTTAGCAAATCACCAAAATATCCCCGCTGACCAATATTTTTTCTTAGCCGATACCCCAATTCTGCCTTCAAAAGCGGACCGTAGGTAAAAACAAAGCCAATTAAAGCTAAAATTAGCAGACAATTGCCAATTCTGCTAAGCCAACGCCGGGCAAAAAGACGCTTGATTTTAGCAGTCAACTGGGGAGATTGATAAATAATAACCTCTCTCACAGCAAATAAGCAAAAAGACGAAGAATTATTCCCCCGGCGGCAATTGCCCAAAGAATGTTAGTGGAAAATCCTGCCTTTGGCAAAACCGGCGGGGCAGCGGCCCCTAAAACTGGCGGTTGAGTCGGAGTTGGAGTGGGGGTTGGAGTAGAAGTAGAGGTTGGCTCTGGTGTGGGTGTGTTGGTTGGGGTTGGAGTGGAGGTCGGAGTTAAAGTCGGCGTAAGTGTAGGTGTCGGTGTTTGCGATGGTGTAGGTGTCGTTGTCGGGGTTGAAGTTGGCGTTGGGGTAACTGTTGCCGTAGGGATCGGCGTCACCGGATAGCATCTTTGCTGCCAATTTCCCCCACAATTGTTAGTCACAAACCAACAATTACCCACTGCCCCAGTCCAATTTCCCGAACCATCAGGATATTCTTCAATAACATCAAGCTGGAAAACTCCACAATCAGGAGGAGGCGAAGAGTAAGCACACATCATTTCCTCACCCGGAGCAAGTCGCTTATCCCAACGAATATTATGACCCAAATCACACTTTCCTTCAGGAATCCCCGGACATTTACAACCATCCAAAGAATCGTCCCCGGAAACTCCAGGCTGACCTCTTTTTTCGATACAGGCCAAATGCCTCGGAGTCGAGCCGGTATTTTTGATATAAAAGCCAGTGCTCCAGGGATTAAGACGACACTCTAATCCTTTTTCTTCAGCCGCGGCTTTTTTCGAGGAACTCCACAAAAAATAAAATAAAATCAAAACTGTAATTCCAATCCCTACTCCCTTGAGGAATTTTTTAAAATTAAATCTCGTCATTTATTTAATTTGGGGCAGGCTCTAAAGTTTAATCTTACGCTATTTTTTCCCTTTCGTCAATTATCAAATTTGAAAAATACTTCATCGGGGAAAAATAATCTTGCCCTTAACACCCTAACATTTTGGCTATTAGGACTATCCCAAGGCGGGGTATAACAAAAAACAATCTGGAAGAGATCTCGCAGGCAAGCCATCCCATCCATCTCTTTCTGACAAAAATCATCAAAATTCCGATTTGCTATTTCCACAATTTTAAACTTAGCGACGACTTCTCCCTTATCATTACGAATCACGCCTTCACTCTCTTCCAAAGGCAATTTTAAAAACTCCCTCGTTGGTGGATTACCACCATGAATAAAAATTGTCCCACCTGTCCAATTGTACGTCCAACCATTTAAAGAATCATCAGGGCATTTTCCAGTATTTTTGTCGCATTTTAAATGAACTACTTTCATTGAAAGGACCCAAGGACGCTGAAAATTAATCGTTTTAACTCTTAAAGGAGGAAAAGGGGGTAGAAGAACTCTATCTTCAGCTTTTATTATTCTTAGATTCAACTTACTTAATTCTTCACTAACCTGACGGGCTAATCTCATCCCTTCTAAAGAATCCCTTTCCCATACGTCAAAAATGCTTCTTCCGTAATACTGAATAAAAATTTTTGCCAAAGTATCTCCCTCTTCGGCAATATGACAACCCCCAAATATCCCTACTCTTAATCGAGCTAATTTTTCTTCCAGTGTTTCTCCTTGAATCTCTTGAGGAGAATTTCCCAATAAAACCTTAACCCCCAATAACCCACATATTACCATAAACTCTCTTCTTGTACACTGTATACCAAGCATTTTTTCAAGCCAATCTGCTGGAGTTTCTGGGGTGTTCAAAAATCTTTGACTTTGACTTATTTCTGGTGTTATCATCAACTATCCTCCTTCATTAGACTTTCTATTTTTTTTCACCGTAACGAAGGAGAAATAACCCAAGCATAATAAACCAATCTTTGGGGAGGATTTTTTCCCTGAAAATTAGGTGGATGGCAGGTGACAATAGCTATAGTCCGCTTAGAGCAGGCTACCTCTTTCACTAAAGGATCACTGGGATCATCAATTCGGGAAGCGGGATAAACAGCACTTCTCCCAATTCGGGCTACTAAAACTTCTTTACCCGGGTCGTGCTGCAATTTGGCATAAACTTTAACTCTCGCACCCCAAGGGATTTCTCCCAAATCTTTTTCTGCCACCAAAAGGTTATCTCGGTGAATAAAGAAAAGACCCCGTAAGGCCAAAGGATTCCCCGGCCAGCGATGGATCCAGGCAAAGGTAGAAAGATACTCCTGACTCCAATCTCCCTGCTGTGAATTCCATTCTTTCACTTGAATTTGCCCGGCAGCATATCCTTCAATTTCTAACCAAGTTGGGTTAATTTCTCCTTTCCAGATAGCATTTAAAACCTTTTCAGCTGTCCGAAAGCCCCAAGTTTCTCTCGATGCAACCGAAACCACAGGAAGCAAAGAATCAGGTGCTACTAAAACGGCTAATAAGGCTTCCACCCCCGTTGTAAGGAATTGTCTTCTGGTCATTCTTTCTGGATTACCCATATGCTTTAGCTTAACATTATCCTATAATATTTGTCAAGATTTTCTTTTTTAATCTTGCCATTTGATGAACGTTTAAATCCAACTCCTCTACCGCTTTTGTTTTTTGAATTATTTCCCGAATCAAAGCCAAGTGTGAAGTAAGCTTGTATTCTTTAATTATCTTTTGATACATTTTCCAATTAAAATCAGGCAAACGAAGAAGACTGATTAAGTCAGCTAAATCTTTGCGACCTTTTAGGCTGGCTTTTCTTTCCAAAAGGACTTTTTGTTTTAAAATTGCCAAAATTTCTTTTTCAACGGTGGTAAAACCTTCAACTACCCATTTATATTTCTTAAGCTCTTCAGCCGGCAGGCCGGGATTTGAGTAATAAGGCAAATAAATATCAATATCCATTCCCCCGGTTTTTGCTTCGTATTTTTTAAGTCTCTCATTTTTGAGAATTGCAAATTCTTCTTTTAATTTTTCCAGCTGGTCATATTCACAAACCAAATCAATATCTTTTGATTTTAGGGCATGGGTATATAAAAAAACGGCCCAGCCGCCAATAAGAATAAAATCATAATTTTTTTTGAGCTTTTTTAAAAGCTCCCAGCTTTTATCGGTAACTAAATCATGATAGAAGTTCATCAATTTTCTCTTTTATCGCTTTAACAAATTCTTTAGCATACCATTCAGGCAAATTCCAAAGGTCAACAAAAGTCTGGGCCAGGGTAGTAATCTGACCATATTGGGCCAAAAACTTGTCCGCCTTTAAAAAAAACAAATTTGGTCTCCCTTTTTGGAGAGGAAATCTTTTTTTAATCTCCACCAAATCCCCCCCATAAACATAAACTTTATCATAGTCAGCCGGCGGCTCACCTAAAATCTGTCGCCCAGCGCTGAAAGCGCCAAAAACAATTCTCGGCGGCATCTGGCTTTCAATTTCCAAAACAGGCAAGGCAACGCTCGTGCGAAAAAAAACATCCCTCTCTAAATTGCGAACACTTGCCCAATGATATAAAAGCTTTTCTGGGTCTTCCAAGACAAAATAACGGCCAGTAACCCTGACCGCTCCCATTTTCCGCGGAACTTTTAGCGCCTGGAAGACAGTACTTGTTGAAAAACCAAATTTTTTGGCAATCTCTTTTTGGGTAAACTGGCGTTTTCCCTTTTCGATTGCCCCAAAAAGCAATTCTCGCCAAATGGTTTCGATTTTTTTCATAATTTTACCAACTGATTTCTATGATAATCGAAAAGAAAGTAGTTGTCAAGTCTCAAAATCAAGCCGGTGTAGTTTTTGAAGAATCACCAGCCAGATAAATTTTAGCAAGGCCAGCTGGCGGCGAGCGCGCCAAGGTTCCCAAACAAGCCGCCAAAACCACTCAAACCCTATCTTTCTGATAAAAACTGGGGCACGCCGACTAAAGCCGGTTAAAAAATCAAGCGAGCCGCCAGCCCCAATTATGACCATAGCCTTTATTTTTGGCAAATTTTCCACCGCCCATTTCTCCTGCTCCCCCATTCCCTGGCAGGCAAAAATAATTTCCCATTTTTGTTTTTGCCAACCGGGCGTATCCTCCAGGGCAAAGATTTTTGCTGCCGGATATTTTTGGCGCAAAATTTCCATCTGTCGCCGCCGTTGAGAAACCACTCCCCTTCTGGCGCCAACAATCCCTACCTGCCAGCAATTTTTATCTGCCAATTTAAGCAATTTTTCCGCTAAATCAACGCCGGTCAGCCGGCCTTTTAGCGGCTTGCCTAAAATTCTGCTTGCCCAGACCAGACCAATTCCATCGGGAATTGAAATATCAGCTGAATTTAAAATCTCCCTAAACCAGGGGTTTTCCTTTGCAAAAACCAAAAATTCGGGATTGGGAGTAAAAATCAAAATCTTTTTTCCCTCTGCCATGCTCTGGCGGATTTTTTTTAGCACTTCGGCAAGCTGGGTGCTATTTACCCTTACTCCAATGATTTTTACGCTATTTTCGGCCTTTTTGAAAGGCGATTTTTCGTTTTTTGCCATTTTTCAAGCTAAATTTTTGGCCTTTTCTCGCCACCACTCCTAAAAAACTCTAAAAATATCCTAAATTTAGCCGTTTAAAAAAGACTTATAAGAAATTACTAATTAATAATTCCAATTATTAATTTACGCCGCAGCCCGTAAAAATTCTTTAGAAACTATAAGACTTTTTTTGTCTTTGCCTACATCTTCCAAATCATCATTTTTGAGTAAAAATTATATCCAGTTATTTTATCTTATTATCGCCTAATTTTCACCAAAGCTCTAATTTTGTCCCATAAATTATCTCTCTATGTTATAAGACTGAAATTTTAAATTTTAAATTTTAAATTTTAAATTTTTTTGTGTCCTATATTATATTTTTATAATCATATAAAGGATTATCGAGTTCCGCCGTTAGGCGGGACGCTGTATGAGTGTTCTCTTGTAAAGCTCAAGGTTTTCTAAAGCCGCCCCAATTCCCTTAATCACGCAAAGCATCGGTTCCTCGGCAACATGGGCGGCGACCCCAATTTCTTGGGTAATTAGCTTGTCAAAGCCACGCAAAAGCGAGGTTCCTCCGGAAAGAACAATCCCCTTATCAATAATATCTGAGGCTAATTCCGGCGGTGTTTCCTCCAAAACCGCCTTAATTGCATCAATAATCTGCCTAAGGGTTGGCCTGATTGCTTCCGTAACCTCGGTTGAACTAAGCTGAATAACTTTTGGCAAACCCATAACCGAATCTCTCCCCTTCAGCTCGGTCGTCTCTTCTTTAACCAAAGGCATGGCTGAACCAATCTTAAGCTTAACTTCCTCAGCGGTCTGCTCGCCAATGATTAAAGAGTGTTTTTTACGCACCCAATTGGCAATTGCCTCATCAATTTTGTTCCCTGCCACCCGCACCGCCCGATGAACAACAACCCCGCCTAAAGAAATCACCGCCGCTTCGGTTGCTCCCCCGCCGCTGTCAACAATCATACTTCCTGAAGGAGCGGCGATAGCAATCCCAGCGCCAATGGCGGCAGCCAAAGGCTCATCAATTAGGTAGGCGGTGCGGGCGCCGGCGGACAGGGTCGCATCCAAAACTGCCCGACGTTCAACTTGGGTACAACCGGCAGGAACACAAATCATTACTTCAGGTCGAAAAAAAAGGGACCTACCGGCCACTTTTTGGATAAAATAGCGTAAAATCGCCTCGGTAACCTGATAATCAGCAATTACCCCATCGCGCATCGGTTTTGAGGCTTGAATATTTTCTGGAGTGCGGCCAAGCATTAGCTTTGCTTCATTGCCAACCGCTAAAACCCGGTTGTCTTCCAAAGAAACCGCCACCACTGTTGGTTCGTTTAAAACAATCCCCTCGCCTTCTACCCAAACCAAAGAATTGGCCGTCCCTAAATCAATGCCGATACGTTTTGTGAGCATAATCTTTAATTTTTAATTTCTAATTTCTAATTTCTAATTTTCATTGAATTTTTAATGATTTAATTTTTAATGACGATATTATCTTGGCGAAAATTAAGGTAAACTGTTGAGCCTCTTGCCATAACTCTTTGGCTTTTTCTTTAATTTCTGGGTTACTTTTAGCAATCATTCTCAACCAGAATTTGGTTTCTTGAGATTCTTTTTTACACAGATGGATTTTATTTTTGAAATCTTGTTTGCTTGAAGCTCCATTGGCTTCACAGTAATTTGCTCCAATACTGGTGGCTGCTCTTATAAGCTGAGAAATAATTGGACTGTTAATTATATTTGGTTTTATTTTTGGGCAAAATTCAATTATATTTTCCCCAAAATGGGCCGTTCTTTCTTCAAGGTCATATTTTTTGTTTAAAAATTTAGTCATTTAAAATTGATTTAAAATTTAAAATTAGAAATTATATTCTGATACTTTTTGATATATTTCCCCAAGCAAATCATTGGATGTTTAATAAACTATCTCAAAACCCCTCCAGACCTTCTATTTTGATATTTTGACATTTTGATAATAACACCCGCTGGCTTATTGAGCAAGAGCTAATTTTATGCTAAGATAGTGTTGATGGACCCTAAACAGCAACGAATTTTGTTTTTTATTTTGGTGGCGGCGGCTATTTCCGGCAGCGCAATTTTGGTTATTAAACTTGCTCAAGGTTACAAGCCTGATTTCTCTACCCGGACCCTTCGGCCAACCGGGCTTTTAGTAGCTACCTCCATCCCTGATGGTGCTTCTGTTTTTATTGACGGAAAGCTAAAAACGGCAACCAATAGCACTCTTAGCCTTTCTCCAGGAGAATATGAAGTGGAAATCAAAAAGGACGGCTACACTTGCTGGAAAAAAAAGCTCCAAATTAAAAAAGAGCTTGTTACCAAAACCGACGCTTATCTCTTTTCCACTTTTCCTGATTTGCGGGCTTTGACTTTCACTGGTGCCAAAAATCCAATCTTGTGCCCCGACGGAACAAAAGTTGTCTTCGCCGCTGCTAGCCCCTCCGCCAGCTTAAGCAAACAAGGTCTTTGGGTGTTAGATTTAACCGACCGGCCGCTGGGTTTAAGCCGAGAAGCGCGGCAAATTATTGCCAACACCCCTACTTATGATTTTTCCAAGGCGGAATATCGCTGGTCACCAGACTCAAAACAAATTCTGGTTACATTCAAAACCACCAGCGGCAAAGGAAAAACAGCAAAAACCAAAACCCAAAATTTTTTGCTAGATTCTGATAAACTCAATTCCTCCTCTGCTCTTATTGATGTCACTCCAACTTTAAATCTTATTTTAGAAAACTGGGAAAAAGAAAAAGAAACTCGCCTCCAAGCTCAGCTTAGCAAACTACCGAAAGAACTGCTAAATACCCTTAAGGAAAAAGTTGCCGACATCCAGTTTTCTCCTGACGAGACAAAGCTGATGTATACTGCCACTGCCTCGGCTTTAATTCCCGGTGATTTAATTCCTCCTCCACCAGCAGCCAGCACTCAAAATGAAGAGCGAGAAATTCGGCCGGGGCGTGTTTATGTTTATGACCTTAAAGAAGACAAAAATTTCTTTATCAGCGAAACATCAACGACCAAAGACCAAAGTCCAAAGACTATCTCCTGGTTTCCCACATCAAAACATATCTTTATAGTTCAAAAAGATAAAATAAGTATCAAAGAATATGATGGGACAAACGAAGTTGCTGTTTGGAGCGGGTCATTGGAAAATAGTTTTGCCTTTCCCTTTCCTGCCGGAAATCGAATTTTAATTTTAACCTCAATTGGCAAAGATGCTCCCCCTAATCTTTACGCCGTGAGTTTAAGGTGATAAAATAGGGTGGGCCCCTGTAGCTCAATGGAGAGAGC
>Ga0209102_1001408_pt1 | contig 12546 bp, 12 predicted proteins | sample ConPoolayeHmetaG_FD_185483 | JGI IMG/M metagenome (GOLD analysis project Ga0209102, IMG submission 185483) | Hot spring microbial mat communities from California, USA to study Microbial Dark Matter (Phase II) - Cone Pool mat layer H metaG... ... | reverse complement strand
ACTCCCGCCCGCCAAGGCTTGGCAGGCGGGAGTGTGGCAACCCCACGCCGCTCCACGGAATTGCTTCGCCCCCATAAATCGAGACTCGCAATGATAGAAAGGGCCTGGTGAATCAGGCGACTACAAAGCGACTTTCGGGACGTGAAGGAATCTTTCTTTCACAATTAAGGCAGTTTCAATTAAGCAAGCCAACCTAAAGCAGAGCCTGAATAGGTCCGAACAAACGTATGACGGACATCAAGTGGCTACGATGCGTCTACGTCGAGAACGACGAAGCTGAAACCCCTCTTAGCTAGAGTCCCACTTGAATCGAATGTGCCTACAATGAGCTTCCCCATCGCACTACCATAACTAGCGTATCCATATGTCCACGCCTGACTAACGACTGTTACATAGTCCCAAAGATCATAGTTTATATCCGTGAGTGTAATTTCCCACCAATTCATATCGTCATTCCAAGTTACCGAGGTAACGTTTAATGCTGAGCGAATATCCCCAGCCCCATCAACCGTGCCCATGGCTACAATCATGCTAGGGCCGGCTGGCCCAGTTGGTCCCTGTGATCCTTGAGCTCCAGCGGGTCCTTGAGGCCCAGCTGGTCCTGCTGGCCCCTGCGGCCCCTCGGGTCCGGCTGGTCCGACTGGCCCTTGTGCCCCGGGCAAGACAATAGCCAGAACTAGAGCTACAATGGCTATCACTAGTGCTAAGGCAGCCAATACCGATTGTCCTTTCATTGGACACCTCCTTCGAAGACCTTCTATAGGTCTCAACTTTGCCCACCATTCTGACACCCGTAATCTCACGGTGTCAACCTATGTGCGGTGTTAGCGCCAATAAATTACCGCCAAGTCACCAATAATATTTTGGAAAACAGCCTCCGCTAAACGGCCGATTGTGTCACAGCCATATTTTGGCTAAAATACACAAAACCATGTGTTTAGCAATACCGGTAAAGATTGTCTCCATAGATGGGGATGAGGCGGAAACAGAAATCGGTGGAGTGAGGCGGCGAGTTAGCATTGCCTTTACTCCAGAAGCCAGGGTCGGGGATTACGTATTGCTCTTTTACTCCAGAAGCCAGGGTCGGGGATTACATATTGCTGCATACGGGATATGCCATAGGCGTAATAGATGAGGCTGAGGCTGAGGAGACCTTGAAGCTCCTGGAAGAAATGGCAAGTTTGGCCACTTGAATAGGAAATACCAAATTCTAAGCACTAAATCCGAAACAAATCTAAATGACCAAAATCCAAAATTCTAAACTGTTTTGAGCTTTGGGATTTCGAATTTGTTTAGAATTTAGATATTAGGATATTTAGGATTTTTAAGCTTGTGAAGTTCGTTGACGAGTATCAAGACAGCAAGCTAGCCAAGGGACTAGCACGCAGAATTGCTCAGGGCTCCACCAAACCGACAAGGCTAATGGAGTTTTGCGGTGGGCACACACATGCCATACTGCGATATGGAATTCGTCAATTAGTCCCCAAAACGGTGGAAATGAAGTCAGGGCCAGGCTGCCCTGTCTGTGTTACCGCCACCGCTGACTTGGATAAGGCCATCGCCCTGGCACACCTGCCCAACGTTATCATCACCACTTTTGGGGATATGATTAGAGTTCCCGGCAGCTATTCGAGCTTGCAACAGGTCAAAGCCGAGGGAGCAGATGTCCGAATAGTATATTCCACCATAGACGCTGTCGAGATAGCCAAAGCCAACCCCAAGAAATCAGTCATCTTCATCGGCATTGGTTTTGAGACCACAGCACCCACTATCGCTGCTTCAATACTCAAGGCACAACAGGAGAGAATAGAAAACTTTTACATTCTATCCCTTAACAAGCTGACCCCGCCAGTGATGAAAGCGCTGCTCAATTCCGGCGAGGTGAAGTTAGATGGCATCATCTGCCCCGGACACGTTAGTGTTATAATTGGTTCTCATCCCTATGAATTTATCCCCCGTGATTATGGAGTGGCTTGTGTCATCTCGGGATTTGAACCACTGGATATCTTATTGTGCATAGATAAGCTGGTAGAACAAATTGAAAAGGGCGAGCCCAAAGTGGAGATAGCTTACCCTCGAGGAGTAAAGCCCGAGGGAAATAGAAAAGCCCGGCAATTGATGGAGGAGGTGTTTGAGATTAGGGAAGCGAACTGGCGGGGTATTGGCATTGTCCCTGAGAGTGGCTTGAAAATCAGAAAGAAATACGAGCAATTTGATGCCGACAGGGCTTTTCCCGTGACCCTGAAACCACCGAGGGAGCCCAAGGGATGCCGGTGCGGAGACGTAATCCGGGGCGCAGCTACACCAGTTGAGTGCCAACTCTTCAGAAAAGTCTGCACGCCGGAAAGCCCTGTCGGCCCTTGCATGGTATCTAGCGAAGGCGCCTGTGCCGCCTATTATCAATACGGTACTCCGGAAAATTTGCCAGTTTTTTAGGATAGACATAGAGCAGGCTTATGGATGATAGCATTCTTTTAGCCCATGGCAGCGGTGGCAAACTGAGCCACGAACTAGTGGAGAAAAGATTCCTGCCCTACCTATCCAATCCGGCGCTAAATAAATTAGATGACTCGGCTGTTTTCGAAGCCAGTGGGCAATTGGCTTTCACCACGGATAGCTACGTGGTAAATCCCATCTTTTTCCCAGGCGGCGATATAGGCAAATTAGCCGTTTGCGGCACAGTAAACGACTTAGCCATGAACGGAGCCAGACCTCTCTATTTAAGTCTCGCGGCAATCATAGAAGAAGGCTTTCGCTTAAGTGAGCTCGAACAGATAGTGCAATCAATAAAGAAAGCGGCTGAAGAAGCCAAGGTCAGTATCATTGCTGGCGACACCAAGGTGGTGAATCGAGGACAGGCTGATAAGTTGTTTATCACCACCTCGGGAGTAGGGATAATCCCTGCCGGAGTTGATATCTCGGGAGCTAATGCCAGGGTTGGAGATAAGGTCCTGCTAAGTGGCACCATTGGTGACCACGGTATAGCGATAATGAGCCAGCGCGAAGGACTAAGGTTCTCTATGACTCTGGAAAGTGACTGTGCTCCCTTGAACAAGCTAGTGTCTCAGATGCTGGAGGTCTCGTCCCAAATTCATTGTCTGCGTGACCCCACCAGAGGTGGGCTAGCCACCACGCTCAACGAACTGGCTCGGCAATCCAAGGTGGGCATTGTGATAGAAGAGGCTAAGATACCAGTGAAGGAGGAGGTTAAAGCTGCTTGCGAGCTCCTGGGACTGGACCCCATGTATGTGGCCAATGAAGGCAAGTTAGTAGCCATAGTTGATGCTACTGATGCCGATAAGATTCTGGCCCGCATGAGAAGAAATCGTTACGGCAGAGATGCTACCATCATCGGTGAGGTAACCAAGGAACACCCGGGCAAGGTGGTAATGAAAACAAAGCTCGGCCCCTCCCGCATCGTGGATATGCTCTCCGGGGAATTGCGGGGAATTGCTACCTCGTATCTGCTAGATAGTTATTTGTTTTGTCACCCTGACCCTGAGTGAAACGAAGGGGAAGGGTCTAGCCTCTTCGCGGAGTTTACTTCTTCGACTTTGCTCAGGACAGGCCTAGCCGCCGAGATTCTGAGCCCCGACAAGTCGGGGCTCAGAATGATAAGATAGCGGCAGAAGAGCATAACATTGGAAAGCAAACCTATATGCTAGATTGTTTGACAGCCAGAATTTGCCAGTGCTACACTTCGTTCACCTGTGAAGCGTATCGGTATTTTGTATCACCCTCTACGGGAAAAAGCCCGAGACTTAGCTGAGAAACTGGAAGAGTTTTTATCATCTCGGAGAGTCTCTTCGTGGCGATGCTCAGCCTGGGACGAGGATAAAGCCAAACCGCAGGTAGCGGGCACGGACTTAATTCTCAGCATTGGCGGAGACGGCACTATCCTCCATTCTGCTCGAATCGTAACTCCCTTGACAGTGCCAATTTTAGGTATAAACCTGGGCAGGCTGGGGTTTATCACGGAGATAGATGGCTACGAGGTCCTGGCTAATTTGCCAGATTTGCTCAAGGGGAAAGGCTGGATTGAGGAAAGGGCTATGTTGGAGGCTCAGGTTGAAGACAAAATCTTTCATGCCTTGAATGATGTTGTCCTGCACAGTGTGGCAGTTCGCCTGGTCAACATACAAGCCAAAGTTGACGACACAGCCATAACAACTTACCGGGCTGATGGCGTCATCGTAGCTACCGCCACCGGAAGCACCAGTTATGCTCTGGCGTCTGGCGGGCCAATTCTTCATCCTCAATCCAAGGAAATCGTCCTCCAGTCAATATCCTGCCATCTGGGATTGAGCCACGCCCTGGTGCTACCTCCACACAGCATAGTTGACTTGAAGGTTGCCCCCAGAGAGAAGGTCATATTCAGCATTGACGGACAAGTTGAATTGCCATTATCAGACGGGCAAAATGTCAGAGTGAAGCTCAGCCCTCACATAGCGCGCTTCTTAAGAATTCACGAGCCAAATTATTTCTATAGTTCGCTGTGGCAAAAACTGGGAGGCAGAAGAAATGAAAGCTGATATAAAAGTTGATAGGGCAAGGGTGAGTGACGCAACCTCCATGCACCAGTTAATCAGTCATTTTGCTGATAAGGGCGAGATGCTACCTCGCGCCCTATCGGAGATATATGAGGATATTCGAGATTACTTCGTAGTCCGAAAAAGAGGGAAAGTTATTGCCTGTGCAGCATTGCACGTTACATGGGTTGATTTAGCAGAACTCAGGTCTCTGGCTGTTGATAAGAAAGAACAGAACCAAAGGATTGGCTCCGCGCTGGTCCAGGCCTGCCTTGAAGAGGCCAAAGAATTAGGCATACCCAAGGTTTTTTGTCTGGTTCGCAAGACGGCTTTCTTTAAAAAGCATGGCTTCCAGCTAATCGACAAAACAGAGCTGCCCCAAAAGGTGTGGGCGGAGTGCTATCGCTGCCCTAAGTTTCCCAACTGCGATGAGGTAGCTCTTATCCGCCAAGTTTGAAGCTGTCGCAGGGGTGCATTGAGAGTTGTCGGCAACGTCGTTCTGAGGAGTCCCGATAGGTCGGAGGGGAAGAATCCCAGAGATTCTTCGCTTCGCTCAGAATGACAAATGGATGTAATTGTGGGTGTAATTAAAGTATGGTGAAGCCGGAAAAGACGCTAGCGACCCAACAGATTTACCAAGGACGCGCAATAAACGTTCGTGTAGATACTGTAGAGAAGGCTAGCGGAGACAAGACCACACGAGAAGTGGTGGAGCACAGCGAGTGTGTAGCTGTAGTAGCTCTTGATGAACAAGATAATGTCCTTTTGGTTCGCCAATTTCGTCACGCAGTCGGCAAATCTCTTCTAGAAATACCCGCTGGCGGCATTGACTCCGGCGAAGAGCCTATTGACGCTGTGCGCCGCGAACTACAGGAGGAGATTGGCTATTACCCCCAAAAAATACAGAGATTGGGGGGCTTTTATGCCATCCCCGGCTATGGCACAGAATACCTTCATTGCTTTCTGGCTACCGACCTTGTGCCTGCTCGTCTCGTGGCTGAGGATACCGACGAAATCGAGCTAGTCCGCGTTCACTTAGGTCAGATATCCCAACTAATCACCTCAGGCGAAATCTGCGATGCCAAAAGCATCGCCGCCTTACTTATGTTACTCTTTATGCGGCAAGGGAAATAAGCTCGTCTGTGAGGTGATATCCCAATCGGCTCACACGCCAAATCGATACCGTGACAGTGCGGAGAATGTGATACAATAATATTATAAGTTGGAGATTTTGGGGAAACTAAAGGAGTAGTTTTGTCATTTAAGCATTTGGATTTCAATTGTCATTTGGATTTTGAGATTTGAAATTTGTCCAAGGCGACTACAAAATTTGGAAGTGGAAGATGAAGACAATACTTAGTTCAAGGAGAGCAAATTACCTGGCAAGAATTAGCATCTTTTTGATTACGGTAGCCTTAATTGCCGTGATGGTAGGCTGTGGTACTACTACCGTGGAAATACGGGATTGGCATGATTTGGATGCTATCAGGAACAACTTGGGTCGCAGTTACATCCTTATGAACGACCTTGATTCCACTATTGCCGGTTATACGGAACTGGCGAGCCCGACAGCCAATCAAGGAAAGGGCTGGCAGCCGATTGGCTCTTCTGACCCATACGATCCACAACAATTTAAACCATTTACCGGGAGTTTCGACGGGCAAGGACACGTGATACGCGACTTGTTTATCAATCGCTCTGACGAATACTGTGTAGGGCTTTTCAGTTGGGTTGGTGAGAGAGGGGTCATCAAGGATCTCGGCGTGGTGAACGCCACTGTGACCGGCGGCGAAGCTGTTGCCCATCTGGTGGGAGAAAGTGACGGAACTATAACCAACTCCTATTCCACAGGTAGCGTTACTGGCAATTCATATATTGGCGGTCTGGTGGGACGAAATGATGGCACTGCGAGCAGCTCCTATTCCACAGACAGCGTGGCCGGTAATAAGCGTGCTGGCGGTCTGGTGGGAGTTAATTATGGCACCGTGAGCAACTCCTATTCCACAGGCAGTGTGAGTGGCAATGAGGATGTTGGAGGGCTGGTGGGATACAGTGAGGGCACTGTGAGCAATTCCTTCTGGGACATCGAAACCAGCGGACAAACCACTTCGGCTGGCGGGACAGGCAAGACCACTGCGGAGATGAACAGCATCGCCACGTTCTCAGAGGCGGGGTGGAACATAAGTGCAGTCGCCGATCTCGGCACACGCAATCTCGCCTACATCTGGAATATCGTAAATGAAGTGACCTATCCCTTCCTGAGCTGGCAGCCCGTATAAAATAGGATGGTCGGGGCGGGGCTCGCCCCTGCCCCGAAGGCGAGGATAAACCTCGCCACTACATTTTCCCACTGAGATTGCTTCGTCCCGATAGATCGGGACTCGCAATGACAGAGGAAGCCCCGATGAAATCGGGGCAACTACAGAAATCTGACTTATGCGAAACTGGCGATAACGGCTTGACCCAAGGATATGCCACCATCATTACAGGGCACTTGCCTATGGGTAAGTACCTGAAACCCGCTACTCTCTAGCAAATTGACTGCTTTTCTCAACAGTAAACGATTCTGGAATACGCCGCCACTCAAGGCGACCTTAGTGATGCCGGCTTCATCGGCTATCAAATACTCAAGGCTACCTGAGTGATGCCGGCTTCATCGGCTATCAAGTAGCACATCTCGTTTATCATCTGAGCTACGGTATCATGGAATTTAAGTGATATTATCCCCTTTGGGATACCACGATGCGAGTCTTCTATTATGGCTGAGAGCAGATCCCTCAGATGCACAATTCTTATTCCCCCATCCTCCACTATACGGTATGGGTAGCTTTCCTGAACATGGGAGATTGCTTCGTCTAGTTCCCTCGCAACGGCGGAGGAGTGGGCAGCCATTTCCAGTTCCACCGCTGCCTGTCCTTCGTAATCTATTTCCTGCCTTATGCCCAGCAGGGCCGATATAGCATCAAAAAGGCGTCCCATGCTCGAGCTTAGCGGTGAGTTTATCTTTCTTTCTATCTGGCGCTTGATAACCTCCACCTCAACTTCGGTAACTTGCCCGACTCGCCTGCCAAAGAACTCGTTCGGCGAGCAGGTAGAAGCTAGTTGAGATTGCTTCCCCTTCACTTCGTTCAGGGTCGCAATGACAGCATTGAGGGCGTCCTCTCCTAGTAGAGTGAGAACATAGCCGATGGCGGTGCGGTAGGGTCTTTTTATAGCCGCGGCTCCTCCTGGCAAGGGCAGATATTCCAAATGTCCTGCTCGGCGAAAATCATGGTAGTCGGCGACTAGGAATTCCCCTCCCCAGATATTCCCGTCGGCACCCATCCCCGTGCCGTCGAAGGCTACCCCTATGACCGGAGTATCAACCCCATTATCAACCAGGCAACCGGCAATATGCGCATGGTGGTGCTGCACGGGGACAAGCCTCAGACCCAATTCGCCTAATTCCTTGGCATATTTTGTGGCCAGATAGTCAGGATGCAAGTCATGGGCAACGATTTCGGGCTCTACACGGAAAAGCCTCTTGTAAAGAGATAGCGTGCTGTCAAAATGCTCCAGCGTCTCCATATTCTCCATATCGCCGATATGCTGTGATAGGAAGGCATAGTTATCTTTGGTCAGGCAGAAGGTATTTTTTTCTTCAGCGCCACAACCAAGCACCTGCCTAGTCTTAAACGGGAGGCGGATGGGGTAGGGAGCGTAGCTGCGCGCCCGCCTTATAAGCTGGCTAGTACCCCGTTCCGCTATGGCCACGCTGTCATCATAACGGGAATAGATATCCCGATTATGGATTAGAAAGTAATCAGCGATACGAGAAAGCCTCCTTAAGGCTTCATCATTATCCCTGGCGATAGGCTCCTCACTGAGATTGCCACTGGTCATTACCAAAGGCAAGCCAGTGTCCCTAAGCAGTATGTGGTGAAGCGGGGTGTATGGCAGCATAATCCCTAAAAACCGTAAATTGGGCGCCACCTCTCGAGATACACAAGAATCATCCTTCCAGTTCATGAGCACGATGGGCTTCTGAGGCGAGGTGAGTAACTTCTCTTCCTCCGGTGAGACGTAGCAGTGCCTTTTGGCTTCGTCCATGTCGGTTACCATTACGGCAAAGGGCTTCGAAGAGCGCTTCTTCCTCTGTCGCAACGTCTTGACTACGTCGTCGTTGGTGGCATCACAAGCCAGGAGAAAACCTCCCAGGCCTTTAACAGCCACAATTTTTCCTTCTCTAAGGAGCTGACCAGCAGCGGCTATAGGATCAGAAGTGTCCACCAGACTACCATTGTTATCTACCAGCTCAACTTTGGGACCGCATTTCGGGCAAGCATTGGGCTGGGCGTGGAAGCGGCGGTCCAAGGGATTATCATATTCTGCCTGGCATTGCGGACACATCTGGAAGCGTCGCATGGTAGTTTGGGGACGGTCATAGGGCATATCCTCAATTATGGTAAAGCGTGGGCCACAATTGGTGCAGTTCGTAAAAGGATAGCGATAGCGGCGGTCTGCCGGATTCAGCAACTCACCAAGGCAAGCCTGGCAGGTACCGACATCGGGAGAGATAAGCTGATATTTTCCTGTCTGAGCTTGGCTTTGCTTAATTTCAAATTTCTTGTAACCACGGGGGGCGTGATACTCAATTGTTACACTCTCGATGCAAGCTAACGGTGGAGCTTTGGTCTTGAGCTCCCGCTCAAACTGCTTAATAGCCTCTGCCTGGCCTTCCACCTCAATCCTGACATCTTCTGAAGTGTTGTAGACCCATCCTTTGAGGCTATGTTCAATAGCTAGTCCGTAGACGAAAGGCCGAAAGCCGACGCCCTGAACAATGCCTCGGACACTAATAGAAGCCGATTTAAGAGACTGCTTTGCTGCTTTTGACATATACTACCCACGACAGTCTTGCGCTTTTCGTGGAACCCCGTTTACTTTAGAATAAAAATTCGTCTGGGGCTAGTTTATTAGACGATTCTTAGGGAATGCAAGATCGAATTATACTAACACGCCCTCTATTTCAGCTATAATTTCTTCAGTAGTGAAGTGTCTGTGAGTAATCGCTCTACTGGGACAAGCTGCGACACAGGTGCCGCAGCCCTTGCACAGTGCTTCATTGATATTAGAGACCTTCTTCTCAGCATTAAAGGAAATGGCATTATAGGGACAGAGAAGATTGCAGATTCGGCACCCTGAGCAAAGAGCTTCATCAATAACCGCCGTGCTTGCTTCAAGCTCCACCTTGCCTTTGGTAACCAGCGCTAAAATCTTGGCAGCCGCCGCCGAGGCTTGAGATACCGTGTCCGGGATATCTTTGGGACCCTGGCAACAACCCACCACGTAGATTCCATCAGTCATGGTTGCCACTGGGTCCAGCTTAGGGTGTCGCTCTAAAAAGAAGCCGTCAGCCTTGCGATTCACGGAGAAGATGCGAGCTACCTTCTCTGTATCCTGCCGAGGTTCGATGGCAGCACAGAGGATGACCATATCAGCGAATATCTGAGACACTTTGCCATTATCTGGATCCTCCGCAGTAATCATCAGTTTGCCTTGGTCCAGCCCCTTTCCATCAGCACTGGCGACTTGCTTAACCTTCCCCCGAACGAAGTTCACTCCTTCCCCAGCCAACCGCTCGTAGAAATCCTCATAATCCTTGCCGAAACAACGAATGTCAGTAAACACTTGATAGACCTTGGCATCAGTCTTTTCTTTGATAAGGTGCGAGTGCTTTAGGGCATACATACAGCATACTCGTGAGCAATAGTCGTGAAACTCTTCGTCGCGGCTGCCGACACAGTGGACAATGGCCACGCTTCGAGGGACGGAGCCATCCTTGAGCTGAATGTTACCACCAGTGGGACCGGTGGCATTGCATAGACGCTCAAACTGTAATCCAGTGATAATATCGTCAAACTTTCCATAGCCATACTGAGCAGCCAGAGAGGGGTCGAAGTTCTGAAAGCCGGTAGCTATGATAACATTGCCTACCTCCACCTCTATTAGCTTGTCCTCATCATTGAAATTGATGGCCCCGGCCTCACAGAATTTCTCACAGGCCCGACACTTACCCTTCTGGAAATAGATGCAGCTCTCTCGATCAATAACCGGGACATTGGGCACGGCCTGAGGAAATGGAGTATAGATGACTTTCCGCTGCCCCAAGCCCATCTCGAACTCGCTGGTTACTTTCCAGGGACATTTTTCCTGACAAACCCCACAACCTGTGCATTTCTGTTCATCAACGTACCTAGCTTTCTTCCTAATCTTAGCCTTGAAGTTGCCGACGTAGCCTGATACCTCTTCAACCTCACTATAAGTGAACAACTCGATATAGGGATGCGAACCCAGTTCACTCATATTGGGGGTCAGGATACAGGCGGAACAGTCTAAGGTGGGGAAGGTTTTATCCAGCTGAATCATGTGTCCCCCAATGGAAGGCTCTCGTTCCACCAGGTAAACCTTGTGCCGAGAGTTAGCAATCTGCAAGGCTGCTTGAATGCCGGCAATACCTCCACCCACTACCAGCCAGCGTATTGGGATTTACCGGCACCTCTCTTATCTCCAGTGGCTCATGATAGAAGACACGCCTCACAGCAGCCCGCACTAGCGCCTTGGCTTTCTCTGTGGCTTCTGCGCGATCGCTGGTTACCCACGAGCAATGCTCTCGAATATTGGCCATCTGGAATAAGTGGCGGTTCAGCCCGGCCTGCTCACATGCCTTACGGAAAGTTGGTTCATGCATCTTTGGGGAGCAAGAGGCAACCACAACCCGGTTTAAGCCCAACTCTTTGATATCCCGCTTTATCATCTCCTGCCCCGGCTCAGAGCACATGAATCTATAGTCTCGAGCCACTACCACCGAATCCAACTGTGAGGCATACTGGCTTACGGCAGCCACGTCTACCGTTCCAGCAATGTTGGTGCCACAATGGCAGATATATACTCCTGTCCTAACCTCTCCTGTTGTCATGGTTGCTCCAGAAACTGCGAAATCTGCTCCAGAGTAAATACCGGACCATCCTGACAAACATACTTTTCACCAATATTGCATCGGGCGCATTTACCGAGGCCACACTTCATCTTAGCCTCCAGGGTGGTAACAATCTGGTTATCCTCAAAGCCTAAGTTCTTTAGCACGGATAGGGTAAAGCGAATCATTATCGGCGGTCCACAAATGATGGCAATGGCATTATCTGGCGAGGGAGCTAACTCCTTCACCACATCAGGAACCAGGGCTACTCGTCCTTTCCAGTTTTCGTCACCTTTGTCAACAGTGAGTTCCAATCTAGTTCTGGGGGCTGCCTTCCATGTTGGGAACTCCGGTTGAAATACCAGGTCCTGCGGTGTTCGCGCTCCATTTACGATTAACAAGTCTTCGTAATCATCCCGCCGTTGCAATATCCTGTTAATCACCGGACGCAAAGGTGCCATCCCGATGCCTCCACCGATGATGATTATATTCCTGCCCGCATAATCCTCTAAAGGAAAGTAATTGCCGAAGGGCCCTCGCACTCCCAAGATGTCTCCGGGCTCAAGTTCTTGTAAGGCTCTGGTTACTGTGCCAATACGCCGTACAGCGAACTCCAAGCCATCTCCTTGCTCAGGCAAAGATACGATGCCAAAGGGTGCCTCTCCTTCCCCAAAAGCCGAAAGCAAGGCAAATTGCCCTGGCTTGTAGTCAAAGCCGACTCTAATGTCAGGGTCTTCCAGCTCCACGCTTAGAAGCTTGATGTCAGGAGTGAGATGTATAGCTGTTTTCAGGGCTGCAACATAGGGAATAAAAGGACTTTCAAGAGCCACTTCTAGCCTCCGTCAGTTGCTGCAAGTCGCTTATAACTTCGCGAATGTCTATGTTTACCGGGCAGGCCTTACCACAGCGGCCACAGCCAACGCACCCCACCTCCTGGAATCGCTCTGGGAAGTAGAGGAGTTTGTGATAGAAACGCTGCCGCAACCTCTCTCCCTTCGTAGTCCGGGGGTCATAACCCCCAGCCGTGAGGCTGAAGCCCGGAGATTGACAGCTCTCCCA
>Ga0209102_1001407_pt1 | contig 12550 bp, 9 predicted proteins | sample ConPoolayeHmetaG_FD_185483 | JGI IMG/M metagenome (GOLD analysis project Ga0209102, IMG submission 185483) | Hot spring microbial mat communities from California, USA to study Microbial Dark Matter (Phase II) - Cone Pool mat layer H metaG... ... | reverse complement strand
TGATGGTGTTACGGTCCACTCGTCTATTATTTCTTCTTCTATACGAGATTCTCGTATAAACGCTAGAACAATTCCCGCTATAAGAAGTAACAATGCAGCAATCACAACTGTTTTCTTAATGTTTTTTCCTCCTCACATCTCTATTTTGTTTAATTTGCAATAAATTTTTATTGTAATTAAAGCGTAAGGTATTTTGCAGATTAAGGTGTTCGCTTGTCCTTAATTGGAAAATATGGGCCACCTAAGGAGATGTGGCCGAAGTTTAATTTAGATTTCTCAGAAGCTCAAGCATGGCCAGCTAAACTTAACATCGCCGAGATTTTAGTTGATAAAAATGTTAAAGAAGGCAGGAGCCAAAAAACAGCAGTCCTCTACGGGAACCAAAAGATCACTTATGGCGAGCTACAATTAATGGTTAACAGGCTTGGTAATGCCTTAAAAAGTCTAGGCGTTGGAATCGGGGACCGTGTTATTTTGAGGTTGCCTAACATACCAGAATTTACAGTGAGCCATTTAGCTGTCCAGAAGATAGGCGCAGTAAGTGTTCCTACATACCCATTGTTAAAGGCCAAGGAAATTTCCTACATAGCCAACGACTGTGAAGCAAAAACTCTCGTTACAACCTCTCACTCTATTGAAGAAGTTAAAAAGGCAAAAGATGAACTGAAAATCATTAAGCACATAATAGTGGCAAAAGCTGAGCCCAACGAAGTTCAACCACCTTATATAGCCTTTAATGGTCTAATGGAAAGGTTTAAAGACGCCATAAACTTGAAAGCAGTTCGTGTAGACCAGGACGAAATAGCGCTTCTGCAGTATACATCGGGTACAACGGGCGCTCCTAAAGGTTGCATTCACACGCATAGAGATTACTTGGCGGTAGGGGAATGTTACGCTAAGAAAGTGTTGCTGTCTGATGAAGAAGATGTATGGGGTGGTCCTGTTAGCATGGCTTTTTCTTTTGGGCATAATGGTTTGCTGACTGATCCTCTTTACTGTGGGGCTGCATCTTCTTTGGTGGGAGAAAAGAGATTCGAGCCCTCATCCTTATTTGAACTTATAGAAAAGCATAGGATAACAATTCTTTGTGCCGTTCCCACAGCCTATAGAGCCATAGTAGCTTGCAAAGAAGAGCGTGGAAAATATGACTTCAGTTCACTTAGGGTTTGCGTAACAGGAGGCGAACACTGTCCCCCTTCGCTTTATTGGGAAGTTAAAAACTTCTTTGGATGCGAAGTTTTAAACCATATAGGTTGCACAGAGCTGCATCATGCCTTTATATCAGCAAGAATCGGCCAAGTCAAACCTGGATCCTTGGGTCTTCCAGTACCAGGTTATGATGTAAGAATATTTGACGACTATGGAAAAGAGCTGCTTGCGAATGAAATCGGTCATTTGGTTGTAGTTGGTCCCACGGGAACGAGGTACTGGAGAAGAGAAAAAGAGCAGGCGGAATCTGTTAAGGACGGATGGAATTACACTGGCAACTTGGCTTACAAGGATGCTGATGGCTTCTTTTGGTTTGTAAGTAGAAGCGATGACATAATAAAAACGGCTGGATACAGGGTGTCGCCTAACGAAGTGGAGGAAACATTAACAAAGCATGTTGCTGTGGCAGAGATCGGAGTTGTTGGAGCACCCGATCCAGAACGTGGTCAGATAATTAAGGCATTTATTGTTTTGAAGCCAAGCTTTCTGCCAAGTGACGAATTGAAAGAAGAAATTAAAAACTTTGCTAAGAGTCAAATGTCCCCATATAAAGTTCCCAGAGAAGTGATTTTTGTCGCTGAATTGCCGAAGACTGAAACAGGAAAAATTAAAAGGGTTGAGTTGAGGAGAAGCATGCTTGTGAAAAGTGAGCAGTGAATTTTTGCTGTTACTTGGAGCACTTATATGTGAGATACATTAAGTTTTAGAAGTCGACTTTTCTTCCTTCATAGATGTAGATGAGAAGCTTTCTGGCTTCTTCTGCGTTTAGAGCTCGTGGGTTTCCTTGAAGGACGACTGAGCTCATGACTTTTTTAACTAAGTCATCCAGTTTATTTTCAAAATCTTCTGGTGAAATTCCTGCCTCTTTCAGGGATGCTGGTTCCCCAAACTCGCGTCTCATCTCTTTTATAGTTTCGACAAGTTTTTCTAAAGCCTCACCATCTGTTTTGGCTTCAATACCCCCTGCTTTAGCGATATCTATGTATCTTTCTAAGGCTACTTTTGCATTGTACTCTATGGAGTATGGAAGTATGATCGCCATGAGCTTGCCATGGGAGATGTGGAATACTCCGCCGATCATATGGCCTAAAGCGTGAACTATGCCCACTTCAGAGTTAGTAAAAGCCATTCCAGCCATTGTTGCTGCGTTATGCATTTTCTCCTTCGCCTCTTTATCCTCGGGACTTCTATATGATCTTAAGAGGTATTGGAAAATTGTTTTTACTGCTTTAATTGCTAGGGCGTCTGAGAAGTCGTTTCTTTTTGGGGAGACATAGGCTTCTATGGCATGGGTTAGAGCATCTAGACCCGTTTCAGCCACCAGTTTTTGAGGCATACTCATTGGTAAAGTCGGATCAAGTATAACCATGTCTGGCACAAGTTCTTTGTTGGCCAACTCCATCTTCCGTTCATCTTTTAGATTAGTTATTACCGTGGCCCAGCTTGCTTCAGAACCTGATCCGCTTGTTGTTGGTATACAAATTAACTTAGCCTTCTTTCTCATTCCAAGTTTTATGAAAGGATTTATTGATGCAACTTCCAAGTCTGGACGTTCATAAAGAACCCATATGGCTTTTGCCGCATCTATATTGCTGCCTCCACCTAACCCTATAATCCAGTCTGGCCCGTATGTCTTGGCTAACTCAACTCCTCTCTTTATGGTCTCCACCGAAGGTTCAGGTTCAACCTCAAAGACTTCTAATTCCATTCCCGTCTCTTTCAAGTAATTTGCCACTTTATCCACAAAACCCATTTTTTTAACTATGCTGCCAGTGACGATCAAAGCTCGTTTTCCTTCAATGCGTTTTAGATATTCAAGTGCACCTTCACCTGCTGCTATGGTCCTAGGTAATGTAATTTCCCACATAAGTTATTCCTCTGGAATATTGTAGTCTTTTGCTTTTAAAATATAAAACTTATGGGATTACGAAAAAGGCTTTTGCAGAATAATTATTATTTATGAGTGTAAATTGTACGTATTTAGCAAACCACAAATCCTATACGTGATTCTATTTCAAATCATACGACCGAGTGAGTCAAAATGAGAAAGAAATTAGCAATATTGTTTGGTATTCTATTGGTTTCAGTGTTGGTTCTTCCGCTTTCAATTAAAACTGCTTCACCATCTCCCGCTCGAGTGATTCCGCCTGCGCGTGCTCAGCGAGGTGCTTAATTATACAAACGTAAAAATTTATGATGGGGCAGCACAGGAATGGACAAGTGACCCAACTGCCCGTAGTATACGAGGATCCAGACTCCGAATACATGGAACTGCAAAACAGCTATGATGAACTTCAAAGTAACTACAATGTACTTCAGAGCGATTATAACGAGCTCTTAAGTAACTATAATTCACTTTTAAGCAGTTACAATGGGCTTAACAACGGTTATTCTGCTCTTGTAACCAGCTACAATACGCTTCTAGGCAATTACAACGCGTTCCTCAGCAACCACAACAAATTCTTAGGCAACTATAGTAAACTATTAGATAATTACGGTGATCTCTTAAACAATTATGGCGGACTTTCAAGCAAATATGGCAAACTTGAAGGCGACTATGCTAAACTTTAAGACAAATACGATGAACTTCTAAGCAGCTATGACGAATTAGCTAAGGGCACAACACCCGCATACCTCACATATATCTTCGTCATAACAACCATAATCTTTGCGCTCGTAGTAGTCTACTTAGCGTAAAAGTTAGGACAAAAAAGGTTTATATACACCACCCAGGGACAGCCTTAGAATCTCCTCCATTTTTATTTATTTTCAAAATGTGCCTTCCTCTTAATATGCGCATGTTAAGGTATAAGTTAACTTCCTTGCTATTTAAAGTATGTTTCAAAGACCGTTAGCAAATTAAAACCCTCTTCAATTCATGCATAACTTGGCAAATAACCGCAGCTGCGCAAGTCTTATATACAGAATTCAAAGACATATAGTGTTCGCAAAAACGGAGGTTTTATGCAAATGAAAAATTTCTTTGTTTTAAAAAAGACAGCAATAAGCAAGATGGTGGCAGTAGTAATCGCTGTGATAATCATTGTTGCAGTTGTGGCAGGCGTAGCCTACTACTATTATATCCTTGGGCCGGCTCCTCCGCCTAAAGACAAAGTGGTTATTGGAATAGTGCAGTCTGAATCTGGGGCTAACTCTGCCGGTTGCGCCCTGCACCATTTGTATTACAATTGGATTATCGAAGACTATAATGAAGAGGGCGGACTGTACGTGCCTGAGTATGGCAAGAAGTTACCAATTGAGAAAATAGTATATGACGATGAGAGTAACCTCGATAAAATGCTTACTTTGACTGAAAAGCTCATTACGGAGGACAAAGTTGATCTCATATTTGCACCTTGGAGCACAGCCTTCTGCTTTGCAGCTTTCTCGCTTTACGAGAAGTATCACTATCCAGTTATAGCTTTAACGTTTGGTTCAGACAAAGCCGCTGAGAAAATGAGAAGTGGAGAATTCAAATACGCGTTCAGTGTGCTTGGCTTGCCAAGTGAAACAGGAAAAGAGATGGCTGACCTTCTCGATTACATAAATAAAAATAAAACGCCAATAACTAAGGTGGGAATTATACACCACGCGGATCAGCATGGCGTGGAGTATGCTTCAGCTATAGCCTATGACCTAATGGATAAGGGATTCCAGGTTCCAGTTCAACAAAGTTATACTTTACCTGTTGCTACCTTTGCTCCGATAGTAAGCACCCTTAAAAGCGCAGGTGTCGATGTCGTGATTGATTGTGGCTATTCTGAAGGGGCGGATTTGATACGCGAAATGAAGGCGCAAAACTTCAATCCAAAGCTTGTATTTATTGGCCCCACAATGGAGGTTCCAGCCTTAGTTTTCGGCCCGTTTGGGTTTACCTCCCAAGATCTTGTGGGAGTATGCTATTACGACGGTTGGCCCGCTGCATCCTACAAAACCGGGGCTTTAAAGGACTGGGCTGAGATGCATAGACAACGTGCAGAACCAATATTTGGTCCAAAAGCTTATCCGTTCCCTGCATCGGCTACGTTCTACGCCGGTCTTCAATGCCTTTTTAAGGCAGTTGAAAAGGTAGGCCTCAACCGGGAGAAGATACGTGATGCGCTTGCAACTGAAACCTTCGATACCATTGTGGGAAAGACTAAGCTTCGACAAGGCTATAGTATGCAATGTGAATTAGCTGGAACGATATCTCAGTGGCAAGGCGGAGATATGATGGAAGTCATTTGGCCACGAGATGTTGCATCGGCAGACATAATTTGTCCAAAACCAGCATGGCCTTAAGGTTTTGCTACATGAATTCCCTTTTTCTTTTTTAAGCTAGAAGGGTTTGATTTATGATAGACATTATTGTTGGTGGTGCAATTTTAGGCGCAATATTTTCCCTAATAGCCATAGGTCTTAACCTTCAATATGGGGTTACCAGGATATTGAATATTGCTCACGGAGAGTTTCTCATGTTAGGGGCTTACGTAACCTACTTTTTATTCACTTATTTTGGTGTAAATCCGCTTGTTTCACTTGCAATAAGCGGCCCTACAGTTTTCGTTATAGGTGTTTTAATTCAATTGATCGTTTTTCGTAAGCTTGTTATTTTGTCTAAATCTTCTGAGGAACTTGAATTCAGATCGCTTCTGGCATGTTTTGGTCTACAATTCATTCTTCAGAATGTGGTTAAAGACAGATTTGGCGCAACTCCAATAGCCACCCCTTATCTCAATGAAACCATACCTATACTGGGAGAACTTTTTAAAATAAACATGATAGTTGCTGCAGTTATATCCATAACCATTAGTATAGCTCTATACCTTCTTTTGCGTTTAACCAGAATAGGCTTAGCTATGCGCGCTGCAGTCGAAGAACCGACAGGGGCTCAGCTAGTCGGAATCAACATTTTGAAAATCCATTCATTATCATTTGGCTTAGGTTGTCTCATAAGCGCCTTAGCTGGTTCAATGATCTCCATGATTTACACGAATACAACCCCTTACATAGGTCCCCAGTACACTTTTATCGCTTTAGCAGTCATAATCCTAGGCGGCATGGGAAGCTTCATTGGCAGCTTACTTGGAGGCTTCTTTATCGGATACATTTATTATGCCTCGTTAAAAATAGATCCTCTAATAACCATGGCAATAGTATACGCTTTCATCATCATAATGCTCATAATTAAACCTAAAGGACTCTTTGGGAGATAGTTATGCTTAAAGGCAAAACAATAAACTTAGCAAAAATCCTTCCACTTTTACTGGTCACCATGATATTAGTTCTCGCCCCATTATTCCTAGGAGATTACTATTCATCAATTTTAAGAACAATTCTCATGTGGACGGCGCTCGCTATAAGTTGGCATTTCTTTTCAGGCCTTACAAAATATGTTTCCCTTGGATCCGCCGCCTTCTTTGGAGTAGGATTGTATTTCACTGCTAAATACTTAGAATTTAGTGTTGAGCACCATTATTACCCTATTTTACCTTTGCCTATAATCGTGATTTTAGCCGGACTGGTAAATTTTGCGTTGGCTTTGGTGATTGGTTTAGTGACGTTGAGGCTTAAGGGCATATACTTTGCAATACTTACTTTCGGAATTAGCGAGGTATTTAGAAATGCTTTTCAATGGTGGGAGATAAAAATAACGGGCACTCGTGGAACTTATATTCCATTGTTTTTCGATTCCCAAACAGTATATTACTCAATATTGTTAACCACATTTGCAATAGTTCTGTTGACTACTTTCTTACGCAAGTCAAAGTTTGGTCTTGCGTTGAAAATGGTGGGTGAATGCGAGGAAGCCGCAGTCCATGTTGGCGTGAACACCAGCCTATTTAAAACGCTAGGCTTTGCAGTTAGCGCCATGTGCATGGGCTTAATGGGAGGGTGCTTCACAACAAGGTTCACGTATATTAACACAGACATAGCCTTTGATTCATTATACTCTTTTTTGCCAGCCATAATGACACTGCTTGGCGGGGCTGGAACAGTCTACGGCCCAGTAATAGGATCAGTAACAATTTCCCTACTCAGCGAATATCTCAGAATCACTTATCCCCAATACTTCCTGATAATTTTAGGACTAATTCTTGTAGCCATTGTAATGTTTATGCCAAACGGAATAATGGGAATGGTTGAAAGGCTAAAGGCAACAAAGCTAATGGGTGGAAAAGGACCAGCTAAAGCCCCAAAAATGCCTCCTTAACATGCTTATTTTTTAGAAGTTCTTCTCCTTTCCCTTTTAAGGTTATTTTGCCTGTTTCCATTACATATGCTTTGTCAGAGAATTTTAAGGCGTAATAGACGTTTTGTTCAGCCAGTAAAACGCTAAGTCCATGTTTTCTAAGTTCTTCTACAGCCCTGAATATCTCCATAGTCAGCTTCGGCGAGAGCCCCTGCGAAGGCTCGTCCAGTATAAGCAGTTCTGGGTTGGACATTAACCCTCGCGCTATGGCTAGCATTCTCTGCTCTCCACCACTGAGGGTTACAGCCAACTGTTTTTCTCTTTCCTTCAAAACTGGAAAAAGCTGGTAAACCATTTTTAATATGTCCTCTTTGGAGTTTTTCCCCCTAGAGCTATACGCTCCTAGGAGTAGATTTTCTCCAACAGTCATATATGAAAAAAGTTTTCTATCTTCAGGCACAAATGATATCCCCAAATTTACAACTTGATGGGGCAATAACCCATTAACTTCTTTGCCGTTGAATACAATATTGCCTGATGATGGCTTAAGCAACCCAGCTACAGTGCTTAAAAGTGTGGTTTTTCCAGCGCCATTAGACCCTATTAAAGCTGCAACTTCTCCTTTTTTAACTTCAAAAGAAATGTTCCATAAAACTGGTAATGCTCCGCGCGAAACGTTTAAGTCTTTAACTTCAAGCATAGGCTTCACCTAAATAGGCTTCAATAACTTCTGGAGCCTTAGCTATTTCCTTAGGCTCCCCCTCAGCTATTTTCATTCCTTGATGAAGCACCATAACCCGATCTGCTATTTCCATGATGGCACGCATGTTATGTTCAATCATGAAAATGGTTATCCCGTCCTTACGTAGTTCTCGAACAACTTTAATCATCTGCGCGGTCTCGGTTGGATTTAAACCCGCCATCACCTCATCCAACAATAAAATTTTAGGCTTAGTTGATAAAGCCCTTGCAAGTTCAAGCAGCCTCTGCTCAAACAAAGGTAAACTGGAAGCAAACATATTGCCCTTCGAGGCTAAGCCGAATTTCTCCAGTATATCATTAAGCTTTTTCTTGGGATCAGAAAACCCCTTTTCCCTCGTGCACCCGAAAAGCTCGGCTGCTAAAACATTTTCATATACTGTCATGTTTGGAAAAGGTTTCGGTGTTTGGAAGGTTCTAGCTATTCCCAGCTTGCAAATTCGGTGCGGTTTAAGACCCGTGATGTTTTTCCCTTCAAACCCTATACTCCCTGATGTTGGTGAAAAAGTGCCCGCTATTACATTAAAAAGGGTAGTTTTGCCTGCTCCATTAGGGCCGATCAGCCCGGCTATTTCCCCTTCCTCCACATAAAAATCCACATTGCTTAAAGCTGTAAGCCCTCCAAAACGCTTTGTTACATCTTTTCCTTCAAGTAACTTCATAGTTTGCCCCCAGTTAGCCGCCAGATTTAGGCATGGCCTGATCCTTATGATACTTTTGTGCAAGTACCTTTTAAATTATACTGTTTGTCGCATAAATGCATCTCTATTCAGAGATTACGCCTCGTTTAACAAGGTCTGCAGCCACTTCTTCCAAGCCTATTTCTTTTAAAGTTTTTACAGTTGGAATCCCCGTTCTCGGGTTAAATTTCCTCTCTGCATAGTACTCGTCAAGAAGCTTTTCCAAGTAATCTTCACATTTCATTCCCTTGCCTAGTCCGGAAGGACAAGGCTCCCACATCCATCTCCCATGAAGAGTGTCATCTTTTCGGGAAATTCCAAGACGAGCATTGTAAGCCTTCTCTAGACAAACAATTCTTTCCCCACACTTTGCAATTTCCTCAAGGCTCATATTAATACCTGTCACAGCTGAAAAAAGTAAGGCATAATCACCCATATACACTGCTCTCTTGGGCTTTTTAAGCATAAGGGACAATGCTGGAAAGTGGCATATGCCAAGGGAATTAATTACTGCGTTGAAATCCTCATGATACTTTATGCTTTTAGCCTTAAGGTTTAATGTTGTGGGGTAACCTGCGTCTGGGGCTCCGAAAAGCCTCAAAGAGGTGTCTGCTCTTTGCTGTTTATCTATTTGGCAGTGGGCTTTAAGATGATCTGCGCCTCGTGTTGATATGGCGTAAGCAAGGGCCCATGTAGGAAAACCTCTCACATCCTCAACTTCTGTTAACCCTTTTGAGTGGCAAACATATTTTTCAGCATTTAATTTTCTTGCTGTAGAAACGGCTCCCTCAGCGAATACATCTCCAACTCCCTTTCTAAGCGCTATTTTTTCCGCTGTTTTTTCAACTACATCTGGGTTTCCCCATTCATACATCAAACCTTCGCTAATTTCAGGAGCCAGCATGCCTCGTTGGTACAACTCCATAAGCATGCCTATTAAAGTCCCTGTTTCTGTAGCGTCCAAACCCAGTCGGTTTACCAAGTTCTGCAAATGAAGGATGCTGCCTACATCGTAAATTCCAAGATGTATCCCCAAAGAGCATATAATTATATAATCGATTTTACCTCCAGATTCTCCCGCGTACTTTCCCTCTTTAATCTTCCATGGATGAACACATGCAACTACGCATCCGTGGCTGCAAGTAACGTTTCCTTTGGCAAAATTGTCGATAAAATTTTCTGGAAAATCTGAAATTTCAGGAGCGACGGCATCCTGATAATTTTTAACCGAGTGGCAACCTATTTCGTTATACAGTATGCATAAACTGGTGGTTCCATAATTAGCCCAATTGCGTACTCCCGGCGAGGTGAGGCTAATTCTCAAATCTTCAGCTAACTCTTCAACTTTCTCTGGATTGGCAACTTGAATTTTTTTAGTTCCCTTGACTGCTATGGCTTTAAGATTTTTAGAACCCATAACACAACCAACGCCGGTTTTCGCAGCTGCCCTATATTTATCAAACATTATGGAAGCGAATTTCACCTGGTTTTCGCCAGCTTGCCCTATGCAGGCTGTTCGCACATTTTTTCCTACTTCATTTTTAATTGCCTCGTCAGTTTCGTAAACATCGAGGCCCCAAAGGTGGACAGCATCTCTAATTTCAATGTTGTCGTCGTCTATGAAGATGTAGACTGGTTTCTCGCTTTTCCCTCGAATTATAAGGTGGTCGTAACCAGCACGTTTAAGCTCATATGCCCAAAAGCCCCCCGCGTTGGAATCTCCGAAAATTCCAGTTAAAGGCGACCTAGTCGTGACCCTAACCTTGCTGCCGAGAGGCAGCATACTTCCGGCTAGGGGGCCAACGCCAAAAATCAATTCATTGTCAGGACTGAGGGGATCTATATTTGGACCTACATCGTTCCAGAGAATCCAGTCGTTAATGCCGCTGCCTCCGATAAACTTTACACACCACTCTAATGGTAAAGCTTGTTTTACTATTTTCCTTCGGGTTAAATCAACCCTCAAAACAGCTCCTGCATAACCATAAGAGGTTTTGGCACACATTTTTGGTCCACCTACTTTTTAGCACTAGATGTTCGCTTGATTTTTAAGTCTGTCGGTTTGCTAAAACTTTTAATTGAAACGTGAGTATAAATATATGCTTCAAAACAGCTTAACCTAGGTGGCTAACTTGGCTTTCGCCTGTAAAAAACCATGGCTTAAGTTTTGGCCCGTAAATGTTCCTACAACGCTTAATTATCCAAAGATGACCCTTCCCCAAGTTTTAGAAAAGGCGTCCGACGAGTATCCCAATAAACCCGCGATAATCTTTGAAGAAGCCACATTAACCTATAGTAAGCTTAGTGAGTGTGTAAAAAGGTTTGCAGCAGCCATTCAAGGTCTCGGTGTTAATAAAGGCGATCGCGTGGCAATTTACCTTCCTAACTGCCCCCAGTTTATTATAGCCGCCTATGGGGCTCACAAAGCTGGAGCAGTGGTTGTGCCTTGCAGTTCAGCTTATAAGGAAAGAGAATTTGAATATATGCTCACTGACTCTGGGTCAAAAGTACTGGTTACCCATGAAAGGCTTCTGTCAGTTGTCGACAAAGTTGTTGAAAAAACAGCTGTAGAGCATATTCTTGTAACATATGAGCATGATTATAAATGCTTAGAAAATTTGCAGGAAGCTTCTAAACGCGAAACTAGTGGTGGCTATATTCCTCTGCTAGAGTTAATATCAAGTTATGAATCTTATCCAGCTGAAGTATCCGTAAATCCCGAAGAGGATTTGGCTTTTCTATGTTATACCGGTGGAACAACTGGTGTGCCCAAAGGCTGTATGTTAACCCACTTTAATTGTATTGTAGATCAACTTCACGAAATAACCTTTTACAAGCTGAGGAGAGGCGAAGAAGTGCTTTTACTTTTCTCTCCGCTATTTCATATTCATGGCCTAAATCGTTGTATGGGCACCTACTTGGCGGCAGCTTCAACCATAATCCTTTTTGAACGATTTAATCCGCTTAAGGCTCTCGAAGCTATTCAGAAATATCATGTTACAGTTTTTCCAGGTGTGCCAACTGCTTATGTTGCCCTTCTCAATTACTCTGAAATTAAAAAATATGATCTCAGTTCGGTTCGTATATGGAAATCCGCTGCAGCTCCATTGCCCACTGAGGTATGGCTTAAGTTCAAGGAACTTGTAGGCGCAAGCATATCGGTTGGATGGGGACTAACAGAAGCCAGTCCAGGCTTGACTCTTACGCCTCCAGAAATGTTTAGCGGCGGCTCAAAGGAGTATAAGCCCGGGCTGATTGGCATACCTGAGATAGACACCGAGGTTGCTGTTTTTGACACCGAGAAAAATGTTGAGGTTCCTCCAGGTGTAGTAGGTGAGCTCAGAGCAAAGGGACCCCAAATTATGAAGGGTTACTGGAATAAGCCTGAGGAAACAGCCAAAGCTTTCTGCAACGGGTGGCTATGCACAGGAGATCTAGGCTATATGGATGAAAATGGAATGTTCTACTTTGTTGACCGCCTCAAGGACGTGATAAAAGTTAGCGGCTTCCAAGTTTGGCCAATGGAAGTTGAAGACGTATTATGCTCCCATCCCGCTGTTTTGGAGGTAGCTGTTGTCGGTATACCTGATGACTATCATGGCGAAGTGCCGAAGGCTTATGTGGTGTTAAGAAACGGCTTTAAAGATAAAGTGAGCGAAGAGGAGCTTATCAATTACTGTGAAGGAAAAATGGCCAAATATAAGATGCCTAAGAAAATAGAGTTTGTGAA